>JAEEGI010002594.1_pt1 | contig 43991 bp, 23 predicted proteins | sample 8958751 | NCBI WGS metagenome assembly JAEEGI01 (sample SAMN16246545, study PRJNA631951) | gut metagenome | biome: gut microbiome; feature: rumen; material: KS-attached | host: Bos | place: Iran: Karaj | collected 2018-10
CCTTTCTGGCCAGTCTGGTACTATAAATGATGAGAAAATGAAAAACAGCAACCAAGATCGTCAGATCCGTCCTGACTGACGATTGGTAAACAAAAAAAGAGGATGTGCCTATTTTGACACACCCTCTACTTATAAAGAAAGTTAAACTAAAGTGCTGCGGAATTTAGGTTGATTGTCGGATCTACACTTCTTTAATCTCTTCCACTGTCAAGCCTGTAACCTGAGAGATAACAGCAGGGGATATCCCTAACATATAAATCGCGGAAGCCCTGTGTTTATCGGACTTCCGCGAATTTTCAACCCTAACATATCCCTAACATTTCGGTCACGTATCCCTCACGTGATCCCTCACGTCAAGGTCATGCGGACTTCTTCAGAGGAACCACCTGATAGTACGGAATGTTCGAGTGCGACTTCGACTCATAGCCGAGAGCCTTCATCGCCCTGCCGAGCTTTACCTTCGTGCCTGCGGTGTTAGGCAGTGTAGGGAACTCACCCTGAATGACAGAAATCAGTTGGTCACCGTTCATCGACTTTGCAGCCTCGCCCTTGTCTGGAAGACGGAAGCAAGCGCTGATCATCTCTGAGATGTCCTTCTGCTCCATGAAGTTCTGGTTCAGCTGCTGGATGCGTGCCACCTCGTCATTGTTGAACCAGTAGGGTGCCTTCTGCTCACAAATCTCGTGTTTCACCTGGGCATAGAGCTGGCCATAGTCGATGTCGCCAGTGTTGTCAATCATCTGTCCGTCAGGAATCAGGATACAGATGTAGCGACGCGAGCCAGTGGCATCCTTCAGCGGATGACGGTTGTTGGTGGTTGCCACGAACGAGGCGAATCGTGGACGATCCTCCTGGGTACGTCCGAAGATAGGACGTCCGTTCACCTTGCTGACCGACAGCGTCTGCTTCAGCGAGGCCTGCTGAGAGGTACGGATGGCATCGAGCTCGTCGAGGTTGACTAAGAGATTGTTCGTCAACGCCATCTCTTTGTCAAATTTGTTGGCAAGGTTCAGATGGTCGAGATAGTACTCCCTCAGACTCTGCGGCAACAGACGACGTACGAATGTGGTCTTTCCACAGCCCTGCGGTCCGATGAACGTCGGCACACACTCATTACCGTGCAGCATGTCCAACTGTAGCCAATGGGCAGCGGCAGAGCGAAACCAGATAGTGAGGTAGTTCAACTGCTCTGAAGTGATGCCTGGGATACGTCCGAAAACCTTGGCAATATGGTCCTTTCCGTCCCATTCGGGCAGGCTCTTGAAGAACTCCTGCACAGGATTGTACTCTGGCACCTCCTCAGATGTCACATACTCCGTTATCTCCGCCTTCGGGCTTCCCTTCTCCAACACCTGTTCGCGCTTGGCACGAATGATGATACTATTGAGGGCCGCCTGTGTCAGAGGACGGAAATCTAATTCGGCTTCATTGAAGTCGCATGAGAGACTGCCTACGTTATCGGCAGTATTGCCATCGACGGCATTAGTCGCCTTTGGCAGGATCGAAAACTCTACCTTTCCATTGAGGATGTTTCGACGGAAGCGGTAGTTGTCACACAGGAACTGCTCGATGACAAGCGTTCCTTCCAGAGAGGCTCCTGGAGTCTCTGCTGGCAGAATGTTTTTATTCGCCATACCTTATATTATATCAAAAGTCTAACCTTTTCCTTCAGGTCTTCTCCTTATGTAGTAATCATAGCGCGCTTTCCATAGCGTGCTGTTTAGCAGGCAAAGGTACAACATTTTTTTGTGATATGCAAGTATTTCCCTCGTTTTTCTAAAAAAAGTTTGTTTGTTAACACATTCCTCGACAAATAAAAACGTGAGGGTTGTGTGAGGGATATGTTAGGGATCAAAACGAACCCTAACGTCGCTAACTTGCTTATTATAAGCATCTTAGGTCTAAAATGTTAGGAATGCCGCTTTTTCTGCGATAAGGAGCCCTTTTCAGACAATAAGGAACCCTTATTCGTCAATAAGGAACCCTTATCAGGCGAGCAGTATTCCCGCTATGAGTGAGCAGTATTCCGCTTTGGAGTTTTAGTTAGGGTAAAGTCGGAGTTTACCCTAACTAAAGTCCGACTTTAGACTAAGTCACCTTGTTTTAGCAATATCAGATGGCAAAACGAGGAATATTAGCACTTTTTAACAGGAAATTCACCTATTAATAATATGATATCCACAAAAAAAACCGATAAAATGTTTTCTTGAAAGACATTTTTTTGGAGATATTCAGATTCCTGCGACTGTTACCTATAACGGAACAGAGTATTCGGTTGTTTGTGTTGACAATTATGCATTTGCCAACTGTCGGTCACTGACTTCGGTTCAACTACCTTCGAGCATTCTTGAAATTCGCAGTTATGCGTTCCGTTATTGCACAAGTTTGACCTCTGTCAGTATGCCAGGAGTTGAGAAGTTAAGTGATCAGATCTTTGCTAATAGTGCTGTAACCTCTGTTTTGTTACCGAATTCATTGAAGTCTTTATCGTCAGAAGCTTTTAACTATTCTGAATTGACCTCAATTACTGTTGATGCTGATAATGCAATGTTTTCATCGGCTGATGGTGTGCTTTACGACAAGAATATAACAAAAATTTTGGGATTCCCTGCTAAAAAGGGTGGCATTTATAAGATTCCAGCAACTATAACGACAATTAAATATGGGAGTTTCCCCAGTAATACTACCCTTGACGAATTAGTAATTCCCGCTAATGTTATGAAGTTTGAAAGCTATGCTTTCTCTTATGGCTCACCGCAAATTAAGAAATTGACCATAGAAGACAGTGAAAACGAAATCACTTTTGGCCAAGGGAGTGCCTATTATTTGGGGATGACTGATGAATTTGGCAACTATCAGTCTGGTAATTCCACATTTCGCACTATTGAGGAACTTTACTGGGGACGTAACATCAAGTTTAGCACTTATAGCCCTGCATTTGCAGGATCTCCATTGAAGAAGATTGAAATTGGTGAGAAGGTGACAAAAATACAGAAATATACTTTCTATGGCTGTTCAACCCCCACTACTCTTGATATTAAGGGCGGTTTTACACAATGGTGCTTGTTAGACTTTACGGAACAAGACACAGACCCCATGAGAGGTTCCACCACTACTCAGGTTCTATTTGATGGAACTGAGTTGAGTGGAAACTTTGTCGTTCCCAATGCTGTCACCAAGATTCCTGCGCACGGTCTGCAGTATGGTTGCTCCAAGGTTACAGGACTGACTATCAGTGCAGGGGTTGCAGAAATTGCAGATGGCGCCTTTAAGGGACTGACCTCGCTTAACACCGTAGAGTTGGCTTCAGGGAATACAAATTTCGTCCTTGATGACAATGTACTTTACAACAGCGGCAAAACGAAGATTCTTTTGTTTCCCCAGTTAAGAACAGGTGACTATACAATGCCTTCTTCTATATCAGAGATGGGTGACTATCAGTTTTATAATTGTATCAACCTAACAAGCGTAACCCTTTCAAATGCGATTCAAACTATCAGTCAAAATGCATTTGCTGGATGCACGAACCTTGCAACTGTTACGATGCCTGCATCAGCCAAGACTATTGGCCAATATGCCTTTGCCAATTGCTCAAAGCTTGAAGCGATTACGATACCTGCATCGGTTGAGACTATTAATAATAATGCTTTTGATGGTTGTTCAGCGCTCACAAAGGTCGTTTTAGTGGATGGCGAAAATGATTTGACGATAGGAACAGGTGGTAAACAAATAGGTGGTGACATTTATGATGGAAACAGTTGGCATTATTTCTATCCATTATTCCCCCAATCTCTTAAGGAATTGTATTTAGGTCGAAATTTGATTTATACCTCTATCACTGGTTCTCCTTTCGCATTTTCGGCTTTAAAAAAAGTTGAAATTGGTTCAAAGGTTACAACAATACCAGAATATACATTCTATAATATTTATGGCATCAATGAAGTGAATTATGACGGCACCATCACCGAGTGGTGTAATATCACGTTTGTCAACCAATATGCAACACCATTTGGACAATCCAGTTCTGCTATCCTTTCTTTGAAGGAGGGTACACTTCAGAACCAGGTGGTTATTCCTGAGGGGGCAACTAAGATCGGTGCTTATGCTTTCTATGGTCAGAACGGTGTTTTGAACGTTACTATACCTTCTACCATGACAACCATTGAGCCATACGCTTTACAGGGTTTTAGCGATGTTTACATCAATGCCACTAATGTTATTGGGCTTGACAACGCAAACAGTTTTAGCGACTTTGCCAATATCTATGTCCCGGATGCAGTAACTACGACTTACAAAAATGCAGCAGTTTGGTCTGGCATAAAAGACAGAATCTATCCGAAGGGCTTTCTGGATGTTACAGTCAATTTGATTGCCATGAGCAGTTCACCAGCACTTTTGCCGGCACTTAATGCTTTGGCGGTGTCTGACGGCGAGTATAAAATTACAGCTTTGACGAATCTGAAGATTATCGGAACCATGAACGGATATGACATTCTGATGATACGTACCAAGATGCCAAACCTGCGTCATCTTGACCTGACAGAAGCAGAAATAGTTGACAACGATGGTGGAAAAGAGTATTATCAGGGTTATCATACTACTAAAAATACGATCAGCGCCTACAGTTTCTACAATTTGACGAACCTTCGCTCAATCACCTTACCTCAGAATATCACTTCTATAGATTATCGTGCTTTTTATGGGTGCAGTAATTTGAAGGAGGTTAAGTTTATGCCAAGTACTTGTACGTCGATTGGATCTGAAGCTTTTGCATATTCAGGGTTGACAAGTATAGAAATAGGAGAAGGTGTTAAGACCATTGGAAATTATGCTTTCTCTAATTGCAATAACCTCTCAGAATTAATCTTATGCAGAGGTCTTGAAGAAATAGGTAGTTATGCTTTCTATAACTGTGGTAATCTGAGAAAGCTTGAACTGCCTACTACTCTTAAACGCATTAATAGTAGGGCTTTTTCTGAATGCTATTCTCTCTCTGAAATAGATTTCGCAGAAGGTGAGGATGGTGAAGGCCTGACTGATATAGGTAACGGAGCATTCCGATATTGCTATAGCCTAAAGGACCTACACATGCCGACCACCCTCAAAAGAATTGAGAGCTATGCTTTCAACGGTTGCAGCAATCTAAATGTTGTTCACGTGCCGAGTATGCTGGAGTCGATAGGCGACTATGCCTTTACAGGATGTGGCCTCAGCGGTGTATATGCCTATACCGTTGTTCCTATTCCCATTAATCAGAACACATTCGACTATACAGGTGTTGATCTGTTTGCTCCTGACAACAGTTTCTATGAATATTACTTGGACACGCAGTGGAGCCAGTTCCAGGATGTGACAGAATTTTCTGCAAATTATTCTGAATGGTACACGCCCCGCAATACAGATTACCACCTTTCAATCACCAAGCCCCTTAAAGGTACCGACATCAAAGGATATCTGTATCCGGGTTCAGGACTTATCATCACAGGTATTGGCGAGCAGTTGATGAAGAAGCTTGTTCTGAGGTGGAATCACGGCTCAAACTATCCGTCACTGGTCGAAAACGGCAACCTGAACATTGATGAGCTGACTTTCATCATGAATATGTATCCACGCAAATGGTACTTCTTCTGCTTCCCCTGCGATGTGAAGATTCAGGACCTCAAGTTCGGCGGTAGCGGAAAATATGTTTGGCGCTATTATGACCCGCTGAGGCGTATAACGACCGGATCTGGATGGACAAATGTAACGGGTGATGTTCTGAAGGCTGGAGTCGGATATATTTACCAATGCAGTGCAGAAGGAACGATTGAAATACCAGCCTATAACCCAGACTATCTGGTAAGAAACAATACTGGTATTGCTCCTGACAAGGATGTAGATCTGATTTCCACTGCTGCAGAGAATCCCCAGGATGCCAGCTGGAACTTTGTGGGTAATCCTAATCTGAGCTATTATTCGCTCGATGATTTGTCTGAAGATTTTACAGCTCCTATAACAGTCTGGAACGATGAGAATCAGACTTATGACGCTGTGGTTCCCGGTGACGATGACTACGACATCCATCCGTTCCAGGCTTTCTTCATCCAGAAGCCGAACAATGCGGAGAGTGTCACATTCCGTGCGGAGAACCGTTTAACCTACAACCAGTCTCAGGAGAAGGCTACAGCCCGCCGTATGGCCCGTGCAGCAAGAGCCGTCGACGAGAATCATCTGATAGTGAATGTGGAGATTAGCGACGGTACCACTACCGACAAGACCCGCGTGGTGTTCGACGACAGCAAGAGCATGAGCTACGAGATTGGTACGGATGCCAACAAGCTGATGAGTATGGCAGAGGTTCCTCAGATTTATACACTCGACAACAAGGACGTGAAGTATGCCTTGAACACCCGTCCAAACAATAACAATGAGGTACGCCTCGGTATTGTGGCTCCATCTTCCGGCACTTATACCATCAAGGCTCCCCGGATGGATATTTGCATGGCACTGAAAGACAATGCTACAGGAATGATACATGAGTTTAGCAAGGGTGATTACACATTCCTGGCAGAGGCTGGAACAACTGAAGACAGATTCTCTCTGGTCCGTTCTGGCGGACTTACTGGTATCAGCGAGGCTGGTATTGAAGGCCTTGATATCTCTGTTGAAAACGGAGTTGTGAGTATCAATGGTATCACAGATCAGCCTGTCAGCGTATATAGTGTCAAGGGTATCAGAGTGGCTACGCTTTCTACCTCTGGCAATGTGAATCTGGCAAGCGGCACCTATATCGTAAGTGCTGGCGACAAGGCTTCAAAGATTATTGTCCGGTAACAGGAATGGTTATGAAGTCGGGAATGCGGTTGTGGCTGACATGTTGCCTGTTCCTCTGGGGAGGCAGCATGTTGGCACTCGCTGATGACTATTGCTATCTCAAAGTGAATGCGGATCCTGAAGAGGGGGCTTTTGTGTCTGGAAATGGCAAGTACAAGGTGAACGGTAGTCAGGTGCTGATATCCACCAGTGCGAAGAATACTGAGGACTATGTTTACACCTTCCTGTACTGGACGCTGGATGGGGAAAAAGTTTCCACCAGCCCCACCTTCTATTATACTCCAACTATAGGCAATCACCAGATTGTGGCCTACTACGACAAACAGGAAACAGAGTTTGATCCAGATAACCCGTTAGATCCTTCGTCGTCGAACTACAAGCGGAAGTATTACCTCTATCTGGCCTCGAATATGGAGGGAATATGCTCGTTCAGTATCGCAAGCGGGAACAAGGTGGAGGAAAAGACGGATATGATTATCAGTGTTCTGTATGAGAGTTCGCACTATCAGTTTGAGGGATGGAAGTTGGACGGGACAATCATCAGCACCGAGGCATCTCTGAACTTTACGATGCCCAGTGGCACCACCACGCTGGAGGCTTGTTTCTCAGAAAAGAACACAGAACCCTCTGAAATTGATGAACCCTCAGAGCCTGATGCCAATGATGATATAGAAGGTGATGTTAACGGCGACGGCTTGTTGGACGAAAAAGACCTTCATGCCATCATCAACCACATCATGGGCAAGCCACAATCAGGGAATTTTGATGCCAATAAGGCTGACATCAATAAAGATGGTAAAGTAAATGCCGCTGATGTGGTGGAGTTTATCAAACTATAAATAAATGAAGAAATGATGAAATCGAGAATACAATGGTTGCTGACGTGCTGCCTCTTCCTTATTGGCGGCAATCTGTCGGCTTTTGCCGATCCTGACGACGATTTTAATCCAGAGAATCCTGCAGATCCCCAAGTTATTGATTACTGCTGGCTGAAAGTCAGTGCAGATCCTGAAGAGGGAGCGTACGTGTCGGGAGAAGGTAAGTATAGGGTAAACGGCAGTCAGGTGTATATTTCCACCAGTGCCAGGAATACGGAGGAGTATACTTACAAATTCCTTTATTGGACACTGAATGGGGAAATAACTTCCTATAGCCAATATTTCTATTATACCCTCACTAAGGGCAAATATGAGTTCGTAGCCCACTACAACAAGCAGGAAGTTGTGTTCAACCCAGACAATCCGCTCGATCCCACTTTGCCGGACATCAAACGGAAGTATCGTCTTTATCTGACCTCGAATATCGAGGGGGTCTGCACATTCAACATGGCCAGCGGAAGCAAAGTGGAGGAGAACAAGAATATCTATCTGAGTGTAAACTATCAGAGCTCGATCTATCAGTTTGATGGATGGAAACTGGACGGAAATATCATAAGCACTGATGCATCTATGTATTATACGATGCCCAGTGCCAACACGACGCTTGAGGCTTGTTTCTCCGAAATACCTTTTGATCCTGATAATCCTATGGATCCCAGTAGTAATAGCCAGAATGTAGATAACACAACGCGATTGCTGTTAGATATTCATATCGGCACAGCCGAGACGAATGTCGACAAGACGCGTATAGTCTTCAACGAGTCCATGTCGCTCGGCTTCGACGATGGTGTCGATGCAACAAAGATGGTTAGTACGAGCGCCGCTTACCAGATTTATACGTTAGATGCGAAAGGGAATAAGTATTCGATCAATGAGAGACCTAAGGATAACGGCATTGTGCCTTTGGTCGTATGGCTGAAGAATAGTGGGACTGCCTATATCAGTGCCAGCAGGCTCGACTGTTCTGTGACATTGGTAGACAAACAGCTCAATAAAATACATGACCTGGCACTTGGGAAATATCAGTTTACGGCTGATGCCGGTACCATCGAAGGCCGTTTCTTTATCAAACTGTCCCAGAACTACATTCCTGGCGATGCAAATGGTGACGGTGTGGTGAGCTATTCCGACGTGGTGGCTGTTTTGAATAGAATCTTAGGCGGAGCATCTGATGATAATTTCGTTGAAGATGCCGCCGACGTGAATAATGACGGTATGATTACGATTGTCGATGCTTTGGCCATCGTGGATATTATAACTAAAGATTAGTAAAACAGTAAAGAAAGCAGTATTCACTTGTTTTTCCTGTTTCGTATCATAACTATCATATAAAATTGCGTATTTGCCTGACGGATTTGCTCGATTGTTGTAACAGAAGAGGGACGGCTCTTTTGTTATAGCAGAAGAACCGTCCTTCTTACAATTAACATTTCGCTTGCAAAAGTATATCATTTCCCGAACTACGTGACATTTTGCCGGAAATATTATCAAATAGGTATTATTTCTTTCCCCACCTCTCCATTAGAAGCTGCAAATCCGTAATAGTCACCTCATTGTCTCCATTCAAATCGGCAGCATTTCTATCAAAGTTTTCCGGTCTTTCGCCAAGGATGTATTGGATGATAGTAATCATATCCTTCTCATCCACCTTCCCGTCGCCAGAGGCATCGCCGTTGGTAATCACAACCATGGGGGCAAAAACACCCTTGGCATCTACCAGCATTTGTTTCTCAGTGTTATAACGACCTCCCTCTGGGGTTGATAAAGAGCAACCGGTCAGCGTGAGAGATTTCCAACCGGCAATTACCGGCTCTTCGGAATCAGAAGCTGTCGCTGATACGGTTGATTTCTCGATGTACAGCGCTCCTTCTCCGGTAATATCACCGACGCAAGCTAATGTGGAATTGTTGATATTCAGATTACCATCGGGACAACAGATTTTACCACCGACCAAGAGATTGGTACCGGTAATCGTCAGATTCAGACTTTCATTGAAAATCGCTGTTGCATTACCATCGTCGGAAAGCATAGATACCGTCAGCTTCGGAGAGCCGGTAATGATTGTGTTGCCTTGCAGATAAACGGCATTGTCAGTGGCAGTCAGCATAGCTGGAACAGCAACTTGAATAGTCAGGCCGTCGACGCCGCTACTGATACAGGGCGTATCTTCATCGGGTGCCGTGATGTCACCACTGATGGTCAAGGTCTTAGTGTCTTCGTCATAACTGGCTGCACCATCGCCCAGAATGTCAGATGCATTCTTGCTGGTCACACATTTTCCTGCGATATAAAGGTAGGGATCGTTTCCTGGAACGATCTCCACCGTTGGGGCAAGATTGCCTTCTGCGTCTACCAGCACACGTTTAGTTTTGTCGTTGTCATAATAACCTCCCTGCGGGGTCTTATAATAACAATTGCTCAGCGTAACAGCTCCCCAGAGACCAATAACAGAGTTTGAAGGATCGGGTATTGTCGCATTTACAGTTGATTTTTCTATTCTCAATGCTCCTAAACCGACAATGCCAATGCCATGTATGCCATTAACCGACACTGTGGATTTAGTGATATTCAAATCATTCGAAAAACAAAAAATCCCTCCCAGCTTTGAGATCGTGGTATTGGTAATATCTATTATTCCGCCGATACAAAACATTAAACCAACGGCAGAGATATTGGCATCGATAACATAAATATCTCCATCTTTCTGGAAAATAGCTTTTGCTTGGTCATCGTCGGAAGAAATAGATATCGTCAGCAGTGAGGAGCCGGTAATGGTTGCGGTTTTGCTCAAATAAATAGCTTCATCTGTTGCATTCAGCTCTGCCGGAGCAGAAACATTGATGGCCAGACCTTTAATACCGCTTTTGATACAAGGCGTACCAGCATCAGGTGCTGTGATATTGCCGCTGATAGAGAGCGTATTTTTCGAGGCATCATAGCTGGCAGCTCCGTCGCCCAATACGTTTGATGCATTGAGACTGGTCACCAGTGTGCCCGCAACAGACAAATCATACTTCGTATATTCCTCCACTTTCGTAAAGGCTTTAAATGCTGAATTGTCGGCAGTATAGGCTGCAGTTGTTCCTGCCGGCACATACAAGGTACAGTTTTTATTAATTTTGCTGAAAGCCATTGAGCCCGTATGGTAACTGCTGGGGTCAGAAGAATGCACATAGAGGTGCTGCAATTTGTCACAATAATAAAATGCCCTCTCTCCTATGCTGGTGATGCATTCTGGCAACGTGAACTCCGTCAGACCTGTGCAATCATTGAAAGCATACGAGCCGATAGAAGTGAGATTTGTCAAGGGCAACGTCACGCTCGTTACATCAAAGGCACCCTTAAAAGCATCGTCGCCAATGGCAACCACATCGTAGGTGACATCATTATGCTTCACCACTGCAGGAATGGTGATTGCACCGACATATTTGCCTTCCGTTGGACTTACTAATTTTACTGTGTTGCTGGATTCCATATCGTAATACAATCCTTCTTCGATAAATCTCGGACTAATCTCTACTTTGAAAGCGAGATTACCATCTGCTTCTATAAACTTCTTGGTATCGGTATCATAATGACCTCCCTGTGGAATCTTCAGATAGCAAACAGTTTCGAGGGACACCCATCCAGCAATAGCCGACGTTGAGGAAGCCATCGTCGTGGCAGAAACTGATGAGTTGTCAATACTCAATGATCCTCCTGATCCGTGAATGGCAGACTCATTTGTACTTTTGACCGACACATTGGAATCGGTGATGTCTACATCGCCTCCAAAATTCGCAATAATACCATTGATCGAAAGATCAGTGTGATTAATAGACATTTTCCCTAGGCCACACCCCAGTGAACCTTCAAGGGAGAGATTGGCATTTGTAATACACAAGTCCCCATTCAGATTTTGAATCGCAAACGAACTCGGCTTTCCGGGTGTGACTATCGTCAGTGTTTTGTCACCTGTAATGGTAGTTTTTTTACCAGTTATAGAAATGGCACTGGCCGTAGAGCTTAGTTTAGCATTAGCAGCCACTATGATAGTCAGATTGTCCATTTCACCTTCGATACAGGATTTTTCGTTATCAGGTGCTGTAATATCTGCCTTAATGGTCAAGGTGTTGGAACTGGCATCGTAACTGGCGGCTCCATCGCTCAATACATCGCTGGCATTGTCACTAGTCACTTGCGTGCCCGCAATGTACAAATTATATTCCTCTGCCTTGACTATATTACTCAGGCATAACAACACAAACAGGCAGATAATGCCTGACCAACGTGATAAGGTTAGCGCTTCAAGCACTTCGAGTCCGAAACTCCTTTGATTGTTAAATTTAGTACACATCATAATTCAATATATTGTTTTAAATTATCGGCAAAGTTACGAAATAATTCTGATATACGCAAGGAAAAACGTGATAAATTTAGCGGAAGAAACAAAATAATGATTCACGGTCAGACTGTCTTGCAACAAAATAGAAATAAATCATCTTTATTTAATCGGATACAATAATAACGCATTATATACGTTATAAATAGGTGAAATTGTAATAATCAATGCACGATGATAGAATATATAAAAGGTGAACTGACGGAACTGACACCGGCGCAGGCGACGGTGGAAGCAGCGGGTGTGGGCTACGGCCTGAGCATCTCGCTGAACACCTTCAGCGCCTTGCAAAGTGGAAAATGGAAAGAGGAAAGTGGAAAGAAGATAGTGAAGTTGTACGTCTATGAGGCGATACGCGAGGATGCCTACGTGCTCTACGGCTTTGTGAACAAGAAGGAGCGTGAGATGTTCCTGCAACTCATCACGGTGAACGGGGTGGGGGCGAACACGGCGCGGATGATGCTGTCGGGGATGAGCGTGAGCGAACTCTGCAATGCCATCTCGACGGGTAATGCGCGACTAATTCAGAGCATCAAAGGCATCGGCAAGATGACGGCCCAGCGCATCATCGTAGACTTGAGGGACAAGATCGTGGCCTTAGGCATCGCTGATGAGATACCTGCCGGCGGACAGACAACCGCTCCCGTGAACGCACAGGTGAAGGATGAGGCCGTGGCGGCCCTGACGATGCTGGGCTTCTCACCCGCACCGACACAGAAGGTAGTGGTGCAGATCCTGCAAGGACAGCCCGACCTGCCTGTGGAGCAGGTGGTGAAACTGGCGCTCAAACAAATTAAGTAGAGGAAAGTGGAAAGAGGGAAGAGGAAAGGGATTACTAAATACAAAGATATGATTATCAAGGCATTTGGGAAGAAGAATGTCTTGATAATTTCTGCTTTGCTATATGTTGTTGTCTCTTTTGCTGTTTATACTCCTTCTTCAGAAATATCTCCGGGCTTGGAGTCTTCTCATTCCTCTGTCCACTTTCCTCTTTCCTCAGAAGAACCTGACGATTCAATTCGCGCGCGGTGGCGCATACAGAAGACGGCACCGATGGAGGTAGCGGACCTGGACTCGAGTGCGCTCGACCTGAAACGGCCTGACAATATCCGTCAGACGGTGGAATACGATGACTCGGCGAACGTGTACTATGTGGGTACGAAGATCGGCGACTCCTACCTGAACGCACCGGTGCTGATGACGCCCGAGGAGTACACGAAGTGGTCGGAGAAGCGGGCCCTGCGCGAGTTCTTCCGCAAGAAGGACGCGGAGAACGTGCAGACGGCGGGCAAGGACAAGTTCTCGTTTGCCGACATGCACTTCGACCTGGGACCTGCCGAGAAGATCTTTGGCCCCGGCGGTGTGCGCATCAAGACACAGGGAACGGCCGAACTGAAGATCGGCGCGAACCTGAAGAGTATCGACAACCCCTCGCTGCCCATCCGTAACCGTAAGACCACCGCCTTCGACTTCGACGAGAAGATCAACCTGAGCGTGAACGGCAAGGTGGGCGACAAGTTGAACATGAACCTGAACTACAACACCGACGCCACGTTCGACTTCGACACCCAGAACCTGAAACTGAAATACGAAGGCAAGGAAGACGAGATCATCAAGCTGGTGGAGGCGGGTAACGTGTCGTTCCCCACGAACAACTCCCTGATAAAGGGCGCATCGAGCCTCTTCGGCGTCAGGACGGATATGCAGTTCGGCAAACTGAAACTGCAGACGGTGCTCTCGCAGAAGAAGTCGTCGACGAAGAGCGTCTCGTCGAAGGGTGGGGTACAGACCACCGCCTTCGAGATGGATGTCGCCGACTACGAGGAGAACCGCCACTTCTTCCTTTCGCAGTACTTCCGCGAGCATTACGACGAGGCGATGTCGAAGTTGCCGAACCTCGCCACGGGCGTGGAGATCAACCGCGTGGAGGTGTGGGTCACCAACAAGTCGGGTACCACCACCAACGGCCGTAACATCATCGCCTTCGCAGACCTGGGCGAGGAGAAGATCGTGGGAAACCATTACTGGAATACGAAGGGCCAGAGCATCCCCAGCAACCTCGCCAATACGGAATACGAGACGCTGACCGGCACGTATGAAGCCGCCCGTGACATCGACCAGACGAGTACGGTGCTGATGGGCATCCCGGGCTTCGAGGATGGTCTGGACTACGAGAAACTGTCGAGTGCCCGTCTGCTCAATTCCTCGGAATATACGGTGAACAAGGCGTTGGGCTACATCTCGCTGAAGACCGGCCTGCAGACCGACCAGGTGCTGGCGGTGGCCTACGAATATACATTGGGCGGCGTGAGCTATCAGGTGGGTGAGTTTGCCAGCGACCTGACCGACGCCTCACAGGCCCTCTTCGTCAAGTCGCTGCGCAACACCTCCAGCGCTCCCTTCCAGTACAACTGGCGGCTGATGATGAAAAATGTGTACTATCTCGCCTCGACGGTGGAGCGGGAGAAGTTCCGTCTCGACATCAAGTACCAGAGTGATACGGCGGGCGTCTATCTGACCTATATTCCCGACCAGCGGACGAAGGGCACGGCGCTGATCAAGCTCCTGGGCTGCGACCGTCTGGACAATAACCTCAAGGCGCACTCCAACGGCTACTTCGACTACGTGGAGGGCTACACGGTGCATAACGGCCGTGTGTTCCTGCCCTCGGCAGAGCCCTTCGGCGACTACCTGCGGACGCAGCTGCTGAAATACGGTCTGAGCGATGAGCAGGCAGAGGCCTACGTGTTCCGTCAGCTCTACGACTCGACGAAGACCGTGGCGAAGCAGAACGCCGAGAAGGATAAGTTCATCATGACGGGTATTTATAAGGGCTCGTCGGCGAACGTCATCTCCCTGGGTGCCTACAACGTGCCGCGAGGCTCCGTCGTCGTGACGGCAGGCGGTGTGACGCTGCAGGAGGGTACCGACTACTCGGTGGACTACTCTGCGGGCGAGGTGACCATCCTGAACCAGAGCATCATCGATGCCGGCACGAACGTCAACGTGTCGCTGGAGTCGAACACCGAATACGGCATGCAGCGCAAGACGATGATCGGCGTGAACTGGGAATACGAGTTCTCGAAGAACTTCCAGTTGGGCGGTACGCTGATGCACCTCTCCGAGCAGGCCCTCATCTCGAAGGTGGGAATGGGCGAGGAACCGCTGAACAACACCCTCTGGGGCTTGAACGTGAACTGGAAGCAGGAGTCGAACTGGCTCACGGCGATGCTCAACAAGATACCCTTCCTCCACGTGAAGCAGCCCTCGCACATCTCCTTCACGGGAGAGTTCGCCCACCTCATCGCCGGAATGTCAAGCGACGTACAGGACAATGCCTCGTATATCGACGACTTCGAGAATACGAAGAGCTATATCAGCGTGAAGGCCCCGAAGTCGTGGTTCCTCTCGAGTGTGCCGACGATGTTTCCGGAGTTTGCCGACAAGACGGGTGTCACCAGCGGCTATAACCGTGCGAAGCTGGCGTGGTACGCCGTAGACCCCATCTTCACCCGCCGCAGTTCGACGCTCACGCCGAGCCACATCAAGAGCGACCTGGACCAGTTGTCGAACCACTACGTGCGTGAGGTCTATGTGAAGGAGCTCTATCCCAACCGTGACCAGAGCACCTACAACGGTGCCACCTCGACGCTCGAGGTGCTGAACCTGGCCTACTATCCCTCTGAGCGCGGACCGTATAACCTGACACACGACTTCAACAGCGACGGTACGCTCCGTCAGCCAGAGACGAAGTGGGGCGGTATCATGCGCAACCTCGAGACCAACGACTTCGAGCAGGCGAACATCGAGTACATCGAGTTCTGGCTGCTCGACCCCTTCATCTATACCCGTCAGGAAGGTACCGCCTCCGACTACGCCGGCGACCTTTACTTCGACCTTGGTGAGATCTCGGAGGATATCCTGCGCGACGGTAAGAAGTTCTATGAGAGCGGTATGCCGGTTGACGGCACCAGCAACTTCGTGACGACCCAATGGGGTAAGATCCCGATGCAGGCCACGCAGACCTACGCCTTCGCCACCACCACCGGTTCCAGAAAACTGCAGGATGTGGGTCTCAACGGCCTTACCGATGACGAGGAGCGGGAGTTCGGGGCGTATAAGGAGTGGCTCGACGCGGTGGTGAACAGCGGCATCATCACCAACGACAGTATCATCGAGGCCTGGCGCAACGACCCTGCCGGCGACGACTACCACTACTTCCGTGGCTCCGACTACGACAACGAACAGAAGAGCATCCTCGACCGATATAAGCTCTACAACAACCCTCAGGGCAACTCACCGGAGACGGAAGACCAGACGGAGTCGTACGACACCAGCTACAAGGCCGGCCCCGACGTGGAGGATATCAACCAGGACTTCACCCTCAACGAGTACGAGCGCTACTATCAGTATAAGGTGCGCATCTCGCCGGAGATTCTCGAGGCCTACCACAACGGGACACCTCTGCCCGACTGTTACATCACCGATATGCGCACCAGCAGCGTGAAACTGCGTAATGGTGACACGACGAGCGTCAACTGGTTCCAGTTCCGCATCCCTCTGGCGAAATACGTGAACCGTGTGGGCTCCATCAACGACTTCACCAGCATGCGCTTCATGCGTATGTTCATGACGGGATTCCAGAAGCCTATCGTGCTCCGCTTCGGCAGCCTCGACCTCGTGCGTGGCGAGTGGCGTATCTACAATAAGAGCCTGAACACCTCTGCCACGGAGACCGGTACCTTCTCGGTGAGTGCCGTGAACATCGAGGAGAACAACGATAAAACCCCTGTGAACTACGTGCTGCCTCCGGGCATCAGCCGTGCCACAGACCCCTCACAGCCGCAGCTGGTGGAGAACAACGAGCAGGCCCTGAACATGGTTGTGAAGGATATGCAGCCGGGAGAGTCGAAGGCCGTCTATAAGAACACCTCGCTCGACCTCCGGCAGTACAAGCGCCTGCAGATGTTCGTACACGCCAACCACCTCATGCCCGACGTGACCAATCTGAAAGACTATCAGCTGGCGGTGTTCATCCGTCTGGGTAGTGACTACAAGAACAACTACTACGAGTATGAGATTCCCCTGGAACTGACCCCCGACCGCAGCGACTACAACAAATACTCCAATGCCGACCGCCGTATCGTCTGGCCGTTGGAGAATATGCTCGACATCAAACTGAGCCTCTTCACCGACCTGAAGAAGGAGCGCAACCTCCAGAAGGCGCAGGGTGGTGCCAGTTATGCCCAGTTGTTCACCGGCTACGATCCCGAACGTCCCGGCAACAAGATCAGCGTGATGGGTAATCCCACCATCGGCGACGTGAAGGTGATGATGATCGGTGTGCGCAACGTCACCGGCGAGGTGAAGTCAGGTGAGGTGTGGGTCAACGAGCTGCGCCTGCTGGAGTCCAATAACGACGGTGGCTGGGCAGCCTCTGGAAGCCTGAAGGTACAACTCTCCGACTTCGGCTACGTGAACGTGACGGGCCGTTACATCAGCGACGGCTTCGGCGGTATCGAGGAAAGTGTGCTGCAGCGCTCGATGGAGACGCAGAAGAACTACTCCGTCACCACCTCGCTCGAACTGGGTAAGTTCTTCCCCGACAAGGCGAAGGTCAGCGCACCCCTCTATTACTCTGTGACGAAGGATGAGGTGCGGCCCCGATATAGTGCCCTCGACAACGATATGCTGCTCGACGATGCCCTCGATGTCGCCGCTACGGAGCACGAACGCGACAGTATCGAGTCGCTCTCCGTCGTGAAGACCACCAACACCAACTTCGCCCTCTCCAACGTGCGCTGGGGTCTGAAGACCAAGCGCCATCCGATGCCCTACGACCCCGCTAACTTCTCGTTCTCATACAGTCACTCGCACTTCGATACCTCGGGCGAGACCACCGTCTATGAGAAGCGCGACGAGTGGCGCGGATCGCTCAACTACAGCTATTCGCCCGTCTATAAGACCTGGGAGCCGTTCAAGAACCTCAAGGGCAAGTCGAAGTGGCTCGCCTTCCCCAAGGCACTCGGATTCAATTACCTGCCGCAGAGCATCGGATTCAACACGCAGATCAGCCGTGACTACTACGAGATGCAGGAGCGCGACCTCGAAAGCGCCGAGAACCAGAATATGCCCCTGCGCTGGAACCAGCAGTTCCTCTGGAACCGTGACTTCACCCTGCGCTGGGACTTCACCAAGAACCTGCACTTCAGTTTCCAGTCGGGCACCCGTGCACAGATCGAGGAACCCTATACGCCTGTGAACAAAGATCTCTATCCCGACCGGTATGAGGCCTGGAAGGATTCCGTCTGGCAGAGCATCAAGCACCTCGGCACACCGCTCGACTACCAGCAGCAGGTCACCGCCAGCTACCAGCTGCCGCTGAACAAGCTGCCCATCTTCGACTGGCTCAACAGCGATGCCTCCTATACCGCCCGCTATACCTGGGTGAGAGGTACGGAGACGGAAGAAGGCATAAACTATGGCAACACCATCAACAGCAACCGCAACCTCACCATCAACGGCTCCTTGAATATGGAGACGCTCTACAACCACGTGCCTTTCCTGAAGGCTGCGAACGACCGTTTCAAGAAATCCGGCAACACCTCGAAGAATACCAAGAACCAGCGCAACAGTCGCAATGCGTCCAAGAAGGATTCTTCCGATCCTAAGAACCCTAAAGATCCTAAGAACTCTAAAGCCCCTAAGGATCCCAAGTCCGAAAAGCCTTCCTCAGACGAGAAGGCCCTCGCGAAGGTGAAGCAAAGCTACCAGCGTGAGATCACCCTCAAGCCTGACACCACCACCATCGTCGCCCACAACAAGAACTCCAAGCGCCTCATCGTCACGGCCCGCACGAAGGAGGGCAAGCCCTACGAGGTGAAATATAAGGTGATCGACCAGAACAAGATCCTCATCAAAAATCTCGATACCGCCCAGATCATGATCAGCGTCGTGCCCAAGGAGCCGCTCGAGAACCAGTGGTGGTATAAGCCTGCCCAGACGGCAGCCCGTCTGCTGATGATGGTGCGCAGCATCAACATCAGTTTCCGCAACCAGTACACGATGAACCTACCGGGCTTCATCCCCAATATCGGAGATGCCTTCGGCCAGCGTACGGGCAGCGTTCTTGCCCCGGGTCTTGACTTCGCCTTCGGATTCATCGGCGACAGTTACATCAACAAGGCCCTCGACAACGACTGGTTGCTCAGGGACGATGCCGTCGCCACCACCTCGGCTACTGTCAACGACAACAATGACCTGCAGGTGCGCGCTGTACTGGAGCCGGTCCGCGACCTGAAGATCGACCTCAATGCCTCCCGTACCGACAACCGTGCCCGCAGCATCCACTTTATGTATGAAGGGATGCCCACCACCCATAGCGGTACGTTCAACATGACCACCATCTCGCTCAGTGGCTCGCTGGCCGGTATGGGTGATGCCTCCAACGGCTATCAGTCTGACGCCTTCGACCATTTCCGTGAACTCATCCCCGAGTTCCAGCAGCGTGTGCAAGAGCAGTACAAGGATGCGCCAGGCACCTTCTCCGACGTCAACCCCTATGGCGCTGATGTCCTCGTGCCGGCCTTCCTTTCGGCCTATACCGTAGGCGCTGGCAACTCGCTCGACATCTTCCCCGCTATCAGCCGTATGCTGCCCAACTGGACCGTTCGCTACTCAGGACTCTCGAAACTGCCCTGGATCCGCGACCATCTGAAGAGCATCAACATCAACCACGCCTATAAGTCCGTCTATGCCGTCGGCAGTTATGCCTCCTACAGCACGTGGCAGGAATATATGAACGGCCTGGGATTCATTGTCAACACGACCACGAATGCCTTGCAGCCTTCGTCGATGTATAATGTGTCGACCGTCAGCATCAACGAGTCGTTCTCCCCGTTGCTCGGTATCGACGCCACGTTGCAGAACAACCTCACGGCGAAGATCGAATACCGCACCACCCGTGTGATGAACCTCTCGATGACGAGTGTCCAGCTCAACGAGGCGCTCAGCCGCGACTGGGTCGTGGGCCTCGGCTATAAGATCCAGGACTTCAACATCTTCGGCAACAAGATGAACCGTAAGATCGGCAAGGCCCAGAGCGGCAAGAAGAATCAGAAGGATCAGAAAGAACAGACCACTCAGACCGCTCGGACCTCCAAGTCTGGCGTGAACCACGACCTGAACCTGCGCCTCGACATCTCCCTCCGCAGTCAGGCCTCCATCACCCGTGACATCGCCACCGGCACCTCCAATGCCTCCAGTGGCAACAGCGCCTTCAAGCTCTCCTTCATGGCCGACTACACCCTCTCGCGCCTCCTCACCCTCACGGCCTACTTCGACTCCCAGACCAACACCCCGTTGCTCTCCTCGTCAAGCTATCCCACCACCACCCACGACTTCGGCCTCTCCCTCAAGTTCTCCCTGACGCGATAGTAAACAGCTTTATAATTAAAGTTTGCTCTTTTCCGAGAGCCGTGGACTGGGAATTTTCATAAAAAATGCTAAATAGTACATCTTTTTCCATTTTATGATTTCCATTTTATGGAAAAATAGTATCTTTGCTGCAAGAAATATGACGGCATATGGCAAAGGATAAAGTAAAGATTGATAATCCCTTCGTAACTACAGGTTATGCAGGAGCAGATTATTTTTGTGATAGGGAGAAAGAGACTCAGGACATAACCCGTTTTTTGACCAATGGTAACAATGTTGCCCTGATTTCACCTCGCAGATATGGTAAGAGCGATTTGCTGAGACATTGTTTTTCACAGAAGATCATATCTGACAATTACTATACGTTTATCGTCGACATCTATTCCACCAAGACTGTTGCTGAGATGGTTGCAAAACTTGGTAGCGCCATTCTTGAAACCTTGAAACCAAAGGGAAAGAAAACGTGGGAGAAGTTTCTTGCGATTCTTTCGTCGGTACGTTCCGGCATATCTTTCGATATCAACGGACAGCCGTCTTGGACGATGAGTGTTGGTGATATTCATTCCCCGACAGCAACGCTTGATGAAATATTCACCTATCTGAAGAGCGCAGATCGCCCTTGTCTGGTGGCAATCGACGAATTTCAGCAGATAACAAAGTACGGTGATCCGAACATCGAAGCAGAACTTCGCACCCATGTGCAATATTGCAGTAATGCCCATTTCGTGTTTTCTGGTTCCAGAAGGCAGCTGATGGGTGCTATATTCACTTCGCCTGCACGACCATTCTATCAGAGTGTCACACTTTATCATCTGAATCGTCTGCCATTAGAGCGGTATTCGGATTTCTGCATCTCTCATTTCAAGAAACGTGGTAAGAACTTGGATGATGCTGTCGTCAGTAGCTTGTACAATCAGTTCGACGGTGTTACCTATTATATGCAGCGAGTCATGAATGAATTGTTCAGCAGGACAGAGGTTGGCTCCTTATGCACAGTGGAAGACGTCAAAATTGCCGTTGATGAGATTATTGCCGTTTCATCTACTATCTATGAAGATCTGATGTACCAGTTGCCCGAGAAGCAGAGCCGTGTACTGATTGCTGTGGCCAAGGACGGAATTGCGGAAAACGTGACAAGTGGCAACTTCACAAAGCGCCATGGCTTAGCATCACCCAACTCCGTCAAATCGGCCATCCCAGCATTGATCGACAAAGGATTGCTTACTCAGGACAAAGGAGTGTATAAAGTCTATGACTTGTTCTTTGCCATCTGGTTGGTCAAGAATTTCTAAACTTGTTTTTCTGTGTTGCATCCAATGAAGCGGCGCCGCCGGCTGCTCCGGCTGCGCGACAAGGTGGTTGCCGAAGAGACAGAGAAATACGAAGAATTGAAGAACGAACTGAAACGAAAGGGTATTTTATGAACACTCAACTCACGCCTTACCTCTATGCTGTGAGAAGTGAAAAGTGTAAAATTCGCTACCGCAATGAAGAAAGAAGCAGATTAGCAGAAAATATATCTTCGTAGCGTGGATAGTTTTGTTCGCGGGCGATGAACATAAGTTCACGGCGCATAAACATAAGTTCGCGGACGGCGAACATAAGTTTACGGTGCATGAACATAAAAGCGGATGCCTTCCGTCTGATCTCCAACTAATCTCCAACTAATCTCCAATTGAACTCCAATTAAACTCCAACTAAACTCTAATTGAACTCCAATTGAGTACTAAAAGACCTCGGTCGCCATGGGTTGGACATCACCCCTAGTTGTTAAAGATTGTGACTTTTTTTGGAAAAGTGTTGGCTTATTGCGGAGAAATGATTTATTTTGTCAGCTAATAGGTAACTACTCACACCTATAGGGGGCTGAGTAGTTACGACTAATAACGCTAATGTTAATTATGTGAAAAAATACATCAATATTTGCGGTAATTCGTTTTTTTTATTAATTTTGCAATTGCTTTGTAATATCTGATTAAGAAGCACGTACACGACGTGCCCATCATCATCTACGACGCTAAAACGGAATAATATCTAACATTAATAAATTAACAAAGAAGGTTATGAAAACTAAAATTGAAGAGATCGACGGCAAATTCGTTGCCACGTTAGAAGGAGAAATGGACACCGCAGCAGCTGTTGAGGCTGAAGAAGTATTGAAACCCCTCTATCAGAGCAACGGTAAGGACGTCATCATCGACTGCACGAACCTGGAGTATATCGCCTCCAGCGGCCTGCGTATCCTGCTGAGCATCCTGAAAGGCGCCAAGTCAACAGGCAGCAAGGTGATTATGCGCGGTGTGAACGACGACATCAAGAACGTCTTTAAGCTGACAGGATTCATCAGTATCTTCGAGTTCGAATAAGATGTAGCAGCCTATGAGATGCTATTGCATGATGCTGCTATTGCTGGCATTTGCGACAGGAGTCAGGAGTCAGGAGACGGCGAAAGTTAATCAGTTGAGCGTGGGGCTGGACTTCATGACTCACGGTGAAGCCTGCGGTGGCGGTATGCCGAAAACTGACGCGAAGGATATTGAGGTGGAAGACAAGTCGCGTTTCCTTTTAGGACGTACACGCCTCATCGCGGACTACCAGCGGCGTGGACTGCAGGTGCACGCTATCATCCAGAACAAGGCGGTATGGGGCGCGAGCGGCAATCAGGCTCTCAATCTTTATGAGGGCTGGGCAAAGATCACCGCCAAGAACGGTCTCTTTGGTCAGTTGGGCCGTGTGGCGCTGTCATACGATGACGAGCGCATTATTGGTCCTAACGACTTTGCAGTGGCTTCCAAGACTCACGACGTGGCTCGGTTGGGCTATGAAGGTCATGGTCACAAGGCACATGTCATATTGGCTTATAACCAGAATAGCGGGAATGTGTATAACGGCACCTATTATGTTGACGGTGCACAGCCTTACAAGACTATGCAGACCGTGTGGTATCATTACGACGTGCCCAAATTCCCGTTGGGTGTCTCGCTGCTCTTTATGAACATGGGCTTGCAGGCAGGAACGAACAACACCAAGGAATGGGATTACAAAACTAATTCGGCCCGTACTGTATATCAGCAGATGTATGGTGGATACGTGAACTACCACTCTGATCTCCTGAAGGTTGAAGGCTCGTACTATCGGCAGGCAGGAAAGACGGTATCAAAAAAAACGGATGCGGCTAAAATCGATGCCTGGATGGCCAGTGTGAAAGCGACGGTTTCTCCTACTGACAAATATGGTTTTACAGTGGGCTACGATTATCTGAGCGGTGACGACTATGTGCCAGACCTTTACGGGGGTATGTTTGGCATGCCGCTGCATGATGTAATCCGTGGTTTCACTCCACTTTATGGTTCGAATAAGAAGTTCTATGGCATCATGGACTATTTCTATGAGAGTGCCTATACGCACGGCTTCACCCCCGGTTTGCAGAATGTCTTTATCGGCCCCTACTATAAAAGTAAAATTGTAAAAAAGTCAAAAGGTAAAACCTACGGCGAGTTCGCTTGTCGCGCTATGTATCACTATATGGCTGTGGCAACTCAGGTTGGCAAACTCGACAAGACTCTGGGTCATTGCATCGACTTTCAGGCCAGTTATCAGTTCACAAAGGACATCGCTCTCTCGGCTGGCTATACGCAGATGATGGGAACAGAGACGATGGAGCGTCTGAAACAAGATGACAGCAGCTTACAGGCACGCTGGGGCTGGTTCTCGCTGGTCATCTCGCCTAGCCTGTTCACCACGAAGTGGTAATTTAAGGAGACAGGAGTCAGGAGACAGGAGACAGGAGTCAGGAGACAGGAGAGAAGGAGTAAGGAGAGAAGGAGTAAGGAGAGAAGGAGATATGAATAAAGAAGAGAAGAAAGGTTTCAATAAGGAGTTTTGGGTGTTCCTGTGGTCTTCGATACTCATTGCGCTGTCGGCGTGTCTGGGTAATGTGGTAGACTCTATCATCGTGGGCAATCTGATCGGAGAGGACGGTGTGAGTGCCATCAACCTCTCGAAGCCCGTCATACAGTTCATGTTTACCGTTAGCATGCTGCTCTCTACAGGGGCAGGTATGCTCGTGGGCATGGAATTAGGCAAGAAGGACTATTCGCGGGCTTCCTATATCTATACCCTTTCTACCATAGGCTGTCTGGCCTTCGGACTGCTGCAGACGGTAGCCGGTGTTTTCTTCACCGATGACATCACGGGATGGCTTTGCTCCCACGAAGAGCTCTTTGGGGCTACGCGCGACTATCTCTTCCCGTTGATGATAGGTGCCCCAACCTATATGATGTCATGGGCCTTAGGCACGATGGTAGGCGTCGACGGCAGTCCGAAACTGGTATCGATCGCCATCCTCGTCGACAATGCCGTTAACCTCGGCTGCGATATCATCTTCATCCAATGTTTTGGATGGGGTATCGAAGGATCGTCCACAGCCACCGTTGTCGGACATATCGTTGGTATTGTGATCATGTGTTGGCATTTCCGTTACCCCAGTCATCACTTAAGCGTATTGTTGGGAGACGGGAAGGCCTGGACAACCCTCAAGAGCATGGTGTCGCAAGGAGCGCCCCTGGCACTTGCTTCCATCAGCCTTACTGCACTCCTCTTCTGCGCCAACAGCATCGTTCTGGACACCATGGGCCGGATAGGTATCTTTGCTTTCTCCGTCTGCATGAACATCCTTTACATCTACAATCTTTTCCTTTCCGGCACTTGTCGTACCGTCCAGTCGCTCGGTGCTATACAGGTGGGCAAAGGAGACGAGGAGAAGTTTCGTCTTGTCATCAGCAAGTCTTTCCATTTCATCACCATGGCCATGCTGATCACTTGCGTCTTTATCTGGATAGCGCCAGAGACGATCACGAAGTTCTTCGGTGCCCAAGATGACGCCATGATAGCCGAGGGTGTGCGCGCCTTGCGTATCTTTGCGCTTAGCTTCATCCCCTTCTGCTATATCTACACCATCATGGTGGTCTACAAACTATACGGTCATCACAATATGGCGCTGTTCATCTCGCTGGCCCTTTCGCTGACGGTGATCCCCGTCTTGTGGATCATGTCGCATGCAGCTCCCGACTATCTGTGGTACAGTTACCTCATCGCCTACGCCATCGAAGTCGCTCTCATCGTTTTGTTCCACAAGTTGAGCCACGCCAGGTTTGAGTTAAAGGTAAAACAATAAAAAGGTAAAAAAGGACTCGCTTTAGCGCTTTTACAAAGCGTAGCGACTAAAAGAAAAAGGTGAAAAGTGGGAAGTGAAAAATCAATTTGGAAAAGGCTAAGCGGAGTGGTCAGGAATAATCTGCCGCTGACCCTCATCATCGGGGCGGCGCTGCTGCTGGAACTGACATCGGGGGTGCTCTATTACTCGGCGCAGAATATTATCCACAGGACGGTGGAGAAACTGATTGAGCGCGAGATGAACGCCATCTATCTTTGTATCCGGAACAAACTGGCTAAGGTGGAGGTGACGGTGGATAACATGGCGTGGGTGGTGGCCGACGATCTGGAGGATCCGGACTGGATGTATTCGATCACCCAAAGGTTGGTGGAGAATAACCCTTCGATCCTGGGATGTATGGTAACCTTCGTGCCGGATTACTTCCCGCAGAAAGGACACTGGTTTGAACCGTATGCCGTGAGAAGGGCTGACGGAACCATTGAGACCATGCAGCTGGGCTCGGCAGAACATGACTATACGAAGATTGCTTTCTACACCGAGGCAATGGCCAAGAACGGCGGCAACTGGTGCGAGCCTTATTATGACAAAGACGGAGCACGGGCGATGGTGACCACCTATAGTGTGCCGGTGCACGACGACAAAGGTAAGACGGTGGGTGTCGTGGGTGCGGACATTGCCCTCGACTGGCTCGAGGAGGTGGTGGAAGAAGGAAAGTTCTACAAGAGCACCCAGCGTTATATCGTGACAGAGAAAGGACACCTACTGGCAGGTAAGGATAGTAAATTATTCCAAAGGGCGCTTCAACTGGTAAAGGCAGATGAAGATAAGGTGAGCTTAGAAACCATTATAGATGAGAAGGGTGATGAGCGTCATGTGTATTTCCATCCCGTCGGCGGTAATACAAACTGGATCCTAGTGAGCATCCAGAATGATAGGGAGGTGTTCAGCAAACTGGGAAAAATACGCGCAAACCTCTTGCTGCCTGTACTTGCAGGTCTGATACTGATTGGGTTTATCGTGTGGCGCACGTCACGCAACCTGGAGCGTCTGCGTAAGGTGAACGCCGAGAAGGATCGCATTGGCGGCGAACTGCGCGTGGCCAGTCAGATTCAGCAGAGTATGCTACCCCACAGCCTTATACAGCATGCCGATGTGGATATCTTCGGGTCGCTGGTACCTGCCCGTGAGGTGGGCGGAGACCTGTATGACTATTACATCCGCGACGAAAAACTGTTCTTCTGTATCGGTGACGTCAGCGGCAAGGGAGCCCCATCGGCGATGGTCATGGGTGTCATGCATTCCTTGTTCCGTGCCTTCTCGGCTCACGAAAATAATCCTGCCCGCATGATGCAAGCCATCAATGAGATTTCATGTCAGGGCAATGAGTCGAATATCTTCGTGACCATGTTTATCGGTGTGCTCGATTTGCCGACGGGTCGTTTGAGATATTGCGATGCCGGTCACGACGCGCCGATTGTTATTGAGGAGTCAGGAGACAGGAGTCAGGAGACAGGAGTCAGTAGTCAGGAGAGATTGGTTCATGTCCCGGTGGAGCCTCATTTGCCTGTCGGGGTGTTTGATGACGTGAAGTATGGTGTGCAGGAGATGCAGTTGGAGCCAGACTCTACGCTGTTCCTCTATACCGACGGACTGACAGAGGCGAAGGATTCCGGGCGCAAGCAGTTTGGTATGAATCGAGTGGAAGAGGTGCTTCGAGGCGATTGCCCGATTCAGCCGCGAGAGCTGATAGAGACCATCACTCGGCGAGTACATCAGTTTGTTGGTGATGCCGAGCAGAGCGACGACCTGACGATGCTGGCCATCCACTATACACCGAAGCATTTCGAGAGCAGACTGACGGAAACACTTCTGATCAAGAACGACGTACACGAAGTGTCGAAGTTCAGTGCGTTCATGAAGTCGGTGATGGAGAAAATGGGCGTTGAGACATCGCTTGCCCGTAAGCTCCGTCTGGCTGTCGAGGAGGCTGTGGTGAATGTGATCGACTACGCCTATCCTGCCGGACAAGAGGGTGACATCGAGGTACGCATGATGTTCGACGGCGAGACGCTGAAGACGGTCATCATCGACTCTGGCGTAGCCTTCGATCCGACCGCGAAGGAGAAAGCCGATACCTCGCTCTCAATCGAAGACCGTCAGATAGGTGGTCTGGGCATTCTGTTGGTCCGCGAACTGATGGACTCCATCAACTATGAGCGTGCAGAAGGGCAGAACTTCCTGACGCTGATTAAGAAACTGAAGTAACAAACTAAAAACGATATTACAATGAAGACATCTGCACCATTATCAAAAGTACAATACGGTCTCTATGTAGAGTGTGTCGCTCATCTGGGAGAGCCTTGTTATAACCTTCCTTATCTCTACGTGCTCGACGGCACGCTGGACGGAGACAAGCTTTGCCGGGCCATTGAGACCGCTGTGGCAGCACATCCCACGCTGTTCACGCGCATCGAACTGAATAACGAGGGCGATCCCCTTCAGACCATAGACGACAGCGAGACCTTTACGTTGAGCGTTGAGGAGGGGAGGTTGAAGGATTCAGGAGTCGGGAGTCAGGAGTCAGAAGGCGGCTGGACATTTAATGGTCAGCCACTCATCACGCCTTTCGACATTTACAAGGACCGTCTGTTCCATATCCGCCTGCTGAAGGATGCGGAACATTTCTACTTCTTCCTCGACATCCACCACATCATCGGCGACGGCACCACCCTGAAGGTGATGCTCAGCGACATAGATAAGGTATATGGTGGCGGTACACTGGAACCCGAGGCGATGACAATGGCAGAGGTGGCGACGGCTGAGGCAGAGCTGCGCAAGACGGCAGCCTTCGACGAAGGCAAGCAGTGGTATGCACAGAACTTCGATTGTGGCGACTGCTTCACCCAGCTGATGCCCGACCTTGAGGAGCCGGAGCACAGCGAGGCCAGTATGGTGCGGACGCTCGACGTGGAGATGTCCGAGGTGGACGCATTCTGTAAGGAGAAAGGCATCTTCAAGAGCAATTTCTTCACGACGGCCTACAGCTTCCTGCTGGCTAAATACAATAATGAACAGGAGTCGCTCTTCACCACCATCTACAACGGACGTTCCGACAAGCGCTTCCTGCATTCGGTGGGTATGACGGTGAAGACGCTGCCCGTCTATGCCAAATTTGACAATGAGACCAAGGTGCTTGACTATCTGAAGGCTGGTCAGGATCAGATGGGCGGTGTGCGCAAGCATGAGGCTTATGCCTTCAGCGATGCTGTGAACGATCTGGGCATCCAAAGCAACTCGATGTTCGCCTGGCACGGCATGATGTTTGCCGACGAGCAACTGTGCGGCAAGCCGATGAAGACCATCCGCCTCTGCAACAGCACGCTGGAGGCTTCGCTCTATCTGAAGGCGTTCATCCTCAACGGCAAGTATCAGGTGAAGGCAGAATACAATAGCAACGAGTATTCCGAGGAGATCATCCGTCAGTATCTGGAGAGCTATGAGGCTGTGATAAAAGGATTCCTCAGCAAGGAGTATCTGCGTGAGGTCGATATTACAACGGCCAGTCAGACGGAAGTGCTCGATAGCTTCAACCAGACCGATGTGGACTACGATGACACACAGACCATCGTCTCACTGTTCCGCCGTCAGGCCAAGGCGACACCCGACAACATCGCTGTGGTCTATAAGGACAAACGATTTACCTATAAAGATGTGGACGAGATCAGTGACCGCATCGCAGGCTTTGTGGCTGCCAAAGGGCTGGGTGCAGAGGATGTGGTATCTGTCTTGATACCTCGTTGCGAATGGATGGCCATCGCCTCGCTCGGTGTGCTGAAGGCAGGCTGTGCCTACCAGCCCCTCGATCCCACTTATCCCAAAGAGCGTCTGAACTTCATGATGCAGGATGCTAATGCCAAACTTTTGATAGCCGACGAGGAACTACGTCCTATTGTAGATGAATACAAAGGCGATGTGCTCTTGACGAAAGAACTATTGTCGCTGCCCGCTCTCACGGCGGAAGCAAACTCTCAACTCTCAACTCTCAACTCTCAACTCTCCCCCTCCAGCCTATTCATCCTGCTCTACACCTCCGGCTCTACGGGTGTACCCAAGGGCTGTCAGCTGATGCATAGCAATCTTGTCTGCTTCTGTCATTGGTATCAGACCTTCTATGACCTGAAGCCTGAGAACAAGGTGGCTGCTTACGCCAGCTATGGATTTGACGCCTGCATGATGGACATGTATCCAGCCCTGACCTGTGGCGCGACGGTGCATATCGTCCCTGAGGAGCTGCGCCTTGACCTGATTGCCCTCAATGACTATTTCGAGCAGAACCAGATCACCCACTCGTTCATGACGACGCAGGTGGGCTACCAGTTTGCCTCAAACATTGAGAACCACTCGCTGAAGTTCCTCTCCACCGGTGGTGAGAAACTGGCATCGCTGACACCGCCGAAAGATTTCCAGTTCTATAACGTGTATGGACCTACGGAGACAACCGTCCTGATTACCAGGTATCACGTCGACCAGAAGCTGAAGGACATCCCTATTGGCAAGGCGCTCGACAATGTCCATCTCTATGTGGTTGATCCGCAGGGGCATCGTCTGCCCGTGGGTGCTGCAGGTGAATTGTGGGTCAGCGGCCCGCAGGTGAGCCGGGGCTACCTGAACCGTCCTGAGAAGACGGCAGAGGTGTATATCGGCAATCCCTTTACAGATGATAAGAAGTACGCACGAGTCTATCGCTCTGGCGATATCGTGCGCTATCTCCCATCAGGTGATATCCAGTTTGTGGGTCGTCGCGACGGTCAGGTGAAGATTCGCGGATTCCGCATCGAGCTCAAAGAGGTGGAGGCTGTGATCCGTGAGTTCCCGGGTATCAAGGATGCCACCGTACAGGCCTTCGATGAGGAAGGGGGTAGTGGAGGTAAGTTCATTGCTGCCTATATCGTCAGTGATCAGCAGATCGACATCGAGGCCCTGAACAATTTCATTATGGATCAGAAGCCGCCTTACATGGTGCCCGCTGTGACGATGCAGATTGAGGCCATCCCCCTGAATCAGAACCAGAAGGTGAACAAGCGTGCCCTGCCGAAGCCAGAGAAGAAGGCTGCGGTGGTAGAGGAAAGCAATGTGCCCATGAACGTCCTCGAAGAGGAGCTGCATGAGATGATTGCGGGCATTGTGAACAATAAGGAATTCGGCATCACCACCATTCTCGGCTATGCCGGACTGACTTCCATCTCGGCCATCAAACTCGCTGTCCAGATGAACAAGCGCTTTGGCATCATGCTTGACTCAAAGTCGCTGGTGAAGAGTGGCACCCTGCAGACTATCGAAAATGAAATTTTAAGCAATATGCTTAATGGACAATTGACAATGGATAATGGACAATCAGCTGCGCAAAGTTCTGCGGATGCCAATAATTCTCAATTCTCAATTGTCAATTCTCAATTGGAGAGCGTTCCGCTCTCCTACGCCCAGACGGGTGTCTATTTCGAGTGCCTGAAGAATCCCACTTCGACCATTTATAACATCCCCTATCTGCTCAGCTATCCTGCTGGCATCGAGGCAGACAAACTGGCTGCTGTCGTCAAACAGGTGGTTGAGGCTCATCCGGAACTGAACATTCATTTCGCCACAGAGGGCGATACGATCGTTCAGACTTTAGCCGACAGTCTGCCTGTGGAGGTGCCCGTCACGGAGATGAGCGATGAGGCGTTGACGGCCTATAAGAATGAGTTCGTGCGCCCGTTCAACCTGAATAAAGCACCGCTCTACCGTTTCGAGGTCGTGAAGACCGGAAGTGGGGTCCATCTGCTTTTGGATGTTCATCACCTCGTGTTTGACGGTGGTTCTGCCGACCTGCTGATTCGTCAGATAGGTTCAGCACTCGAAGGAACGGCTGTTGAGAAAGAAAACTATACCTATCTCGATTTTGTCAGCGACCAGCAGAAAGCTGAGGAGAGTGATACTTTCAAGGCCGCCCAGCAGTTCTTCGCCGAGAAACTGCAGACCTGCGAAGGTGCGAGTGAGATTCCTGCCGACCTGCCCAAGACAGACCAGCAGGGCCTTATCGGCGAGGCTGTCTGCCCGGCGGATTACGACAAGGCTGCCGCTTTCTGCCGTCAGCAGGAGATCACGCCAGCTCACCTCTTCCTCGCAGCCACGAGCTATGTCATCTCGCGTTACACCAACAACCGCGAGGTGTATCTCAGCACCATCAGCAGCGGACGTTCGAATCTGAAGATTGCCGATACCGTGGGTATGTTCGTCAACACCCTCGCCCTTGGTCTGAAGATCGACGATGTGACGGTGAGCGAATACTTGAAACAGGTGAGTGAGACCTTCGACGAGACGTTGCGTCATGAGGACTATCCCTTCGCCCGTATCGCTACCGACTTTGGCTTCATGCCTGCCATCGCCTACGCCTATCAGGTGGGCGTGCTGTCGCAGTATACGGTCAATGGTCAGCCCATCCAGCAGGAACTGTTGGAGCTGAATGTACCCAAGTTCAAGATCAATATCAAGATTGAGTCGCGTGGCGTAGTGGTGCAGTATGACGATGCCCTCTATTCAGACACTTTAGGCAACGCGATAGCCGAAAGTATTGTGGCCGTTGTTGAACGCATAATGGCAGCCCCCGATGCCAAGGTTCGCAAGCTCTCCATCATCAGCAAGAGCCAGGAAGAAGAACTCTCACACCTGCGTCAGACCGCAACAGGCGATGCGCCCTTCAAGTTCTTCCACGAGTGTATCAGCCATTTCGCACAGACCCAGCCCGACTATGAGGCTCTGGTGGCCATCGATGCGAAGTACACCTACAAGGAGATGGATGAAGCCACGAATGCGATTGCTGCTGCCTTGCGTCAGAAGGGCGTGAAGGAGCGCGATCGTGTGGCCCTGCTGCTGCCGCGTACCAGCCGACTGATTCTCTCGCTCTTCGGTGTATTGAAGGCTGGAGCTGCCTATATCCCTTGCGATCCGGATTATCCCGCAGACCGCATCAAACTGATTCTTGAGGACAGTGAGGCCCGTTATATCATCACGACAGCCGACCGCATGGACAGCGTGCCTGCCGACAAAGCAATCAACGTGGAAGAATTGCTTAATTGTCAATTATCAATTATCAATTATCAATTATCAATCACTCCCGATGACCTGGCATACCTCATCTATACCTCTGGCTCCACAGGTCGTCCGAAGGGCGTCATGCTGCGCCATGAGGGTATCTGTAACTACCTCTATGGCCATCCTGCCAATGTCTTTGCCAACGGCGTACTGACGGATGCTGACCGCGTACTCAGTGTGACGACCATCTCCTTCGATGCTGCCCTGCAGGATATCGGTATGGCTTATTACAACGGTAAGACGCTGATTATGGCTACTGAGGAGCAGGCCAATAACCCGCTCGACCTGGCTCGCCTCATCGAGGAGCAGCATATCAATATGGTGTCAGGTACACCATCCCGCTGGCAGACCTGGCTCACGAGCGACGATTTCTGCAAGGCCATCTCGCAGGTGAAGATCTGTCGTGCCGGTGGTGAGAAATTCAGTGATGCGCTCCTGCAACAGATGCGTAGCGTCACCAAGGCCCGTATCTTCAATTGCTATGGTCCTACGGAGATTACTGTCGCCTCGAACAATGCGGAATTGACGAATGCCCAGATGGTCACCGTCGGTAAGCCGCAGTTGAACGTCAAGGAGTTTATCGTCGATGCCGATGGCAACGAACTGCCAGCTGGCGTTGTCGGTGAGCTCTATATCGGCGGCCGAGGTGTGGCACGTGGCTATAACAACCTCGACGAGATGACCCGCGAACGTTTCGTGGAGTATCACGGCGTTAGGATCTATAAGTCGGGTGACTATGCGAAATGGCTGCCTGATGGCAATGTGGTTATCCTCGGACGTACCGACCACCAGATCAAGCTGCGTGGTCTGCGTATCGAACTCGGTGAGATTGAGAATGTGATGCTCTCCGTTGAAGGTATGAAGAAGGTGGTGATCATGATTCGCAAGTTGAATGACAAGGAACACCTCTGTGCCTACTACACGGCCGATCATGAGATAGCACCCGATGCCTTGAAGGCTGAGATCTCCAAGCGCCTGACGCAGTATATGGTGCCCACGGCTTATCTGCAATTGGCAGAAATGCCGATGACGCCTAATGGCAAGACCGATGTGAAGGCATTGCCAGAGCCGCAGCTTGCCGTCACTTCTGCCTTCGTGGCACCTGCCAACGATACAGAGAAAGCGTTCTGCGACATCTTCGCACAGATCCTGCAGATGGACCAGGTGGGCGCTACCGACAACTTCTTTGAACTCGGTGGTACATCGCTCGTCGTCACCCGTGTCATCATCGAGGCCGACAAGGCAGGACTACACGTTGCCTATGGTGATGTATTTGCCAACCCGACACCTCGCAAACTGGCAGAGCTGATTACAGACGTAGCCGTCAATGACGGCGCTGGTGCCGATGACCCTGTTGCCAACTTCGACTATACCGCCATCAACAACCTCTTGCAGCGCAACACCTTAGGGTTCTTCCGTTCCGGTGAGCGCCAGCAACTGGGCGATGTGCTAATCACCGGTGCTACAGGCTATCTGGGCATCCACATCCTGCGCGACCTCATCGACAGCGATGCAAAGAACATCTACTGTCTGGTGCGCGGCAAGACGCAGGAGAAAGCAGAGAGTCGCCTGAGAACCCTGCTGTTCTACTACTTCGCAAACTCCTTCAAGGAACTGTTTGGTCAACGACTGCACATCATTCTTGGCGATGTGACGCAGGACTTTGATGAGAACCTGAAGGTGGATACCGTCTTCAATTGTGCCGCCATCGTGAAGCACTTCTCAGAGGGCACGGAGATTGAGGACGTGAACATTGGCGGTGCACAGCGTTGTGTGGAGTTCTGCATCAAGACAGGCGCCAACCTCATCCACATCTCCACTGCCAGCACCCGAGGCATGTGGGCTGGTGAGATCAAAGATGATGTCTATACCGAGCAGCGTCTCTATATGGGCCAGTACCTCGGCAACCAGTACATCTACTCAAAGTACATGGCCGAGCGGCTGATTCTTGATGCCGTTGCCCTGCATGGCCTCCGTGCGAAGATCATGCGTGTGGGTAACCTCGCTGCCCGTTCTACCGACGGTGAGTTCCAGGCAAACTTCTCGACCAACTCGTTCATGGGCCGCATCCGCATCTACAACATGCTTGGCTGTTGTCCCTATGCGATGCGCAACAAGCGTGTGGAGTTCTCGCCCATCAATGAGGTGTCACATGCCATCGTCCTGTTGGCCACCACCCCGAGGGAGTGTACTGTGTTCCATCCCTATAACATCCACAGCCAGTTCCTCGGCGACGTACTCACAGGACTTACCAATGTCACGGGAGGCATCCGCTTTGTGGAGCAGGAAGAATTCCAGCAGGCTATGGACGAGGCCGGACAAGACCCGCAGAAAGCCAAGCAGATGGCTGCCCTGCTGGCCTATAAGGATATGGCCCACGGACAGAAGACCGCCGACGTGCAACGCGACAACGACTATACCACGCAGGTGCTCTTCCGCCTCGGCTTCGCCTGGTCGCCCACGTCGTGGGACTATGTGGAGCGTATGCTCACCGCTATCGGCGGCTTTGGATTCTTTGAGTATTAACGCCATCACGTCATGTACGACCAGATCGGGCAAGATACGCTCTATATCGTGCTTTATGCCGTAGTGACAGTTACGGCCTTGCAGGCAAGTTGTTATCTGCTGTTCCGACGGGGTAATGCATTTGCTCCTGGCATTACCCCGCCAGTACGCCTTCGCCGCTGGACAGCAGCCTTCTTTGCCGCCATTGCCTTGTGTCACTTGTGGTATCTGCCGACGTGTTTTCTCACCTCAAGCGACGATATGATGCTGGGCAGTTTTATAGCCGGATTGCTCGACTGCATGACGGTTATTCCTCTGACGATTGTCGTATTTCTCGCTATGCTGCAAGACCGCAGGCGACCACTGTGGCCTGTTGCCTTGGCGGTAGCACCGCTCATTGCTGGATTGGCGTGGTGCATTGCCACCCGTAGTTATGCCCTCCTGCCAGTGTTGCATGTCTATTTCCTGCTGATGTGGCTTGGCTTAGTCATCAATATGGTGCGCGCGATAAGGCAATACGGACGCTGGTTGCGCGACAACTATGCTGACCTGGAGCACAAGGAAGTTTGGCAGAGCTTCGTGGTGCTGGCCATCATTTTGTTGGTATATACTATCTATTCGTTTGATGTAGGTGAACTGATATACGAATATGCTATGGAGGTCATCAACATCGTACTTATCTGTTATCTCCTGTGGCGAGTGGAAACATTAAGCGACCTGAGCATCCCCGTTAATGATTCAAAAGAAGAAAAGGTCGCCTCCGAGGATGTGGAAGATAGTGACTCTTTATCCATGCGTAACAACATCGGGCCATTGCTAAAGTTGTATTGCGAGGAACCGCAACTCTATTTGCAGCACGACGTATCCCTTTCCCAACTTGCTCATATTATTGGAACCAATCGTCTTTATCTGAGTCAGCATTTCTCCAATCAGGGCATGACTTACAATACCTACATCAACGGACTGCGCATCCAGCATTTTATTAAACTCTACCATGAGACTGTTGCTACCCATCAGCCTATCATGGTCCAGCAACTGGCTCTCCAGAGTGGTTTCCGCAGTTACAGTACATTTAATGCTGTCTTCAAGCAGAGCATGGGAATGACTGCGACTGAGTGGATGCGTAATATGAAAGAGTAGGAACTGAATATATTTTGAGTTCTAAGAACTTCAGAATCGTAAAAAATGCTTCAGAATTATCAAAACTTACTGGTTATTGCCCTTTGATCATTGTGATTTCAAAGCGAAATGACTAACTTTGCAGAATCATCCGTAATTCCGAAACTTGAATATTATTGTTTAACAAATAAATATTGTAATCATGAGAAATTTGAAAAAGTGGATGCTTGCCGCCATCCTTATTTGCGGCACAAGTTTATTTATGGCGTGCTCGTCGAACGAAGACAACCCCGCGCCTGTTCCCCAGCCGGACCTCAACCTTGCTGAGAAAATCGTCGGCAAATGGATGGTTGCCGAACTGGACGGCGAAGCGTGTCCAACCAATTTGAAGGCAGTTGTCACATTCGATTCACCTACGAAGGCATCCGGCAGCCTTTCTGACTTCTACAGCGAGTCGTGGAACGTCGATGTGGAGGCCGACGTCAAGATCGACGGAAACAAAATGGTCATTACAGCGAAGGAAGATGACCACATCACACATGTGCTGAATGTTGTCGTTTACTCCATTACAGATGAGGATATGGTGCTGAGTTCCGACTGGACTGTCCTTGTGGATGGCAAAGAGGCCCATAAGGAGGTCTATGATGAGGAGCGCTGGGAACGCGTGACAAAAGACTATGAGTCAGCTTTCCTTGGCACATGGGAAGGCAAGGTGACCAGAGATTTGGGTGACCCAACTAACGATGAGGTACACCGTTGGGAATGTATGGCCGCCGGCAACTACGCATTCTACGACTTGGTGGACAACAAGTGGGTAGAAGCTCCCCACTACCTGGCAGACTACTTCGTCGATGGCACATTGCTCTGCACCCGCTGGCAGGATACAAAAAACAGCGAGGAACTGCGTGAGTGGTGGGAAATTGAAAGCATCAAGGATGATGTGATGAAAGCAACGGCCCTGCGTGTTCGCGAGGACGGTTCGACTTACACAGCTTCATTCCAGATGACGAGAGTACAGCCGGAGACTATCGATTACAGCGATGATGTCAACTGGCTTGCGTTTCCGGAAATCACCAAAGACGTTGATGCTATCTACATCTACTCAACTTCGTACATTGAGTCGAGTTTCGACGATGGTGCCTCCAATTACGTACCGATCGACAACCCCGAGATGATTCTGCGTGCGCTGGGTGAATATGAGACGAATGCAACCGTATTTGACGAGTCTTGCAACGTGTTTGTGCCGTGGTACCGTCAGGTTGGCATGAAGTATGCTGGAGAAGTTTCAAAGAAATATGGAAGTATTGAGCCAGCACTTGCAGGTTTATCCTATACTGACATCAAAGCCGCACTCGACTACTACTTTGAGAACTGCAACAACGGTCGGCCGTTCATCATTGCGGGCCACAGCCAGGGTTCGGCCATGGTCAGGTATGTGTTGAAAAACTATTTCAAGGAACATCAGGACTATTATAAGCGCATGGTAGCCGCCTATCCCATTGGCTTCTCCATCACGAAAGACGATCTCGAGCAATATCCATACCTGAAGTTCGCGACAGGCGAGAGCGACACGGGTGTCATCGTCAGCTATAACACCGAGGGCCCCAAGAACATAGAGGAGAACGCCAGGAACGTCGTGGTGCTGCCGGGTGCTATGAGCATCAACCCGCTGAACTGGAAGCTCGACGAAACCTACGCATCCGCCAGCGAGAACAAGGGTTCGCTCGAGCATAACAAAGAAACAGGCGAACGTGAGTTCGTCGACCTCGGCGTCGATGCACAGATAAACCTCGCCCGCGGCGTAATCGTGACTAACACGACAGCTCCCGTCACCGAGGGGGCCGAATTCTTCGGACCAGCCAGCTTCCACGAAAACGACTACTCGTTCTTCTACAGCAACCTCAAGGAGAACGTGGCTAAGCGTATTGCAGCCTATATGGCAAAATAGTATATATGACTCACGGGGGCAGCCCCGTGAGTCATATCCAATAACTAAAAGCGGACAAGTCTATGGAACTACATGAGATTAGAGAGAAACTGAAAGAGATGTACGGCGGCGAGAACAAGCCGATTACCGATGGTCATTATGACCAGTCGCTGGCCGTGAAGTGCATCAACGGTACTTTTGTCGGCAGAAAGACGGATAATATCACGGTCTTCAGGGGCATTCCCCCACAGGATGCAACAACTTTGAACCGTTGTGGCACTCACCCCTTGTGGCCGTCCCGACTACTCGTCCCTCCTCGTCTACAATCGGAAATTGTTCCTTATTATTGTCTTGCATAACTCAATCTTTATGCCTGTCTAAGGTCATATTTATAGCAGCCTCGGCGGCATGATTGAGCAGTCTCTCGATTCTGCGCAACCCATCGCCATCAGGCATGACATGACGTCCTGACGACGAGATACGCTCACCATTCTCAAAGTAGGCATCGAAACTCCATCTGAAGCCGTCAAGCATCCCTTTCTCAAGTTCGGGTGACAAGCCGTAATAGCTACTATATTCAAACATGTGCTCTTCCTCTATAATACGACAAGCAGCGGTGAAGAGCGAATCGGCTACACCGTCTATGATAACTTCGCTGCTACTATGTTTGAACCTGAATTCGCTTTTGCCAGTCTCTGCACTTCGTTTAAGGTCGAAGTCACGATTCTCGGCCATCCTCATGCCGTTGAAGTCATACTTCACGCGCAGCAGTTTCCCCTGCGGCATAGTTGCTGGCTGTTCTGCATTCTCCTGCCCATTGCAGACAGAAAACAATCCTAATAGAGCCATAACAAGAAATAGTTTTTTGATCATTGTCAGAATAATTAGTTTAACAATACGGATACAAAGATACGATTAAGTAAAACGGTCTGCGCGGTTTTCTGAATGAAGGCGGTCAGGACACTCTGCGTGAACTCAGGGTTATTCGCTGATGAGACACTTGCCTGTCATCTCCCTGGGTTGTTCCAGGCCCATGATGTGGAGGATGGAAGGAGCTACGTCTGCCAAGATTCCGTTCTGCACCTTCACAGTCTTGTTCTCTGTCACGTAGATGAAAGGAACCGGGTTGACTGAGTGCGCCGTGTTAGGAGTGCCGTCTGCATTGAGGGCATGGTCTGCGTTGCCGTGGTCAGCGATGATGACAGTTTCATAACCCATCTCCTTCGCTGTTTCTACCACCTCATTCACGCACTGGTCAACCACCTTCACGGCAGATTCGATGGCCGTATAGACACCCGTATGACCCACCATGTCGCTGTTAGCGAAATTCGCCACAATCCAGTCGTACCGGTCAGTTTTGAGCGCCTCGACCAGTTTATCCTTCACTTCGAAGGCCGACATCTCGGGCTTCATGTCGTAGGTCATCACCTTTGGGGAGTTCACCAAGATGCGGTCTTCACCTTCGAATGGTTCTTCACGCCCCCCGTTGATGAAGAAGGTCACGTGTGCATATTTCTCAGTCTCAGCGACGTGCAACTGCTTCAAGCCCTTGCTGGCGATATATTCGCCGAGGGTGTTCTCCACATTCTCCTTGGGGAAGAGAATGTGTACCCCAGTGAAGGATGCATCGTATGGAGTCATGCAGTAGTACTGGAGATGAGGGATGGTCTTCATACCCTGCTCTTTCATGTCCTTCTGCGTGAGCACGATCGTCAGTTCTCTTGCGCGGTCGTTGCGGAAATTGAAAAAGATGACAACATCACCTTCCTTGATGCGGCCGTCGACGCAGCTGTTGATGAGCGGCTCCATGAACTCGTCGGTGTTCTTGTGCTCGTCCGTGTGCGAATCGTAGCATGACTGCACGCCTTCCACCATGTCATCCACCTCGCGACCCTTGCCCTCTACGAGTAGGTCGTAGGCCACCTTGATGCGGTCCCAGCGGTTGTCGCGGTCCATGGCGTAGAAACGGCCAATGACCGATGCGATAGCGCCTACACCCGCCTCATCCACGTAGTTCTGCAAGTTGGCGATGAAGCCTTTACCCGATCTGGGATCGGTATCACGGCCGTCCATGAAGCAATGCAGGTAGCAGTTCTCGATGCCATACATCTTGGCGATGTCGATGAGTTTCAAGAGGTGGTCGAATGACGAGTGGACGCCGCCAGTGGATGTCAGGCCCATGAGGTGAACGCTCTTGCCGTTAGCCTTCGCATAGCTGTAAGCCGACTTGACTTCCGGGTTTTCCAGAATGGAGTTGTCAGCAATGGCACGGTTGATCTTCACCAGATCCTGATAAACGATGCGCCCGGCACCGATATTGAGGTGTCCCGTCTCTGAGTTGCCCATTTGGCCGTCGGGAAGACCGACGTACTCTCCCGAAGCCTGCAACTCGGAGTGAGGATAGTTGGCATTCAGGTAGTCCATGTAGGGAGTGGGAGCCTGTTCTATCACGTCACCCTTGCCTTTGTCACCGATCCCCCAACCGTCGAGAATGATCAGAAGTGCTTTCCTCGCGTGGCTGTCTTCCTTCACTATGGGGTTGTCGGCGATATACGTCGTACATGCCGTGAATACACTTGCGCCGCAGATGAGGGCAGCAGCCATCAACCAATGCATCATCTTTTTCATTGTCCTCCAGCTTATAATCTATATTTCAGTTTGGTGCAAAGATAACTATTTTTTTCCTATGAACCAAACTGACGAAGTCAGGAAATGATGTTGCCTTAATAATTATTAACAATCGAATCAATCCAAATTCAGATTTTTCCTCTTATATTTGCAACATCTATTAATTGAAGGAATAAAAACTTGTAATTGAAAACTTGTGATTATAAACGGTTTATGTGCTGATTATGGTAGCCGTTACTGCCCATGTATATTGGCAGTAACGGGTGGTTGTGCAGTTTGCAGTCAGGTCAATGGCATGGCCTTTTGCGACTGTAAGGCCAGTGGTGGTATCTGCATCAAGCAGGAACTGCTCAGAAATGGTGGGAAGGCGAAACCCAGTCGGTTAACGTATGAATGCGAAGTGATGTCGGTAATTCATTACGACGGTCTGGTGTTTTTTAGGGTTAAGGTTCCTTTATCATTAGAGAGGGAGGTGAAACGTCCGGGCGGCTTTGTGTTTGTACGCCGAAAAGATGCGGCTTCCTGGTACGATGTCCCCATCTCCGTACAATTTGAGGAGATGATGGTAGGCAGCATAGGAATGACGGTTCTTTTTAGTGGTGTCAAGACGATCCAGCTCAAGGACTTAGCCGAGGGCGACACGCTGCTGATACGCGGCCCGTACAGCAACGGTCTGTTAGGATTGCAGCATCTGGAAGCGCAACAGTCGAGTCGCTGCCTGATACTGACCAAGGGCATTGGTTTATTGCCATCGGTATCCGCAGTCAGGTATCTTCAATCCAGGCACAACGAAACAGAATTGTATGTTGACGAAGGAAATTTCTCACCTTCTATCCTAAAGTTCCAGCTCGATCTGTTTGAACTCCCATTTAAGCCTTTGACTCTGCTTGATGACGATGATGAGCTCAGCACACCTACCAAGCACCTCATCAGACGGTTCGTGGCCGATGGCGGCAGTCTGATTCATGTGGGTGCTTCGGAATATGTGATACACCAGGTAGCCACCTATCTTCATTATATCGGCAGCAGTCATGTAAAGCTCTCTGCCTGCAACAATGCCAAAATGTGTTGCGGCGAAGGTGTGTGCGGCGCATGCACGGAAATAACTGCCGACAGACGAGTCATTCATCATTGTAAAGAACAAGTAAAAATAAAATAAAAAACGTAATATGAGAGTTATTATCATAGGAGGCGGATGGGCTGGTACAGCCGCTGCGATAGCAGCAAGAAAAGCTGGCGCTGAGGTTTGTCTGATAGAGAAAACAGATATGTTGCTGGGATGTGGCAATGCAGGTGGAATCATGCGTAACAACGGTCGGTTCACGGCTGCCGAAGAGATGATTGCACTGGGAGGCGGCGAACTGTTCCAGTTGATTGACCGCATTGCGTTGCACCGCAACGTGGAGTTCCCAGGTCATCATCACGCCACACTCTATCCCGTCAATACCATCGAGGCACATGTTCGTCGGCTGGTTCTGGAAATGGGCATTGATGTTCGCTGTTCTACACACATCTGCGATGTAGCGTGTGATAACGATCAGTTGAAAGGTGTCTATTCCGACTCTGGCGACCTTTTCGAAGGTGATGTCTTCATTGAAACTACAGGCAGTGCCGGGCCAATGGGTAACTGCTTGAAATATGGCAATGGCTGCTGCATGTGCGTGCTGCGCTGCCCAGCCTTTGGTCCGCGCATCAGTATCACTGAGCGCTGTGGAGGCCAGGATTATCAGGGCGAGCGCCAGCCCGACATGTTCGGTGTGTTCTCTGGATCGTGCAAGGTGTCGAAAGAGAGTCTGTCGGCAGCGTTGCAGGAAGAATTGAACAGCAAAGGAGTAGCCTTGATACCACTTCCTAAGGAGGAGATCAACTACGACAAACTGAAGATTAAGGCATGTAAGCAATATGCCATCAAGGATTTCTCAGAGAATATGATCCTACTCGACACTGGCGATGCCAAGCTCATGACCAGCTACTATCCCATCGAGAAGCTGAGGCGGCTACCAGGCATGGAAAATGCCCGTTACGTAGACCCATGTGCCGGCAGCAAGGGCAACTCCATACGTTACCTCTCAGTAGCCTACCGCTCAAATACCATGACAGTGGATGGCATCAGCAACCTGCTTTGCGCCGGTGAGAAAAGTGGTCTGTTTATTGGTCACACAGAGGCCATCACCACAGGTACCCTGGCTGGTAACAACGCTGCACGACTGGCTGCCGCCAAGCCCTTGCTGACACTGCCGCAGACTCTTGCCGTAGGCGACCTCATTGCAGCGGCTAACAGTGCTATCAAGGAGAGGCACGACACCATGGAGCGCTTTACCTTCTCGGGTGGAAACTACTTCAACCGCATGAAGGAAAAGCAGCTATACACCACCGACATTGATGCCATCAGGCAGCGGGTGGATCAGGCTGGACTACTGGGCGTATATAATGAGAAGATTCTCTAAACTGCAGATGTGACAATGCGCTCCTATAAGGTTGACGTAGAAGTTTTTGAGCGGATGCCTGTTGCAAGGGCTGTACTAGCTCAGAGTATCCCAGCCATTGTGGCTCAACTGATTGCTCTTCTCTACAACTGGGCCGACACTTTTTTCCTGGCACGCCTGAACAAACCAGAATTGGTGGCGGCGGCTACCATTGTGCTGCCCCTCTATCTGATGCTGACCGCCATTGGTAACCTTCCAGGAGTGGGCGGCGGAAGCCAGTTCGCCAATCACCTGGGCAAGCACGATTATACAGGGGCGCAACGCGTGGCATCGGTCACCTTCTGGATGGGTATGATACTGGCATTGGTATGCTGTTTGTCCTTCCCGTTGTATAGCGACATACTACTGAGCCTTATCGGTGCCAACGAACGGACCCTTGCCCCCGCCCAGGAGTATGCGTTCTGGGTGATTACCATCGGCGGCATACCGGTCATCATGAATCTCGTGCTTGCCAATCTGGTCAGAGCAGAGGGCATGGCACTCCAGGCTTCCATCGGCATCTCGGCAGGAG
>JAEEGI010002596.1_pt1 | contig 43987 bp, 32 predicted proteins | sample 8958751 | NCBI WGS metagenome assembly JAEEGI01 (sample SAMN16246545, study PRJNA631951) | gut metagenome | biome: gut microbiome; feature: rumen; material: KS-attached | host: Bos | place: Iran: Karaj | collected 2018-10
TTAGCGATTATTTTCGAGTCAAACTCGTACCCAGAGCCGGGGTCGAACCGGCACGGGTGTTACCCCATTGGTGTTTGAGACCAACGCGTCTACCGATTCCGCCATCTGGGCTTCGAAGCGGGTGCAAAGGTAAGTCAAATTTTTGAATTAGGAACAAAAAAAAACACATTTTTTTGCTATTGACGTGATTTGTGATGTCAAATGGTGCCTGAAACGCAGTTTAAATATTGAATCAAAAACTTTTTTGCGGGATGATGAAGTGACATTAGGCAAAGTTTTATAACTTTGCAGGTTGGAAAGTAATGAACAAGAAACCTAATAGGCTATTATGATATGATGACCCCAAAAGACAAACCGATGGTTGATCAGGAGAAGCCGTTGTACATTGTGACTGGCTCTACCGACAGCATGGGCAGTGTGATTACCCGCAAGCTCGCTGAGCAGGGCAAGGCTGTGCTGCTTGCGAGCCGCGACCTGCAAAAGGCCGAGGCCTATGCTGCGCAATTGCGCACGGTAACGCGCAACAAGGACATCACATGCCTGCAGTTGGACCTGAATTCGTTTGCACTGGTCAACGACTTTGTGAAGCGCTTGCGTGCATTGAACCGCCCGATTGCGGCACTCGTCAACAATGCCGGCCTGCTGCCTCGCCGCAGCGTGATTTCGCCTGACGGCTTTGAGCATGCGGTCCAGGTTAATTACCTGAGCACGGTGCTGCTGTCGATGAAGGTCTATCCGCTCATTCAGGAGGAAGGTAGCATCATTTTGTCAACCAGTGTCTCGCGCCGATTTGTGACATTGCCCTATGAGTTTCCCGCAGTGTCTCATTTCACTCCGTGGGGAGCCTATGCTCAGAGCAAACTGGCGCTGACCTTGTTCTCGATATACATGTCGAGTGTGATGAAGACTCGCCGTGTCGCTGTGAACTGCGTTAACCCAGGCCTGCTCAAAGCCGGTGCTCTGGCGATGTCGCGCTGGATTGACCGTGTGCCCGACACCCTGATGCGCGGCATTCCCAGTCCCGAGGCAGGCGTAGTTCCCACCATGCGGGCATTGGAGAGCAAGGATACGGGCTATCTCTTCTCAGGTGCCGACAAGCAGGTCAAGACATCGACGATGCTCAAGAACCGCGAGATGTTCATTCGCGTGTGCAATGACACAATGCGCATCTTGAAGGAGCATTTGGATAAATGACAAAATGAATTTTTACGAGTGGATTTATTTCGGTAAGTCCACTCTTGGTTATTATTGAATGAGGATTTTGACCGAAAACGACCGTCTGCGTTCTGACAGCACTGTCGCAACGATAGGCATGTTTGACGGGGTTCACCTGGGACATGCCACACTGGTCGATTTCCTCAAGCGGCAAGCATCCGAGCTGGGTAAACAGTCGCTTGTCGTCACCTTCAAACGTCACCCGCGACAAGTGCTGCATCCCGACGAACCATTCCATCTGATCATGCCCGGTGAGGAGCGGTTGACGCAAATCGCATTACTGTCTCCAGACTTGTTGCTGCCGCTTGACTTCACGTCCGAACTTTCGCAATTTGATTCCAGCAGCTTCATCGAGCTGCTGCGTGACAACTATGGCGTGAGCGTGCTGGTTGTTGGTTACAATCACCATTTTGGGCACAATAGGGGAGAGACATTTGAAGACTACTGCCGCCACGGCCAGCGTTTAGGCGTGAAAGTGTTGAAGGCCCCTGAATATCTTGGCCGGTTTGCACCTGTCAGCTCCACTATCATCCGCAATCTGATTGCCGCCGGCAAGGTCAGTGATGCGCTGAATTGCATGGGGCGGCCCTATCGGTTGTCGGGCCGTGTCGTTCATGGCTTCCGCAAAGGGCGCGAACTGGGATTTCCCACCGCCAATGTGGGCGAGGTGGACCCGCAGTTGCTGCTGCCCCACAACGGCGCCTACGCAGTCCTGGCCCATGTCGCCGGACAACAGATTCAGGGCATGGCAAACATCGGCATGCGCCCCACGATGGATAATGGCGGCAGCCTGAGCATCGAGGTTAACCTGTTTGACTTCCAAGACGATATCTATGGCCTGCCAATCACGTTGGAATTCATCAGTTTCCTGCGCCTTGAATTCAAGATGTGCGGCATCGATGAGCTCAGGCAGCAACTTGCCCTCGACCGCGACAATGCCAAGTCAAAACTACAAGAATATTTAATAAATTTACAATCATAATAATATGGACGTTATCAACCTGTGTGACCAAAACTCGCTTGTGGGCCAGTTCATGAGCGAAATCCGCAACAAGGAGCTCCAGCAAGAGCGCCTGCGTTTCCGCGCCAATATCCAGCGCTTGGGTCAGATTATGGCCTATGAAATTTCTAAAAAGCTCATTTACAATACGGTGGGCGTAACTACGCCACTGGGTGAGAAGCAGTGCAATGTGTTGGATGATCATGTGGTGCTTGCCACGTTATTGCGTGCAGGCCTGCCGTTCCATGAGGGATTTTTGAACTTTTTTGACGGTGCCGAGAACGCCTTTGTGTCGGCCTACAGGAAATATTTCCCCAAGACCGATGATTTTGTTGTCCACATCGAGTATATCGCCAGTCCGCGCCTTGACGACAAGACACTGATCATCGTTGACCCGATGCTCGCCACCGGCTCGTCGATGGAACTCGCCTATCAGGCGCTGGTGACCAAAGGCCATCCTGCCCACATCCATGTGGCAAGCGTTGTGGCAACGCCACAAGCCATTGAGGTTGTGCGTCAGCATCTGCCCGAGGACAAGACCACGTTGTGGACCTGTGACATCGACGACGAGCTCAACGAGCACAGCTACATTGTGCCTGGCCTGGGCGATTGCGGCGACTTGCTCTACGGCGAGAAAGAGTGATTTAGTTCTTGATACTCTAGAACATCTGGTTATTCTGGACCAATTGACATAAGAAAACTGACAACTGCAATGGTACGCAAATATGATTACCTCATCATCGGCTCGGGTGTGGCCGGTATGAGTTTTGCCCTCAAGGTGGCAAAAACGGGGACTGTGGCACTCGTGTGCAAGTCCAAGATGGAAGAGGCCAACACCGACCTGGCTCAGGGCGGTGTCGCCACCGTGACCAACCTCGAGGTGGACAACTTTGACAAGCACATCCACGACACAATGGTCGCCGGCGACTGGCTCAGCGACCCCGAGGCCGTGAAAAAGGTTGTTACCGAAGCCCCTGCCCAAATTCAGGAGCTCCTGGGCTGGGGCGTGGACTTTGACAGGAACGAGAAGGGCGAGTTTGACCTGCACCGCGAGGGCGGGCACAGCGAGTTCCGCATCCTGCACCACGCCGACAACACCGGCCACGAGATCCAGGTGTCGCTCATCGAGACGGTCAAGAACCACCCCAACATTGATATCTATGAGGACCACTTTGCCGTGGAGATCCTCACCCAGCACCACTTGGGCAAAATCGTCACGCGCCGCACGTCCGGCATCGAGTGCTATGGCGCCTATGTGCTCAATCAGGAAACCGGCGAGGTGGACACTTTCCTGTCCCGCGTGACGCTGATGGCAACGGGTGGCGTTGGTTGTGTTTATCACACCACGACCAACCCGCTGGTGGCAACCGGTGACGGCATTGCCATGGTCTATCGCGCCAAGGGCACGGTTCAGGACATGGAGTTCGTCCAGTTCCATCCCACGGCCCTGTATCATCCCGGCGACCGTCCCGCGTTCCTCATCACCGAGGCCATGCGCGGCTATGGCGGCGTGTTGCGCAACCTGGGCGGCGAGGAGTTCATGCAGAAGTATGACCCGCGCCTCTCGCTCGCTCCGCGCGATGTGGTGGCCCGCGCCATCGACAACGAGATGAAGCAGCGAGGCGAGGACCACGTCTATCTCGACGTGACGCACAAGGACCCTGAGGAGACCAAGCACCACTTCCCCAACATCTACAAGCACTGTCTGGACTTGGGCATCGATATCACCAAGGAGTACATCCCCGTAGTGCCTGCGGCCCATTACATGTGCGGCGGCATCAAGGTTGACTTGAACGCCTGCTCGAGCATCAAGCGCCTGTATGCAGTAGGCGAGTGCTCATGCACGGGCCTGCATGGCGGCAACCGTTTGGCGAGCAATTCGCTCATCGAGGCTGTCGTGTATGCCGACGCCGCAGCCAAGCACGCCATCGAGCACCGCAACGAGTACTCATGGCGCGAGGACATCCCCGCTTGGGACGATGCCGGCACCACTCACCCCGAGGAGATGGTGCTCATCAGCCAGAGCGAGAAAGAAGTGGGCGAGATCATGGCAACCTACGTTGGCATCGTTCGCAGCAACCTGCGTCTCGACCGTGCGTGGAACCGCTTGGACATCCTGTATGAGGAGACCGAGAAACTCTTCAAGACCAGCAAGGTGTCGCGCCGCATCTGCGAACTGCGCAACATCATCAACGTGGCCTACCTCATCACCCGCCAGGCCAAGGACCGCAAGGAGTCCCGCGGCCTGCACTACACCATCGACTATCCCCCTCAACCCAAGAGCGAGGAAGACCTGAAACTGTAATCAGACAGTGATATAAAACAACTGAGCACTCTGAAATTTCTGATAATCAGATTCTTCAGAGTGCTCAGTCGTTTATTGCCGTCAGGTCAGTCCTTGATTTCCTCGTACTCGGCGTCGGTGATTTGTTCCTCGATGATGGTTCGGGTTTCACCGCCCGACGTGGTTTCCTCGATGACGGTGCCTGAGACTTCCTCAAAGTCGGCATACTCGCCCTCGTTGCTGGTGAAAATCTTGCGTTCGCCGGTCTCGGTATATTCCTCCTCTTCCTCGTCGCGACGGGGTCGTTCGTGCTGCTGACGCCCGCGGAATGACTCGTTGACGCGGCGACGCAGGTTCTGCATGTAGAACCATCCTCTTAACAGGGGGATTCCAATCATCAAGAGCAGGACGAACAATATGAATATCAGAAAACTCATTTATTTCTCATGTTTAATGATAGACAGCAGCACGTATAGTGCGATGGCGGCGGCAAGGCCGGGAATGCCCAGCCATACGACAAATGCCACCGTGGCTACTATCTGCAAATATTGTGCCCAATTCTCCTTGAGTGACGACAGGTTGTGCATTTTCAACGAGAACATGCGCAATGGGCATACCATGAGCAGCGACATCACGACGATGAGCAGCACCACAATCCAGACGGGGCAATCATACTGGTAATACCAGTCGGTGAAGCCGATCCAGAAGATGGCATTGGCCGGGATGGGCAGGCCGGTGAAGGTGGTGGCTTGGTTGGTGTCGACATTGAAACGGGCCAGGCGCAGGGCGCCGAACACGGGCAGCAGCAGGGCAAACAACGCCAATAAATCATCATATTGGTCCATCTTGCTGTACAAGATCAGTGCCGGCGCAAGTCCGAAGCTCACCAGGTCGGCCAGCGAATCCAGTTCCTTGCCGATGGCGCTGACGGCATGCAGCCAGCGCGCCACCAGACCATCAAGAAAATCGGCGACAGCCGATAGGGCGATGTAATTAATAGCTATGATGTAGGGGGCTACCAAACATCCGTTTGACAGCGCCGCGATGCATGCCATGCAGCCAAAAAACAGGTTCAGCGAGGTGATGGCGTTGGGTATGTTGTTGCGAATCGCTTTAATCATGATTTCTTATTGTTATGGAGTTTTGCCACCAGGGTTTCTCCGCCCCAGGTACGGTCGCCCAGTTTAACCTTGATTTCGGTGTCAAGCGGCAAGAAGATGTCCACCCTTGAACCGAACTTGATGAACCCGATGAAATCATTCACGTCCACCTCCTCGCCCTGCTCCACATAGGTCACGATGCGCCGCGCTATCGCGCCGGCAATCTGACGCACAAGGATTTCCTCGCCTGTAACAGTGCGGATGACGATCGACGAGCGCTCGTTGTCGCTGCTCGATTTGGGCAGGTTGGCGGCAAGAAAACGGCCCGAATGGTGCTTGACATAGGTCACCTTCCCCTTGACAGGCACCCAGTTGGCGTGCACGTTAAAGACCGTCATGAACACCGACAGCTGGATGCAGTTGCGGTGCAGATACTCGTCCTCATACACCTCTTCAAGGGCCACCACCGTGCCGTCAACACTCGACACCACCGCAGTGCCGTCGCTGTTGTCGCCACTGTAGTGACGACGCGGCAGCCTGAAGAAGTTGAGCACAAGCAGGAACAGGATACCCATCAATGCAATCAGCCCCCAAGCCACAGGCTTGTAATCAAAGAAACGGTAGGCCAATGCACCGCTCGACACTATAATCAGGAATAGCATCAGCAGGATATTCTCGCCCTCATGATGGATTTTGACTTTCATTTCAACGGTCAATTCATTTAACCTGCAAATATACAAATAAGTTTTCAGTTTTGGGCTCTCGGTGATTGGTTTTTAATTGTTCGGGCTTTTTTTTCGTAAAAAACTGCAAGGTTGCAGGAAATCGGGGTGGGTGAAAAACGGTAGTAATTTTGCAATGTCATCGGGACAGTACCCCATGAATCATATCTTTTATTCACTCATTAATTATTACTGTTATGAAGACTCCAATTACTGTTTACAACGTGATTATCCTTGACAAGAGCGGCTCCATGTCGAGCATCACCCGTCAAGCCGTCGATGGCGTGAACGAGACCATCGGCTCAATCAAGAGTGCCCAGGAAAAGAACCCCGACCAAAAACACATCGTGACCTTGGTAGCCTTTTGCGGCTGCGAAATGAAGACCATCTATGACAACGTGCTCGTCGCCGAGGTGAAGCCTCTCACCGACAAGGACTACAATCCTTGCTGCATGACACCGCTGTATGATGCCATTGGAACCACCATCACCCGTGTGAACAGCATCATGAGCAAAGATGAGGACTACTGTACTGCCAATGTGACCATCATCACCGACGGCTACGAGAATGCCTCACACGAGTTCTCGCTCAAGGCCATTCGCTCGCTCATCGAGAGTTACAAGGAGCAGGGCTGGCAGTTTACCTACATCGGCGCCGACCATGACGTGGAGCAGGTTGCCTTCTCACTGAGTATCGAGCACCACCTGCAGTTTGACAAGACTGAGGCCGGCACTCGTGCGATGTTTGCCAAGGAACGCAAGTCGCGTGCAAAGTGGAATGACAAGTTGCAGAGCATCGCGTCCGCTTGCGTTTCCGTTGAAGAGCGCATGGAACGCATCAAGAATGCCAACAGCGAGCAATATTTTGATTGATGCCAGTCGTGGATGACATCTCGGGGCTGCCAAACCAATATACCCGTGGCAGTCCCGTTTTTGGCATGATTCTTGCTGTGTTTTAACTATATCGATAACACCAAAATCCGGCATTTTATGGAAACGACCAATCTCCAAAACCTCAAGTACGGCATCATCTATCTTTTTAGCGACAAGAGACTTTCTCCAAGGCTGCATGACCTTGAAGCTGTCGTCAAGAATTTTGTCCATCCCCTGCAAGTCGAGTGGGTTGATGAGCCCGGACGTGATGACCTGTTGTTGATAGCCAGGCGCTTCAACGTGGGCAATATCGGCAAGTATGCCACCGTGAGCCTTTCATTGAGCCGTATGAACCGGTCGGGTGGGTGGTTTGAGGCGATAAACCGCTTTGCCGATGAACTGATGGGCGTTACTGATGCCGGCGATGGGGACATCGTGATTGATGAGAGTGACTTTGGTTATCGTTACTTTGACCAGTCATCGGTTTTCGGCGCCGCTCGTGAGGTGGCTCCCCAAGATCACACTCGTGTAGAATTGCCCTCTCCCAAACGCAGATGGCGCAAGCTGAAGGAAAAGCTAAATGATTTTGTAATCGAGGAAAACCGCAGCATTAAGCCGCTTCCAACCCCAACTCGCGAAACCGAGTATGATTCGATTGAGAAAGAGGAAAAGCGTGCCGTCAAGAAGCTGGAGCGGGAACGCGAGATAGCGTTGGAACGCATCAAGCGCGACATCATCAACTATATCGCCCGTTATCATGATGACCCCAAGGAATTGATGGCTGAATTGCTGCGAGGCAAGGTGGTTGTGGGCCAGCCGGGGCGTGTACTGGTCAACGGCGACCTGAAGATTGTGCTGCCCGAGTATGACGAGATGGAGATTGAGATGCCCGCCATGTGCCGCACACTCTATATCCTGTTCATGAAGCAGCGCAAACAGGGCCTTGACGGCATCGTCCTGAAAAATATGGACGAGCACCGTGACGAGATCTTGGATATCTATGGCATGGTAAAGCCTGGCGCAAATGAGCGCCGTGTGTGCCGAACGGTCGATAACCTGTGCGACCCCCTTGGCGACTCGCTCAATCAGACCATTTCGCGCATCAACCGCTGCATCAAGACCGTGATTACCGACAAGGAATTGGCTAAACTGTATATCATTCAGGGAACCAAGGGCGGGACTTATGGCATCTCACTTGAACCGCAATACCTGGAGCTGCCCCGCGCCGTGACACGCCAGTGACGGCTGCTATCGCGGGTTGACGGCATCAATCACCCGCTTGACGATGGCTTCGGGCTTGATGCGCGTGAGGCAGCGATAGTCATGAAAGCGGCATTCCCGTTCGCCGTAGATGGAGCACGGGCGGCATTCCATATCCAGCTGGATATCGTCGTTTTCGTCTTGACCATAACCCTGGAAGCCGCAGGAGGGTGCTGTCGCACCCCAAATCGTGACGGCCTTCAGCCCCATCAGCGATGCCAGGTGCATGTTGGCTGAGTCCATCGTGAGCATGAGGTCGCACTTGCCCAGCAGCGCATATTCGTCGAGGAATCCGTGCTTTATCTCAGCCATCGAGATGACGTGTTGATTGCCGCGCACCATCTTGCGCAAGGCAAGCTTTTCTGTTTTGCCGCCACCCATGAGGAAAATCCAGAAATTTTCTTGTCGGCTCAATTGGGCCACCACCTGCTCCATCATTTCAATGGGGTACTCTTTGCCGCCATGGGCCGAGAATGGTGCCACAGCAATCCAGCGCTGGCCGGGTTCCTTGGCAGGAACCAACGAACTGGTTGGCAATTCCTTGCCGTCAAACAAGCGGGTAAAGTGACTCCCTTGAGCAAGGCCTAATTTGTCGAAAACGATGCGGTAACGGTCGATGGTCGGTGTTACAGGCTCTTGACTAGTGTGCTTGACAAGTGCTTTGCGGCGGTCGCGCTCCTTGTCCAGATGCACCACGTGAAGGCCGTGCAGTTTCATGTAAAATGAGATGATGCGTGAGCGCAGCACGTTGTGCAGATCAGCTACAGCATCAATATCATATTCTCGGCGCAAACGGGCTGCGAGCCTCAGCAGTCCAAAGAGGCCTTTGTGGTCCTTGGTGTCGATGCCCACAACAGTGAGATTGTCGGGGCGGTCATGAAACATCGACGCGGGCCATTTCTTGGTGAGCATGACAAAGCGCGTGTCGGAGCATGCGCGGCACACGGGATATAGCGCCGGAATGGTCATCGCTACATCACCGAGCGCCGACAGGCGGATGACAAGCACATTGCGAGATTCACTTTTTGCCATACAGGACGGGATTGGTCTCCGGGTCATTATACATCTTCATCTGCATATAGACCTTCATGAACTTGCGGCCTGCGGCAATATCGTCGAGCAACTGGTCGATGGCGGTCGTGAGGTCCACTCGTTGCTCCAGCAGCACGTCGAGTTTGGCGCGGCATTTGGCGATGTGAGCAGCATCGGCGTCGTTACGCTCGGTCTGTTCACGCATGTGCCAGATTTTGAGAGCGAGAATCGACAAGCGGTCGATAGCCCAGGCTGGACTCTCGGTGTTGATAGTGGCATCGGGCAGGACAGTGACCTCGGCAAACTGCTGGCGGAAGTATGTATCGATTTCTTCAACGAGGTCGGTGCGGTCCTGATTGCTGCGGTCAATGCGGCGCTTCAGGGCAAGAGCTTCAACAGGGTCGATATTCTCGTCGCGAATGATGTCCTCGAGGTGCCACTGCACAGCGTCAATCCAATTCTTGCGGGCAAGGCTGTTCTCGATAGTACCCTCCTCAAACGGGTTGCTGAACGCGGCATCAACGTCATCGGTGACATGGTACAGTTTCACCACCTCGTCAAATATCTCGTTACATTTGTTGGCAAAAGTCATAGTATCAATCGTTATCTTCGTCCGTTAAGTCCATTAAACTTCTTTTGGGTCCAGGAAGCCATACTCTATTTTTATCTCTCTCGATTGGCCAACGTTCGCCCTTGAGCGTCGCGCTCGAAGCACTGGTCACCAAGCACATCACCTTGTCGCCGGGTTTCTCGCCATGGGCAGGAAAGACAACGACTTTATTTTGCGGGGTGCGGCCGAACATGTCGTCGCGGCTGCGCTTGCTGTAGCCTTCGACCAGCACCTCAAAGATTATGCCCACGTCCTTACGGTTGCTGCACAGTGACAGTTCATTCTGCAGGGCAATCATGCGATTGAGACGGTCGATTTTTACATCTTCGGGGACATTGTCGGGCAGATTCTTGGCGGCGAAAGTGCCGGGGCGCTCACTGTACTTGAACATGAACGACGAGTCAAAGCCCACCTCTCGCATCAGCGACAATGTTTCTTGGAAATCTTCCTCGGTCTCGTCGTGGAAACCGGTGAACATGTCGGTCGAGATGCCGCAGTCGGGCATGGCGGTGCGGATGCGCGCAATGCGGTCCAGGTACCACTCGCGGGTGTACTTGCGGTTCATCAGTTTCAGCACCTTGTTGCTGCCACTCTGCACCGGCAGGTGGATGTGGTTGCAGATGTTGTCATGGCTGGCCATAGTGTCGATGATGGCGTCGCTCAGGTCCTCGGGGTTGCTGGTGGTGAAGCGCACACGCATCTCGGGAGCGGCTTCGGCCACCATTGCCAGCAGGCGCGCCAGATCAACCTGCTCGCTGCCGTCGGCCGACTTGTATAGGTAAGAATTGACGTTTTGGCCCAGCAGTGTAACCTCCTTGAAACCGCGCTCGCGCAGGTCGGCCAGCTCGTTAAGGATGCTCTGCGGTTCACGGCTGCGCTCGCGGCCGCGGGTATAGGGCACGATGCAGTAGGTGCAAAAGTTGTTGCACCCCCTCATGATGCTGATAAAGCCGCTCACCTTGCTGCCGCCCACGCGCGACGGGATAATGTCGCGGTAGGTCTCGGTGGTGGACAGCTCGGTATTGATGGCTTTTTCCCCACGTTCGGCAAGGCCGATGAGGGACGGCAGCTCCAGATAAGCATCGGGACCAGCCACCACGTCAACACTATACTCGTTGATGAGAACTTCCTTCATGCGCTCGGCCATGCAGCCGATGATGCCGATAATCAAGCGCTGTTGACGCTTGTGACGATAAGCATTCAACTGGTTAAGGCGGGCGAAAATGCGCTGTTCGGCATTATCGCGCACCGAGCATGTGTTGATGAAAATCGCATCGGCAGAGTCGATGTCCTCGCACGTTTCATAACCAGCCATTTTCATCACGGTGGCGACAACCTCACTGTCGGCAACGTTCATTTGGCAGCCGTAGGTCTCCAGTAGCAACCGCTTAGGCGCATCGCCCATAGCGTCATATTTTAAATTGATTGCCATGTATTTGTCCTTATTCTATATAGACTGCAAAGGTACATAGAAATCTTCGTACTCTGCCATCTGATAAGCAAAAAAGTCGGGACTGAGGTTGTCTTGCCCTAGTCCCGGCTTTAATCGTTAGATTTGTTTAATCGTTTATTTAATCCACTTGAAGAGGTCCTTGAAGCTGGCCTTCTGACCGTAGTGGAGGATGCCGCGGCGATAGATGCGGGCGGCAAGCCACGTGATGCCAATCGCTGTGCCAAAGAGTAACCCAAGGCTCAATGCCAGTTGCCAGAAGGGTACGCCAAAGGGCAACCTGATCATCATTACCACGGGCGAGGTGAACGGAATGATAGAACACCACACCGCAGTGGGGCCTGAGGGATTCTGCATACATGCCATGCCGGCATAGAAAGCGATGAGCATGACCAGAATGACGGGAGACGTGAACTGAGAAGAGTCGCTGGCCTGGTCAACTGCCGAGCCCAAACCTGCAAACAGAGAACTGTACAGCAGGTAGCCTCCAATGAAGTAGAGAATGAAACCCACAATGATGGGGATATAATTGATTGAAAGCGTCTCACGTACAATTGCCTCCATGGCTCCCATATCCTTTGCCGAAGCCAATGCCTCGGGCGACACGGCGTCGGGTGATAGATTGCCCATGCCAAACACGCTACCGGCGACCATAGCAACAACCACGAGCAACACGATCCAGATGAGCATCTGAGTCAGGCCAACTAGACATACACCGATGATTTTACCCAGCATGAGCTGGAAGGGACGGCAGCTACTCACCACGACCTCGACAATGCGGTTGGTCTTCTCCTCGATGACGCTGTTCATAATCATCGCGCCGTACATGAGCACAAACATGTAGGTAAATATCGAGAGCATCAACCCCAGTCCCATAGCGGCCTCGGTCGAGGATTCCTGCTCATCGCCGGCCTCGCTCCACTTGATGGAGCGCACATCCACATCGACGTGCGCCTTCTCGACCATTTCCTGGATGTTGGGAATGCCCATGGTGGTGAGATGAGCGGTCTCGATGGTGTCTGAGAGAACGTTACGAACGCTGGATACCAGGGCAGGGGTGATAGTTCCCTCGCTGAAGATGTTCACCACGCCGGTGCTGTCCACATCGCGCGGGATTATGATAATGGCATCGAGGCTGCCATTGGCTTTGTCATAGAACTCGCGGGCGTTAGTCACTGTGTCACCCTTGATGGCAACAAAATTGTACATGTCGTCGCTCTTGAGTGCAGCGGCATAGCGGCCGGTTTCGTCAATGACTGCAATCTTCTGGGTGTCGCTGCCCTTGTCGTTGAGATAAGCCAACCCAATGGGAACGGCCATGATGATGATAAACAACAGGGGCATGCCCAGTGTCAACAGTATGAATGATTTGCGCCCGACAATCGACATGTATTCACGGGCGATGATGAGGCCTAGCTTATTCATTGTTCTTTACATTTTTGGATTTGACGGTTTCGATGAAAATCTCATTCATGCTGGGCAGCACCTCGGTGAAGCCCGTCAGGCGGTAGCGGCTGTTAAGCCAGTTGATGGCGTCGCGCACAGGCACGCCAGCCGCGAGCTTGATGCGTGTGTCGCCCTTCTTTATGGGATCGGGGGGCAGCAAGGTGAACATTGCGGGATTTGCCTCGATGGTGTCGGGCGTTTGCACTGCAATGATGTTCTTCTTGTGCTTCTGTTTCACCTCGTCAACACTGCCGGTAAGTACTACTTGGGCGTGGTTTAGCAGGGTAATTTGCTGACATACTTCCTCAACCGATGCCATGTTGTGGGTCGAGAACAGGATGGTGCTGCCCTGGTCGCGCAAGGCCAGAATTTCAACCTTCAACTGTTCGGCGTTCACAGGATCGAAGCCCGAGAAAGGTTCATCAAAAATCAACAGCGGCGGACGGTGGATCACGGTGCCGATGAATTGCACCTTTTGCTGCATGCCTTTGGAGAGGTTTTCCACCTTCTTGTTCTCCCACTCCTTGAGGTCGAAGCGGTCCAGCCACCAGTGCATCGATGCCACAGCGTCGGCCTTGTTCATGCCCTTAAGGCGGCCCAGATAGACGATGTGGTCACCCACTTTCATTTTTTTGTACAGGCCGCGCTCCTCGGGCAGGTAGCCGATGTGGGTGATGTCGTCATCGGTCATCTGCTTGCCGTTGAGCGTAACGGTGCCCTCGTCTGCGGCTAGGATGCGGTTGATGATGCGGATCAGGGTGCTCTTGCCGGCGCCGTTGGGGCCTAACAAGCCGTAGATGCAGCCTTGTTCCACCTGCATGGAAACGCCAGCCAGGGCTGTGTGCCCTTCGTAACGCTTTACCACGTTGTTAATGTCAAGATAAGCCATTGTATTCAGTTTTTAATTATTCATTGCAAATGTAATTGTTTTTACCCATTAGACGAGATAGTGGGGCAAAAAACTACACTTCTGCCTTGCTTTTTTACTAAAAAAAAGTGCTCAATAAAAATGACACCTTCATCAACGATTGATAAAGGCGTCATCTGACTGTAAAACTTGTCCTATTCACCAAATGTTTAGATTCTTGTGGGCTTTTTATGCTTATGAAGTAATAAAAACCATCCAAATTACTACCGCGTTGTCAATCATCCGATTAGAATTGTCGAGATGATGGCGACGATTGCCATGGCAATCATTGTGATTGATACGATACAAATTTGCGTTTCCATTGTTTTATTGATTTTATGGTTAGTATTTGTTAGTTGCTCTTTGACTCGCGAAAACCGGTTTTCCCCTTTCGCTGTTACAAAGTTACAGAACGTGGAAAGTCTGTGTCAAACTTTTTTTCCCAAAAAATGGCAGTTGTCTAATTTTTTTACACTATTGTGTCTAATTTTTTTACACATGGACACAAAAAAGGAGTCGGAGGTGAAAAAACCTCCGGCTCCAATATGATTTCGCGTCAGTCTAGACGCTTTGGGCTTAGTTATTTCTCGGGTCCCATTACAATCTCGATGCGATTGCCTGCATTATAGAGCAGACGGGCAAAGGCAGCAATCGACTCGGGAGTCTGAGCCTTGACGATGTCTTCATAGCCAGTGTGGCTGTCAATACCGTTAATAAGGTATTCCTGGATGGCGCTGCGCCAGTACCAGTTCTCCTTGAGGCTGGTTGCGTGATCCTTGAGCATTTGCTCCTGAGCCTCCTTCAATGCAGTGGCATCGATGGTGGTGCAAGCGTTGACCATCTCCTCGTTCATGATCTTGAGGGCAGTCTCCTCAAACTCGGGATTAACGGGGCAAACGGCCAGAACCAGCGTCTTGGGCTTGCCGCCGCTCATGCCCACTTGACCCAAAGCCTCGGTGGAGTAGGCAGCGCCGGCATCCTCACGGATCTTCTGCAGATATACGCGTCCCAGCACCTCACCCAGGATTTCTGCCTTGATTTCATTCTCCAGGCTATAGGGCAACTCATTGTTGTGCCAAATGACAATCTCATATTCCTTGGGTGATTCCATCTTCTTGGTGAAGTGGTTGACAACTTGTCCCTTGGGCATGTCCAAATCGTTTACCCAGTTGGTCTTCACACCCTTCTTGGCGGGCAGGCTGGCAATGTACTGCTCAATTAACGGACGAATGACGGCCTCGTCAAAGTTACCCACAAAGGTGAAGGTGTAGTTGGCGGCATTGGCAGTGCGCTCCTTGGCAATCTCCATGATGCGGTCCAGATTCACCTGCTGCAGGTGCTCGACATTGAAGGGCTGGGTACGCCAGTTGCGGTTAGACATGATATATTGCAAGGTGTCGCTGAGTGCGGTTTCCGGCATGAGGTCTTTGTTCTTGAGCTGAGTCTCCATCAAGCTCATGGACTGGTTGAATTTCTTCTCATCCTTGTTCAGGGCGGTGAACTTGAGGTAGATGAGCTGGAACAGGGTTTCCAGATCCTTAACCGTGCTGTTACCGCTCAACTGGTCGGTAAATTCGCCAATGTTCAGATTCACGTTGACCTGCTTGCCTGCGAGGGCCTTATCCAGTTCAGAGTTGGAGAAATTACCCACGCCAGTGAAGCTGTTGAGCAGGGAAATCAGTTGCAAGTTAGCCCAGTCCTTCTCACCGTAGAGCGACTGACCACCGCGCTGGAAAGCGCTCATGGTAATCTCATCCTGCTTGTAGTCGGTCTTCTTGAGGATGACGCGGGCGCCATTGCTCAGTTCCAGTTCCTTGTAGCCGAAGGTTTCGTTTGTGCTCTCCTTTTTGATTTTACCCTTCTTGGGCATCTTGGTCATCAAGGGCTCGTTCTTCACGTTGTCAACATAGGGCTCGATGTTTGCGCTGGTGGCAGCATCAAGAGCAGCATGCAGACCTTCGACGGTGGGATAAACGGCACCTTCCTTCTCCTGGTTGAAGTTGGTAATGACGAGATTCTTTCCGTCGGTGTTGATGAGTTCCGGCAGTACACCGTTAATCATGTCAACAGTGATATTAGGAGCAACAGCACCCATAATCTGGTAAAGGTGGTCAATCGAGGGGATGGGCTCACCATCCAGGAAGTTGCTGCAATACTGGCGACCATAAATTTCGTTGGAAACTTTGTCGCGTTCGTTGTAGCGGCGCTCCAGGCGGCTCATGTACTCGTCGCGGGCACGGGCATATTCACTGGAGGTAAAGCCGTGCTTGGCGGCGCGCAAGGCCTCGATGATAGCGGCTTGGGTGGCAGCCTCGGCCTTGCCCTCCTTGGGCATGATGTCGATGGTTAAGGCATCCATGGTGTTGGCCATGATGTATACTCCGTCATAGCAATAAGCGTTGTCGTAGGGGCAGTCAGGCTCCTGGGCCAGGTCCCTAAAGCGGGTGTTAAGCATGTCGGTAATCATGTCCTTGATGTAGTCAACAAGGAGGTAATCCAGATTCTGCTTCTCCTCGGGAGTTTCGGTCTCGTGCTTGAACATCACGCTCACCTCGCTGTACTGCTGCTCCTTGTCCTTGTCAACAACAATGATGGGAGTCTCGTTGTCGGGCACGGGCTCGCGAACCACCTGGGCTGCATTGGGGTCAAGCGTGTAGCCCTTGTACATCTCCTTGATTTGGGCCTCGATGTGGTCAACATCAACATCACCCACGATGACCAGGGCCTGGTTATCGGGACGGTACCACTTGTGGTAGTAGTCACGCAACTCCTTGTACTCAAAGTTGTCAACCACGCTCATCAGACCGATGGGCAGGCGCTTGCCAAACTTGGAGTCGGGGAACAAGGCCTCTAACTGGCGCTCCAGCATACGCATTTGTGCGCTCTGGCCCAGTCGCCACTCCTCGTGGATGACACCGCGCTCCTTGTCGATCTCCTCGTCGGTGAGCAACAGACCGGTGCTCCAGTCCTTGAGGATGAGCAGACAAGAGTCGATAGCGCTCTGGCGGCTGCTGGGCACGTCGTTGATGTTATATACGGTCTCGGCAATGCTGGTGTAGGCATTCAGGTCGCCACCAAAGTTCACACCCAGTGAGCGGGTGTAGTCGATGATACCCTTGCCCTCACCGTTGAAGTGCTCACTGCCGTTAAAAGCCATGTGCTCAAGGAAGTGGGCGAGACCACGCTGGCTCTCTTCCTCCTGGATGGAACCCACGCGCTGAGCAATGTAGAAGTTCACACGGTTCTCGGGATAGTCGTTGTGGCGGATGTAGTAGGTCAGTCCGCAATCCAACTTACCGATACGAACGGCATCGTCCACAGGGATGGGCGGCATCTCCTGGGCCATTGCCACGTTGGCGCTGAAAGCCACCACCATGAGCAGCATGACAGCAAAGAATTTCTTAACGTTCATAAGTTTGATAGTTTTTGTAGAATACATTTATTATTTACTGGTTATTTTATTCTGCCTCTTAGACGTAGCTCCTACTTCAGAAACTACAAAATTAGAGCATTTTTTTTAAAAAAAGCCCTTTTTTTTCATTAACGGTAAGGTGAAGAAAAATTACCAGGAGAAGCAATTTTACTGCTCCTCCTTGTAATTATATATAAATCAATAGATTAGGTCTCGTGACGTTTCTTTCAAATAATGTCAGATCAATCTTGTGGAGTCATCACAATCTCGACTTTATTGTTACCCTGAAGCAACTGGCGGGCAAAGGCCGAGATGGTCTCGGGAGTCTGGGCCTTCACGATATCCTCATAGCCATGGCAGATGTCATAACCATAGAGCTGATAGTACTTGATGACTTGCTCCCAATAGGCGTTCTCCTTCTTGACGGTGGCAATCTGCTTGAGCATCAGCTCCTGAGCCTCTTTCAGGCCGTCAGCATCGACCGTGGTGCAGGCATTTTTCATCTCGTCGTTGAAAATCTTCAGAGCCTCGGCCTTGAACTCTGGTTTCACGGGACAAACGGCAAGGAGGTAGGTGATGGGCCTATTGCCTTTCAAATCCATCCATCCTGCAGCCCCGGCCGCATAGGCAGCCCCGGCATCTTCACGGATCTTCTGCAGATAGACACGACTCAGCAGTTGTCCCAGGATACTGACTTTGATTTCGTTCTCGAGGGTGCACGGAATCTTGTTGTCTAGCCAGTAAACCCTGATCATACCTTGCGGAGTTTCCATCTTCTGGGTGAAATGTGTGATGTTTTCGCCAGTGGGAATTTCTGCAATATCGGCCCAGTTGGTCTTCACTCCCTTCTTGGCGGGCAGGCTGGCGATGTACTGCTCGATGAGCGGACGGATGGCCGCCTCATCAAAGGAGCCGACAAAGGTAAAGGTGTAGCCGGCTGCGTTAGCGGTGCGTTCCTTGGCAATCTCCATGATGCGGTCATAATTCACCTTCTTCAGGTCTTCTGAGGTGAAAGGTTTGCTGCGCCAGTTGCGGTTACCCAGGACGTATTCAACGGTATCATCAAATACTGCTTCGGGATTGGAAGACTTGTTCTTCAAGAACATGGCATCGTTGTTGAGCATCTGCTGCTTGAAACTCTTCTCGTCCTTGCTCATACCGGTGAAGCGGAGGTAAACCAGCTGGAACAAGGTCTCCATATCCTTGATATTGCTGCTACCGTTCACGTAATCAATGTAATCGTCCATATCAAACTGTGCCCATGCTCGCTTGCCGCTCAGGGCCTTGTTGAGGTCGTTATAGCCAAAGTTGCCTACACCGGTGATGGTATTGACTTTAACATCAAGCCAGTAGAGATTTTCGCGATCCTTTTCACTGTAGAGCGACTTGCCGCCGCGCTGGAAGGCGTTCATTCTGACTTCATCTTGCTTGTAGTCGGTCTTCATGAGGATGACGCTGACGCCATTACTCAATTCCAGCTCCTTGTAGCCAAACGTCTTGTTCACTTTTTCCTTGACAATCTTGCCGGCCTTGGGAAGGTTGGAAATCAGCGGTTCATTGATGACATTGTCGACATATTCCTCGATTTCGACATTACGTGCTGCGGCAACCGCATCCTTCAGGCTCTGGGCGGTGGGATGGACGGCACCTTCCTTCTCTACCTCGTTGCTCACGACAACCATGTTCTTTTCACTGTCTTGGACAAACTCGATAAGCATCTGCTGGATGCTCTGGTTGACGATATCTGAGGAGAACTGCGGAACCATCGTACTCATGATCTGATAATAGGTGTCGATGGCCAGTAAAGGCTCGTTTTTGAGGAAATTATCGCAGCACACTTGGCCGTAATAGAGGTTGGGTGCCTCGTCGCGCTTGTTGTACATCGTCTCGATAGTGCTCAAGAAATTTTGTCTCGCGCGGTCATATTCACTGGCGGTAAAGCCATATAACTTGACACGCTTCACCTCGGCTAAGACAGTCTGCAAGGCTTTCTCAGCCATTCCGTCCTTGGGCAAGATACTGATACCGAAAGCGTCCTTGGTATCGGCGACGATGTATTCTCCATTGCTGCAATGTGCACCGGTAAATGGGCAATCAGCTTCTTGTTTCATCTCGTTGAAGCGCGCATTGAACATTGAGCACATCATGCTTTTCAGGTAATTGATGACAAGATAGCTCATATTGCCCTTCATCTCGAGTTCAATGGGATCGTACTTGAAATAGACATTAATTTCGTTCTGAGTCAGTTCCTTGTCAGCAAAGGTGATGTAGAGGCCTTCCTCGTTGTCAGGCACGGGATAATGCACTACCTGGGGCGCATCGGCAGCAGGGGCAGGAATGTCCTTGAACAGTTCGCGGATTTTAGCTTCCGTATAATCTACATCGATGTCGCCTACAATCACAATAGCTTGATTGTCGGGGCGATACCATGTGTGGTAGTAGTCTCGCAGGGCTTGATAGGGGAAATTGTCCACAATCTCCATCAGGCCGATGGGCATGCGGTTAGCGAATTTTGAGCCTGGGAAACCTTGGGTAATCGTGTTCTCTAGCAACCTCAGCTGGCCAGTGTTGCGCATGCGCCACTCCTGATGGATCACACCACGCTCCTTATCAATTTCCTCGTCCTCGAGCAGCAAGCCGTGGCTCCAGTCCTTGAGGATGAGCAGGCAGGAATCCAGGGCGCTCTGCCGCGTGCTCGGCACGTTATTGACGTGGTAAACCGTGGTGAGCATGCCGGTTGCGGCATTCAGGTCTGAGCCAAATTCCACGCCCAGCGAACGGGTAAAGTCGATGATACCGTTACCCTTGAAATTCTCACTGCCGTTAAAGGCCATGTGCTCCAGGAAGTGGGCCAGACCGCGCTGGTGATCTTCTTCCTGCATCGACCCCACGCGCTGAGCGATATAGAAGTTGACGCGGTGCTCGGGGTAATTGTTGTGACGGATGTAATAGGTCAGTCCGTTGTCCAGTTTGCCGACTCTCACGGCTTCATCCACGGGGATGGCGGGCATCTGCTGCGCCATCATCACATTTGCGCTGAAAGCCACTAACAAGAGCAGCAATACAGCAAAGATTTTCCTTGTTTTCATAATCAGTTGGTTTTAATCGTTGGTACTATTTGTTTCTTCTCTTTGTCCATTAGACGCAAGGCAAGTCCCGAAAACTACACAAAAACAGATAAAAAACATTGTAGGGCACAAAAAACGGGAGGCACAAGGAGTTGATTCCTCGGGCCTCCCATTGTTGGGAAATTACGTTTATAAATGATAGTCTGTTACTCGGCGGGAGTCATAACTACCTCGACCTTGTTGCCAGCGGACATGAGCTCGCGGGCAAAGGCGGAGATGGTCTCGGGAGTCTGGGCCTTGACGATGTCCTCATAGCCGGTGAAGTTGTCCTGGCCACGGTTGGCATAGGCTCCGATGACACTGTACCAGTAGCTGTTCTCCTTGAGCTGGGTTTCGTGGTCCTTGAGCATGACGGTCTTGAAATCTTCGAGCTTGGCGGCGTCGATGGTCTCGCAGGCCTTGAGCATCTCCTCGTTCATGACTCGGACGGCGAGGTCGGTAAACTCGGGCTTGAGGGGCGCATAGGCGGTGATAGCTGTGTAGCTCTCGTCACCCTCCATCATGCTGAAACCATAAGCACCTACTGAATAGGCTGCACCGGCATCCTCGCGGATCTTGTCATAGAAAATCTTTCTCAAAATCCTGCCCAGCAGGTTGGCCTTGATGCTGTTCTCCAGAGTATAGGGCATGTCGGTGTTAAACCAACTGATGTTAATGTTGGTCTTGGGGGTTTCCATCTTGTGGGTAAAGTGTTTGATGGTCTGGCCCTTAGGATAATCCGAAACGTTGGCCCAGTTGGATTTCTTGCCTTTCTTGGCAGGCAACGATGCAATGTACTGCTCGATGAGGGGACGGATGGTAGCCTCGTCAAACGAGCCGATAAACTCGAAGATGTAGCTGGCGGCATTGGCTGTGCGCTCCTTGCCGATTTCCAGAATGCGGTCATAGTTGAGATTCTGGATGTCCTCGACGGTAAAGGGCTTGCTGCGCCAGTTGTAGTTGTTTGAGATGTAGTTGAGCGTGTCGTTGAACACATTGTCGGGATCTAGATCCTTGTTCTTGAGCGAGATGTCGAGGATATTGAGCAATGAGTTGTAGTTCTTCTCGTCCTTGGTGACGTCGGTGAACTGGAGGTAGATCAGTTGGAACAGGGTCTCCAAGTCCTTGACGTTGGAGCTGCCGGTGATGTAGTCCATATCGGTCTGCATACTCTGGCTGATGTTCACGCGCTTACCTGCAAGGGCCTTCTTCAGTTCCATGTTGTTGAAACCGCCCAGACCGCTATACTCAATGACACCTTCAAACACTTCGCAGTTGGCCCAGTCTTTCTCGCCGTAGAGCGAACTGCCGCCGCGCTGTTGCGCCATCATGTAGATCTCGTCCTGCTTGAAGTCGGTGGGCTTGAGTAGCACGTGTACGCCGTTGCTCAGTTCCAGGTCCTTGTATCCCAGAGTCTCGTTATAGCTTTCTTTGACGATTTTACCCTTCTTGGGCAAGTTGGCAATGAGGGGCTCCTGCTTCACGTTGTCAACATAGGGGGTAATCTCGGCGGTCTCGGCAGCGGTGATGGCAGCCATGAGGCCTTCCTTGGTGGGATAAACGGCACCTTCCTTCTCCTGGTTGAAGTTGACCACCACCAGGTTCTTGCCGTCGGTGCTGATGAGTTGGGGGAGCACTTGGTTGATGGCCTCAACGGGAATGTTGGGGACAATCATCTTCATGAGTTCGTAATTGTCCTCGATGGACATCAGGGGCTCGTTGTCGAGAAAGTGGCGGTAGCACTGCTGGGTATAAGAGCTGTTGTGCACCTTGTCGCGCTCGTTGTACTGTCGCTCGAGACGGCTCATGTATTCCTCCTGTGCACGGGCATACTCAGTAGCTGTGAAGCCGTATTGGGCAGCACGCAGTGCTTCGATCATGCCTTCTTGGGTGGCGGCCTCAATCATGCCTTCCTTGGGGATAACAGTGAGATTGAAAGCGTCTTTGGTGTTGGCACCCAGGTAGCTTGTGTCATAAGCGCGGGCCTGGATGTAGGGACAGTCGGGATCCTGTGCTTTCTCGTCAAAGCGCTGATTGAGCATTGTGCTCATCATGTTCTTCATGTAGTTAATGACAACGTAGCTGATGTCATTCTTTTGCTCCTTTTCGATAATGTCGTGCTTGAACATGAGGCCGACATAGCTGATCTGCTGCTCAATATCCTTGTCGATCGCGACAATGGGCTCATCGTTGTCGGGAACGGGATAAGTCTCAACCACGGCGGCGTCGGGGCCGGGTGCGGGAACGTCCTTGAAGAGTTCCTTGATCTTGGCCTCGATGTAGTCCACGTCAATGTCGCCCACAATGACCAGCGCCTGATTGTCGGGGCGGTACCACTTGTCATAGTAGTCGCGCAGCACCTGATAGGGGAAATTGTCGACGACGTCCATCGAACCGATGACGTCGCGCTTGGCATACTTCGAACCAGGGAAAAGGTTCTCCAACTGGCGGTTGCGCATGCGTTCGCCGGCATCGCGTCCCAGTCGCCACTCCTCATGGATGACACCGCGCTCCTTGTCGATCTCATCGTCGGTGAGCAGCAGGCCGTGGCTCCAGTCCTTGAGGATGAGCATGCAGGAGTCTATCGTCCCCTGGCTAGTGGTGGGCACGTCTTCAATGATATAGACGGTCTCGGTGAAATTGGTATAGGCATTGTTGTAACCCTTAGAATCGAGATAGTCATCGATGCGGTGGCCCTCGCCATTGAAGTGCTCACTGCCGTTAAAGGCCATGTGCTCCAGGAAGTGGGCCAGACCGTTCTGGTTGTCTTCTTCCTGCATGGCTCCCACACGCTGAGCGATGTAGAAGTTGGCGCGCTGCTCGGGATAGTTGTTTTGGCGGATGTAGTAAGTCAGTCCGCAATCCAACTTGCCGATGCGTACGGCCTCGTCGATGGGCAGTTCCATCTGTTGGGCCGTCATCACGTTGGTGCCTAGTGCCACTATCATGAGCAGCAACATGGCAAAGATTTTTTTCACCTTCATAAATCTGACAGTTTTTGTAGTATAATTTATTGATAACTTTATTATTCTGCTCAATTAGACGCAGCACCTGCTTCAGAAACTACAGAATTGGAGCATTTTTTTAAAAAAGGTCATTTTTTGACCAATAAGTCGGCGTTTTTTGTGCCGTTGCAATGCCAATGAAATGAAAATCTCGCGACACAATACGTTTTTTGAGTAATGTCGCGAGATTATTATTTCGACAGGGTGCAGATGAGTCCGATTATTGCTTCACTGTCGATTGCAACCAGGTGACGATGTCGTTGATGACCTGGGGATTCATTGTCTCGTGGATGAGGTCATATCTGGTGCTGCCCACCCAGTCGTCGCAGGTCTGGAAGAAATGGTTCAACCCCTCATAGGCCTTGACGGTGGCATGAGGCACAAGATGAGCGATGGCCTCCAAGTTTTCTTTGCATGCTACTTGGCTGTCAAGCGCGCCGTTGATTGCGAGCATCGGGCACTTGACGAGCTTGAGGTTGTCGGTGGGATCATACTGGATGACGCAGCTGGTGATGAAAATTTGATCAATGATTTCATCTAGAGACTGCCCATTGAACGATGGTTGTGCTTCGGGGTGGCTCTCATAGAACTCGATCAGTTTGTTGCGCAACGTGACAGAGTCTTTCTCGGCAGCGATGATACTTAACGCTTGGTCATTTAATGCCAAGACCTCGTCGGAGACCTCTAGTCCCATAGATTTTGAAAGGAGTCGAGTTTGTTGCTTACCGAGTTCAACGCCGTTAACGCCTGTTCCTGCCAACGAGACGATGTAAGCGACTTCATCGGGATGCTTGGCGGCATTCATGATGGCGATCATGCCACCCTCGCTGTGCCCCATGATACCCACTTGGGCGGCGTTTACCTCGGGACGGGTCTTGAGGTAGCGCAAGGCTGCCATGGCATCGGTAGCAAGTGGCTCGGTGGGTGCAAAAGGATTGCCCCCGACCGTGGCACCCACACCGCGCTCATCATAGCGCAGGACAACAAAACCGTTGCGGCTCAGTGCATCGGCCAAGAGCAGGAATGGCTTGTGGCGAAAGACATTCTCGTCGCGGTCGTGAGGACCCGAGCCGGCGACAAGCACGACAGCAGGGAAGTTGCTGCCAGTGCTAGGAATGGTCATTGTTCCCGAGAAGGTGATGCCGTCGTTGGTGAAAGAGACTTCCTCGCAGCGATAGGGCTTGTTTTGGTCGGCCTCGATAGCGGCTTCCTGGGGGCGGGAGTTCTGATCATCGTCATTGGCATCTTTACGCGTCATGCGCAATGGTAAGTTCCCCCCTTGTGTGAAGGTGCCATCGAGCGTGTCGCCCTTGAGTGTTCCATGATAGGAGGCATTGTAATCAGGTATGTCAACGTTCAGCTCGTTACCGTTGATGGTGGCAGTGCCAGGTAAGCCAAAGCCACCCTGGTCGGGTGAGTCCCAAGAGAAGGACACGTTGTCGCCGTTCTGCTCAATATGGAACACGAGGGTAAGCGAGTAGGGGCCGGCTTCGATAGCGCCTTTCCAGGTACCGTTAAAGTCAGGGTTTTGTGCCATGGCGCTGGTTAGCATGGAGATACTCAATAGTGAAAAGATGAAAATACGTTTCATTGTTGTAAGGTTTTAGTAGTTATCAAGTGTTTGTTTGCCATTAGACGCAAACCTTATCTTAAAAACTACAAAAAAGCAAATTTATTTTTTAGAAATGACATTTTTTGCGCGGTTGCAATGCGATTGAAGTGAAAACAACTGATACATTCAATCAATCTTGACTCACTCTTCGGTTTTCTGGTCACCAGACAGTGCTTGCTTTATCATGTCAATGATGTTGCCAGCACTGCTCAATCCCACTGATTTGTGTCGGGTGAAGGTAAAGGATTTCTCGTCTGGACCGCCTTTGATGAGGTCGGCGGTGATCCAGTAATCCCCGTCATCGTAATCAAAATCATAGAAAGTGACTTCGCCATGGTGGTAAACACTCCAATTAGGAGCCTTCTCGAGGGCTTGGTAGAACGCTTCTCCAGGTATAGTGTCAAATTCAAAATAGATGTCCTCGTCGCTTCGTCCAGTTTCGGTCAGCGGGGGAAAATCCACGCCTAGCACCTTGGAGAGCGTGTCGCGGTCAACGACGACGCTGTAATCGGCGCGATCGTTCCTGAACACGACTTCAAATCCCTTCCAGGAGTCTTTCTCCCTGCACATCATTTCAATCTCGACATGGATTCTGTCACCCAGGATGTCGGGCATCTTTCGGTTGGCAGCAAATGTGGTGTCAAGGTCAAAGAAGAGCCTCATGTTGTTTTCCCTCCCCAAATCGAATGTATGCCATCCGCTATAAAGATATTTATCGACCTCGGCGATGATTTTTTGGACCTCGGCTGGGGGGACTTCCTCCAGGAACTTGCAGCACACAACAAACTGTTCGTCTCCATATATGAGATTGGTCTTGGTATAGTATTCCTCGATCGTGTACTCGGGCAGGATAGGAAAATCAAGTAAACTGTCGAGTTCGGCCTTGTCCTTGAAGGGCAGAACCGTGCTGTCGTCGATTTTGTGCTTTTTGGGACCACAAGACGTGGTGGTGAAAAGCAGTGCACCCGCAATGATCAACAGACCAAAGGCGATCAGGATTTTGTTTTGTAAAGGTTTCATAAAATAATGACGATATTTAATGATTGAATATATTATAAATTGGAGTCGTCGTTCCAGCTGGTTTTCTTGACTTCCATAACATTGTCATAGTGACTTGGCTTGATGATGAAGCAAGTATTGCTCTCGTTTGACCCACGGTTTTCGGCCTGAATTGAGTTATAGGCTTCGATGGTTGTGGCCAGTTTGTTGCGGGTGTTCTTTACATCTTCATGGATCATGCTATATTCCATAAAGAAGTTGATCTGTTTAGTGATGACTCTTTCACTTATTCGGGTAGATCTTTTCTTGAGGCCCATTTTCTCAGCTATGATTGTACATTTGGCATCAAGCAAAGCAGTAGGATAATCGAGAATCAAAGTGTCGGTCTTCGGTACAAAGTTATAATCAATGCCGATTTTTACAGGAACTTTGTGAGTCGCAACAACCTTGGTCCATAACTGCCTCCCTGTTGAGTCACTGGGATTGGCTGTAATCGTGTCAATGGTGTTGGCACCGTCCTCACCTTTATAGGAGACAACGAGATCACACAAGTTCAGCAAGTCATCTGAACAGTCAATGCTGTAAGTGACCTTCAGTGGAAATTCTTCTTCGGTTTTAGCTTGCTTCTGGACACAAGAGGTCAATACCATTGCAGCAAGCATCATGATTGTGAGATAAGATGAAAGCTTTTTCATTGTTCGAGAGGATTTAAAATGGTTAATATCTAAATAACTATTGATAATTTATCTGATTGGTCAGTTGCCGAGGAGTTTGCTCAGGCGGTCGATTTCTTAAGCGACGGCTTAAGGGAACCCAAGCAGCCTAAGGCACTGCAGCATGCCAGAAGGCCGACAAATCCCCCATGTTGTAGCATTGTGTTTCAAAAACATATAGGAGATCATAAACACTAAGAGGATGAGGCAAAGACCACCTGTGAGCTTGTAGCTTTTCAGTTCTTTGGCACATCGGTTTGTGATGCGCTCCATTTGCTCTTCTTTGCTAACTCTTGTCGGTCGGTAGTTATCGGTTACCGGTTCCTCAGTGTGACAGGATGATGCTTGTGAAGAATGTGATGATGGCAGCTACTGCCACTGCTGCTGTTGCCACGAATGTTTGCTTTTCCATAATCTTAATGTATTTGTTAAACTACGAATTACACAAATTGCACTAATCTGGTTTTATTTTCCGATTTATTAGTTTTTAATTCGTGTAATTCGTAGTTAATTGGGTTAATTGATTATTACTTGTTGAGATAGTCTTGATAGAGTCCCTGGAGTTCGGCGGGGGTAATGCCCACGGCCTTGAGTTGTCCCAGGAAGTAGTCCATTTCGCCCTGCATGAGCTGCTCACGGCGAGAAGCAACGATTTTCTCCTTGGCCTCGGGGCTCACGAAGTAGCCCAGACCGCGCTTGGTGTAGATGACACCGCTCTGCTGCAGGTGATCATAGGTGCGTGCAACGGTGTTGGCGTTGACCTCAATCTCGGCGGCGAGTTCTCGCACGCTCGGTACTTTTCCCTCGGGGGGCAGTGTTCCAGAGAGGATCTGGTCCCCGATGCGATCTGCAATCTGCAGATAAATCGCTTTATTATCCTTGAAATTCATCGTAGTCTAAATTCTTTTATTTCCACCACTTGAGTGAAACAACATCTTTGCGCTTAAACAGGTACCAGGCCAGGACAAAGAACACGATAGCCTGCAAGCAGGTCCAAATGACCATGCTGATCGAGAAACTCCCGTGCATCACAAAGTCATAGAACCACTGGGAGAAGGCTCGCATATCACCAAAGCTGAGTGCGATGGGCATGGCAATCAAAAACAGCACGAACTGGGTAGCATAGAGTGCGGCAAACGTCTTGAGTGCCGACAAGCGAGGCCACACCACGCTGCCAAGCAGGAACAGTCCAGCGTTGGCAATCAAGCCGATCCACATGGCTATCGACATGAAGTTGGTAATGTGGTTCACACTTTCCAATTCATCAAAGACTCTCACTGTTTGGGAAATGCTGTTCAAGAAATTGATAGGACCGGGGACATAGAACAAGTCACTTTTGTACCACCACAAAGCGGCGATGCGGGTTAAGTCGGCCAGCTGAGCGCAGATAAAGTAGGCCACTGTCATTCCCACCACATAGATGAGCACGTTGACCAGGAACTTCTCGAGCGTCGAGGATGGCGATGTGAGAAAGTGAGTACGGCCGGCTTTGGTCTTCAGATTCTTGAAGGCCAGCGAGGCTGAAATGCATACAACAAAAGTGGCAAGGGAGCCTACCATCATCTTAGGAATATAATTGAATTCGGCATCAGTAAAGAAATCGCCTTGGTGGATAATCAAGTTGCCCAGGATCATGAACATGGTCAACAGACCGTATATGCCAATGACACTGAACAGCAGCATGCGCTTGTTCTCTACTAATTCCTTGCGCAGGGTGGCCGTGAAACGGCTCCAATTGAATGTTTGATTGACGGTATTCATAGTGGTGTTCATTTTTGAGTGGTGAATAACTGGTTGATAGCATCAGGATTCTGGAGCGTGGCATTGAACAACATCTCCAGGTCAACTTTGGTCTCTTCGCCTTCTTGGGCTCGAACTGCGCCAAGAGGACCGAAGGGGCTTTGAAGCACGAACAACGGATGGTCTCCTTCTTGCAGAGGGCGGAAGGCCACCTTGCTCATAATGTCGGCAAAACCGGCGTTGAGCAGCACACGACTCTGGTCGATGATGGTCACATGATCCAGGATGTCGCTGATGTCACGCACCTGGTGCGTGGAGATGAGCATCAGCTTGTCGTCGGTCATGCCGGTAGTGACGAGTTTGCGGAACTGGCTCTTACTTGGGATGTCCAAGCCGTTGGTCGGCTCGTCCATGATGAGAACGCGCGTGTTGGTGGCAAAAGCAAAAGCCATGAACACTTTCTTTTTCTGACCCATCGACAATGCGTGGAGTTTCACATCCAGGTCACCGCCCATCTCAAAGATGTCCAGATAACGCAGCATGTCCTCCATGCTGAAGCGAGGATAAAACGGAGAGTTGAGACTCACGTACTGCTTGATGCTCAAACGAGGCAACTCAAACTCCTCGGGAACCAGGAAGATATCGCTCATCGTTTTGGGCAGGCGACGGCGCACGTTCTCACCATCAAACAAAACTTCGCCGCTCTTGGGAGTGAGCAAACCTGTCATCAGGTAGATGAGCGTGGACTTGCCGGCTCCGTTCTTGCCTAGCAGGCCATACACGTTGCCTGCCTCAAGGTTCAACGAGAAGTCGCTGAACAGGTCGCCAGCCTTCTTGTTGTAACTGAAATTGATTTCATTAATCTGTACCATAATTTTTGATATTTTAAAGTGTGATTATGTGACTTAATTAGTGTACTACTTAACTAATACACTGCAAAGGTATAACACTTTATTTGTAATCTCCAAATTTTTTAACATATTTTAATAATTTTCTTCTCCTGATGCATTTTTCACATTATTGATAATAAAAAATTGCGCCACCTGGAGAATTCCCCCAAGTGGCGCAAAAAACATAGGTTAGATTTTATATCTTACCAGCTGTGGTTAAGCAGATAGTCAATGAGTGCTGACACGTCTGCAATGCTCACATTTTGATCAGCGTTGCAGTCTGCAGCATCAAGATTGATTACTGTCGTGTTATCTATCATGTAGTCGATGAGTGCTGCCACATCCGAAATGCTGACCGTTCCGTCATTGTTCACATCACCGCGAATAAAGCTGCTGCTGCCGCCCTCGTTGCTAAAGTACATGTCCTGTACCTCGGCTAGTGCGATGGTTGCCGACGTTTCGGCGTTGGTGACATACACATTACTGTTATCATAGGTGAGCTTGAGGCCTTCTACCGAATAGGTAACGGTCGAGCCGTTGGTCTTGGTGAACTTCAGGTAGTTATAGGTCTCGGCGCTGGCGACCATGGCCACCAGGGCGATAAGCATCGTTATAATCGTCTTTTTCATAATCTTGAATCTTTTTAATAATGATGTCATTGTTTATAACTACTTGAAGATTACCAGCCACCACCGCTATAGTTCGAAAGTGTTACTGACGAGCCGCCTGTGGCATTGGTGTAACCCTTGCCGGTCCAGATTGAGGTGCCAGTGCCGGTCACGCTCTTATATAGTGCCGGAGTGGAAGGTGCTGTGACAACCATGGTCTTGCTTGAGCTGCCACCGCCCCACGGGCCACCGCCACCACCTGAGAAGGTGGGTGTGTAGGCTGCAAATGCCACACTACTACCGTTATAGAGTGCATACCAGGTGTTGCCGCTCACCGAAGCCTGTTTGCAGGTCTGGCTGAGTTGAGCACCGTTCTCGATGGCACCCATGTTGCCGCCGATGCACATGAAGCAGGCTCCACTCTGTACATAAACATTATAACCGCCTTCACTATTGGCGTCAAAGCCCTCTTCACTGCCGTAGCAGAAGATTTTACCGCCGCTGATGTACATGTTGCCGTTGGAGTCGATGGCATCATTGGCGGTAGCCACTGCATAGATGTAGCCACCCTTCAAGTACATGTGCGATGCGCAGTTAATGGCGTCATCATAGGTGGTAGCCTCGATGTAACCGCCGTTAATGGTGATGATGGACTTGGACTCGAGGCCCTCGGCACCAGTCTCATTTTGACCAGGACCCATGCCACCACCGCTAGAAGAGCCGCTCACGCCGCCAGTTGTGGTCACCTTGATGGTGCCGCCGTTGATGGTCATATTGCCCTCGCAACGGATGGCTTTGGGCGAGGAGTGCGTGTCACTGTTGTCTTGACCGCCACCAGGCCAGCCGCCACCACTGCTGCTGGTCGTGCCGTAGCGGCCGCCCGTGGTGGATACGGTGATGTTACCGTCATTAATGGTGAGTGTACCATCCACATTGATACCCTTGTCGCCAGCGCCGGTAGCCTTCAGGTCGAAGGTACCGCCGTCGATGACCATATTGCCGTCGCACTTGAGGCCAGCACTGGCTGCGGTCGTCTTGTCGCTTGCAGTCTCACCGCCACCGCTCACGGTGCCGCTGATGTTACCGCCAGTGATGTGCAGGTTGCCCTCGCACTTGACAGCCTTGCTAGCGGGACCGGTAACGGTATAATTGATGGTGCCGCCCGTGATGTCCATGTTACCCAAGCTCTTGATACCGTGGTCATAGGTGTTGAGTGTCAGCGTGCCGCCGCTGATGAGTGCGGTGCCCTCGCTGTAAACGCCGATGGCCTCGTTCTGGGTGGTGGTGACTTTCATCGTCGCACCATTCAGAATAAAGGCATAGTCGGCCTTGGCGCAACGCACGCTGCTGGTGTCAACCGTGCTGTAGGGCCAGTCGGCCCCCGAGCAGTTGATGTCGATGGTACCGGCGGTGGCTGTCATCGTGCTGTCGCACTTCATGCCGCGGGCGCCGTTACCGGTCATGGTGATGTTCACCACGGCCTCGGCACCATTGATGGTGAGGTTGCGGTCGGTGGTGATGCCGGTAGCTTCCTTGATCTTGCTATCTTCTTCGTCCCAAACGGGGATGCCGGTGTGCTTCAGCGTCAAGGTGCCGCCCTGGATGTCCACGTTGCCTTCTGCCTTGATGCACTTGGTGCCAGCCGCGCTGCCGTTGATGGTGAGCGTACCGCCCTTGATAAGCACGTGACCGTCCTCCTCAGGAAGAGTAGTGTCCTCGGCATCGACTTGGATGCCGTCGTCACCGCAGCTCTGGATATTGATGGTACCGCCGTTCATCTGGAAGTACTGGGTCACGTTGATGGCGTCGGCCACAGCACTCACGATGGTGATGGTGCCCACGGTCTTCTTGACCTCCATATACTCGTTGCAGGCCAGGGCGTGCTTCTTGTTACCCGTGATGGTCAGCGAGCCGCCCTTGGCGAACTCAGCATGGCCCTTGACGAGGAAGGCTGCCTTTTTGGTGTTGCTGGCACCGTCGGCAAGGGTGTTGGTCGTTCCGTCGGCCAGTTGCACGGCGATGCGCTTGCTGTTCTGGATGTTGATGGCCGCGCTGTCGGGGTTAACCAGGTTAACGCCGTTGAGCACGAGTGTCATCTTGTAGGCGCCCGCATGATAGAAGCAGCCGCTGCTGCTGGTGCCCTGCAAGGTGTAGGTGTACTCGGTGGCCACTTCAGCGTCCTGCATGACGGCAACGCGGGCACCAGTCACCTGGGCGGTGATGTGGTTGGCAATGTTACCGGCCACATACACGTCGGCCACTGTGTTGTTGTACTTGACGAGGACATTGTCGTCGGCAAACGTTTCGCTGGCGACGGTTACGCTGTCCACATCGGCAAGGGTAAATCCCTTCTCGAGCACGGTGAGCAGATTGGCCGAAGTGTACGGCATCGTGCCTACCGCATCGGTGTTGTAGGCCCAGTGCACATGACCCGTGTGTACCCACATGGTCTGTTGTGCATAGCCCAAAACACCTGCCATAGCAATTAGTGTTGCTAATAGGAATCTTTTCTTCATAAATGTGATTTTTTTAGTGGTGTTTTGATGTGATTAAAACATGATTAGTTTTTGCAAAACTATACCAAAACTTCCGAAAAGGGTGCAGGAAAGTGCGGGTTTTCAACCAAACTCGCTTTTATTTCGGCAAATCACAAGAAATCGACGATGACCGCAATATGTGTGCTTAATACTCTTTTTTCGCCCCAAAAAGCCAGTGAGCAAGGACGGGGCTCAGCCTGATGATGTTGCTCACAAGCAGGCATGCGGCAATGATTAAAATGGCGAAAAAAGTGATTGACGAAATATGATTTGTAATTTATTTTGCCGTTTTTATTATCGGTTTTAAAAAATAATAGTATTTTTGCCCCAAAAATGAATATTTGGCGAAATAAACCATAACAATAATTATAAGAACAATGCGTTGATAATTTATTTTATTGTCGCGAGGTTCTCATGTTTATAACTAGGATAAAACGATGAAAAGAACTGTACGATTTTTATGTGTGCTGATGGCTGTCTTTTACGGCTTGTCGGCATTTGCGGTAGTTGATCCCTATGAAGTAATGGAAATCACTCCCGCCGAGGGCGATGTAACCAGTTTGCAACACTTTACCATCACCTTTGCCGATCTGCCTGTGGTGGTCAACGAAAATGCCATCCCCACGTTGGAGAAAGGCGGTGGTGCTACTGTTGAGGGAATCATGAGGGCCGATGCCGATGGCAAAACTGTCTTAATAGATTTTGAGGAGTGCTTTACTACTCCGGGCCATTATTTTCTGAATCTTCCCGAGAACTCACTCACCGTCAATGGTCAGCGCTTGCTGCCGTTGACGCTCAGGTTTATCATTCCCGTCACCCCCGAGTCTTTCTATGAGCAAATCACTGTCAATCCCGCTCCGGGCGTTGTCGAGAGCCTTCAGAACTTCGTTGTCTCCTTCCCGCTGATGATTGGCGAGATTGAATATGGAATGGAGGCCACGTTGACTAATACAACTACGGGCGAGACATGGAATACCGATATGTATGACGTGCGTTACAACGTGCTGATGTACTTTCCCGAGGAGGTGACCAAGCCAGGAGACTATGTGCTGAGCATTCCTGCTGGAGCCGTCATCTTCTACACTCTGGATGAAGACGTGCATGAACTCAATTTCAATTATACGATAGAGGGCGGAACCGGCTTTGTTGTCGGTGATGTGAACGGCGATGGCCATGTTACTATTTCTGACGTGACTGCTCTCATTGATTTGCTGCTCAGTGGCAGTGAAGGCCCTGCAGCTGCAGACGTTAATACCGATGGTCACACGAGCATTTCAGATGTGACGACTTTGATTGATATGCTCTTGAGCCACAATTGATAGATGCTGCTCAACGTGTCTTGAGTATCCTGGAATAATAATCATATACATTACATAAAATGAAAAGAATAGCACAACTATTGGCTGTGTTGATGGCCGTTCTCTATTGCTCTTCGGCTTTTGCGGTAGTTGACCCGTATGAAGCGCTGGAGGTCACTCCTGCCGAGGGTGTCGTGGAGAGCCTGCAACACTTTACCATTACTTTTGCCGGACTGCCTGTGACCGTGAACGAAAACGCGATACCCACCTTGCAGAAGGGTGGCGGTGCAACCGTTGAAGGGCACATGAGGGCCGATGAAGACGGAACGACAGTAGTGGTTGATTTTGATGAAAGCTTCACTGTCTCAGGACAGTATTTTCTGAACCTTCCCGGGGAATCAATCACCGTCAATGGAGTTCGATTGCTCCCGTTGACGCTCCGCTTTTCCATCAAGGGCGATGCCGACTCGTTCTATGAACAAATCGCCATCGACCCTGTCGAGGGCGAAGTCCAAAGCCTGCAGTTTTTCACCATCTATTTCCCGGAATATGTGACCGAAATTAGCAATGGCAGTAAGGTGTCCTTGACCAATACCACGACCGGTCAAAACTATCGGCCCGAAATCACTGAGGTGGGTTTCACCACTGTGGTCTATCTTGCCGATGAAGTTACCGAGCCAGGCGAATACACCTTGACAATACCTGCAGGAACAATCGTTTTCAATGCGCTGGACGAGGAGGTGCATGAACTCAATTTCCATTATTCAATTGTTGGTGAAGTTCCCTCGTTCTATGACCAGATCACTATCGATCCTGCCGAGGGCACTGTAGAGAGTCTGCAGAATTTCACTATTACCTTCCCCATGGAGGTTGACTGTCTTGCCCCTGATGTCATGGCGACGATGACCAATGTGACCACTGGGGCGACCTTTGATGCCGCGATGTCTTCCTTAGACGACAAAGTCTATGTGGACCTTGCCGAGGCTGTTACCGAACCTGGCCGATACACGCTGACTCTCCCCGAAGGGGCTGTCATGATCAATGCGTTGGGTGAAATGGTGCATGAGCTCAGTTTCAGTTATCTGATTCCTGAATCAGGCATGCCCGATTATACCATTAATCCTCCCGAAGGCGAGGTGAACATTCTGCAGGTTTTCACCATCAACTACGGACAGATGGTTGTGGTTGATGAGGATGCCATTTCCATTTTAACCAATGATGAGACCGGCGAGACGTTTGAGTGCAACATGTGGGAAGTTGGCGGCAGGGCCGTTGTGTATAAGGAATACCCGTTGAGCGTTGTGGGTAACTACACGCTTACCGTTCCCGCCAACAGTATAACGATTGAGGCAACGGGACAAACCAATCCCGAAATGGTTTTCCATTACAATCTCGTCGAAAAAGACACCTATGTGCCCCCGGTTATCGAGACTCAGCCCAATGGAGAACTGAAGCTGTATATGCGTACCGGTATCCTTGTCCAGGAAGTGGAGAAAGACTCTGTGCCCGAGGGCGAATATCCCTATGAGATTATCCATGATCACCAAAGCGGTGCACTGAGTATCGTGTTTGCTCCCGATAACAAGGTTTACATCCAGCGACCGGTTTCCATGTCCTATTATGATGGCTGGGTAGAAGGAACCTTGAGTGAAGACGGCAAGACAATCACTGTGCCGATGGGCCAGTATATTGCCTATGCCAAGTCTTTGGAAATGGCCGTTCAGGTTGCCATGTTCGCCTATGTGGATTCATTGGGCACCTATGTGTATGATCCCTCTATCGAGGAATTGACCTACACGATAAATGACGATGGCTCCATCACCCAGAATGGCACCAGTGTAAACCTTATTTTGGGAACGATGAACCGCGTCTTTGGCAGCGTTTTCCAGTATTTGGACTATGAGTGGTTGCAGTCTGGCGACTGTGGATCGGTTTACATCCCTGCCGACGAGCAGCCCATCACTCCTCCCAATAATCTGGCTACCGATGTTTACTACCTGACGACAGCCGTTAACGATGGCATGGATTGGGATCCCTATTCTGTCATGGTGACCATGGGCTTTGATGGTGATGACGTGTGGTTGAAGGGCATCTCCCAGTATTTGCCCGAGGCTTGGATCAAGGGTGTGCGGGAAGGCAATAAGATCACGTTCCCCAATCCGCAGCTGTTGGGCTCCTATGAGTCATTGTTCTATTTCAAGTGTGCCGAGTTCAATCCTGTGAACGGCAACACCACTCAAAAGGATATGGAGCTGACAATCAACGAGGACGGCACCTTTACCACCTTTGATTATGTATTTATCACCGTTGACAAGGAAGAGTTGTGGTACATTAATTATTATCAGGGACTCACCATCTCAAGATACCACGATGTGGTAGTGACAGTGCCCGAGGATCTGGAACTGGAGGAATATACCTTCTCCTATAAGACCAGAGCTGGTGCTGATGATTCCATGGTTGCCAACGAAATCAAGGTAAAGGTGGGATTCTTTGGGGACAATGTGTATATCCGTGGATTCTGGGAATATATGCCTAACTCTTGGATTGTTGGCCATTTGGTTGATGGCAAGTTAGTGTTTGATTTGGCCCAGTTCTTGGGAAATTACAGGCAGGAGTATGCCAGTACATATCCCATCTACTTGACGGCATTTGACGTCAACACTGGATTGCTGCTGCCTCAGGTAACCTTCAACTACAATCCTCAGACCCGCTCGTTCACTGATCCTACTGCACCGTTCAGCATCGGCATCAACAAGACGGGATACTTGAGCCTCCAGGATTACTTTGAGGCGGCATTTACGCCCGATGATTCCGGCGTTAGCTCAATTCCCGCCGATGATGCCTATGTAATAGGTTACTATGACCTTCAGGGACATCAGTTCAGCGAGGCGCCCACTGCCGGCGGTATTTACATCGTTAAATACTCCGACGGCACCACCGTCAAAGTCTTGAAGAGATAACAAGGCAATTTATCAAGTTCACAGCCGAGTCATCCTGCCGTCATCTGGCGGGATGGCTTGCTGTTTTTAGGGGAAACTAAATGCTGTCCAGGTGTGTGATGGTGCGCAGGATGGTAAGGGCGGTGCTCACGCTGGTGACGTTGCTGATGATGATGCTGCGGCGGCCATTCTTCTGGCTCAGGTTGCAGCGTTTGGGGTTCTGCTGCAGGTAGTGGAGCAGGCGTCCGAAGGCCGGCGACTGGTAATAGGCGACGTTCTCCTCGCCCACCATGAACAGATGCATCCTCGTTTGGCGGATGACCAGTTTCTCGATGCCCAAGCGACGGGCGGTGCGGCGCAGTGGCACGATGCGGATGAGTTCGCTCGCCATCTCGGGAATCTTGCCGAAGCGGTCCACCATGCGCTCCTCAAAGGCCTCCACCTGGTCGTCGGTCTCCATGTTGTCGAGTTCGCGGTACAGAGTGATGCGCTCATTCTCCTGAGGTACATAGCTGGCGGGGAACATCAGCTCCAGGTCGGTATCCACGATGCAATCGGTGACAAACTCGGTGCTGTCACCCTCATGGTCATCGTGGTCACCACCATTGGACGTGAATGTATCGGCAAACTCCTCGGTCCGCAACTCGGTGACGGCTTCCTTGAGCACACGCTGATAGGTCTCGTAGCCTAGGTCGGCGATGAAACCGCTCTGTTCGGCACCCAGCAGATTTCCGGCACCACGAATGTCCAGGTCCTGCATGGCAATCTGGATGCCAGAGCCCAGGTCGCTAAAGCTCTCGATGGCCTGTAGGCGTCGCCGTGCATCGGTGGCCAGTGGCTTGCCGGGCGGCACAAGCAGGTAACAGAAGGCCTTGCGGCTGCTGCGCCCCACGCGGCCGCGCAACTGGTGCAGGTCGCTCAGTCCGTAGCGGTCGGCATTGTTGATGATGATGGTGTTGACATTGGGCATGTCGATGCCGTTCTCGATGATGGTGGTCGAGAGCAGCACGTCATAGTCGTGGTTGCCGAAGTCGATGATGGTTTGTTCCAACTTCTCGGGCGGCATCTGTCCATGGCCCACGGCAACTCGGGCATCGGGAACCACGCGGTGTATCATGTTCTCCAGCTGCTCCAGCTGCTCAATGCGGTGGTTGACAAAGAATACCTGGCCGTTGCGCGACAACTCAAAGTTGATGGCCTCGGCGACAATGTCGTCATTCAAGGTGCCCACGGTGGAGAGGATAGGGTAGCGGTTGGCCGGAGGCGTGGTCAGGGTGCTCAGGTCGCGAGCGCCCATCAGTGAGAACTGCAGGGTGCGCGGGATGGGCGTGGCGCTCATTGTAAGGGTGTCCACGTTGAGTTTCATCTGCTTGAGTTTGTCCTTGACGGCGACGCCAAACTTCTGCTCCTCATCCACAACCAGCAGGCCCAAGTCATGGAACTGCACGGTCTTGCCGATGAGTTTGTGGGTGCCGATGAGGATGTCGATTTTGCCCTCTTTGAGGTCGGCAAGAATCTGCTTTACCTCTTTGGGCTTGCGGGCGCGACTCAGGTAGTCCACACGCACGGGGAAGTCCTTCAAGCGCTCGGTGAAGGTGCGCCAGTGCTGGAATGCCAGCACCGTCGTCGGTACCAGCACGGCGGTCTGTTTACCGTCGGTGGCGGCTTTGAAGGCGGCGCGGATGGCAATCTCGGTCTTGCCGAAGCCCACGTCGCCGCAGATCAGGCGGTCCATGGGTTTGCCGCTCTCCATGTCGGCCTTGACTGCCTGTGTTGCAGTCAACTGGTCGGGCGTGTCCTCATAGATGAACGATGCCTCCAGCTCCTGCTGCATGTAGCCGTCGGGTGTGTAGGCAAAGCCCTGCTGCTCGCGTCGTGCGGCATACAGGCGGATGAGCTCGCGGGCAATGTCTTTGAGGCGGCTCTTGGTGCGCGACTTGATTCTCGCCCAGGCATTGCTGCCCAAGCGGTTCAGGCGTGGGGCCTCTCCTTCCTTGCTGCGATATTTAGAGAGCTTGTGCAGCGAGTGTATGGAAACGTAGGCCTCGTCGCCGTTCAGGTAGGTGAGTTTGATCATCTCCTGAGGCGTGCCGTTCATTGAGGTGCGTATCAGGCCGCCGAATTTGCCCACACCCAGGTCTTCGTGGACGATATAGTCGCCTTTCTCAATCTGGTTCAACTCTTTGAGTGAAAGGGCCAGCTTGCCCGAACGTGCGCGGTCGCTCTTCAGGTTATACTTGTGGAAGCGGTCAAAAATCTGGTGGTCGGTGAAGACACACAGTTTGAGGTCATCATCTACAAAGCCCTCATGTAAGGTCTTGAGAACGGGTTCAAAGGTGATGTTGTCGCCGCGGTCCTCAAAGATGTTGTGCAACCTTTCAATCTGCTTGGCGCTGTCACTCAAGATGATAAGACGGTAACCTTTGGCCAGGAAATCGGTAAATGACTGTCCGATGAGGTCGAAATTCTTGTGGTAGATGCCCTGCGGTTTGCAGTGCAGCGTCAGCCGTTTAACACCGCGTTGGGGTGCCGCCTCGCCCTCGGTGAAATCGATGCGTCGCAACTGGTTGAGCCTGTTGACAAACAGGTCGGCATCCACTACCTTATTGGTGGCCTGGGTATCGCCCTCGTCGGCTATGAGGGCACTGGCCGACATGCCTTCACGGGCAATCTCGCCGATGCGTGCCGTGAGCCATTGATGGCTGTGGCACAGCACGACTGTGTCGTCACCCACATAGTCCAGCAGCGACACGTTATCCTCCTTGCCGCCGCCCGATGGGCTGTTGTTGAGGATGCTCACCTGTTCCAAATGTTCCTCACTGAGCTGTGTTTCAACATTAAAGGTGCGTATCGAGTCGATGTCATCGCCCCAGAAGTCGATGCGGTAGGGCAACTCGTTGCTGTAGGAAAAGACGTCCAGAATGGAACCGCGCACACTGTACTGGCCCGGTTCATAGATGTAGTCGGTTGCAACAAATCCCAGTTCACGCAATCTTGCTGCGATTTCGGTGAGATCGGCAGTGCCGCCCGTGCGCAACTGCACTGTGCTGGCTTCGACGTCTTCGCGACGGCGCACGCGTTCGGCCAGCGCCTCGGGATAGGTCACTACCCAATGCACATCATTGTCGTCATACCAGCGGTTCAGCACTTCGGTGCGCAGGATCTCGTTGGGGGCGTCCACTTGACCATATTTGATGTCGCGTTTGTAGCCCGACGGGAAAATCAGCACCTGCTTGTCGCCCACAATCTGGCACAGGTCGTTGTACATGTAGCCTGCCTCATCCAGATCGTTCATGACGATCAGGTAAGGGCAGCCGCGCTGCGGCAACGCAGCAAACAGCATCGCTGCACACGAGCCTGCCAGCCCCTCAATCACAGCATTACCGCTGCCATCGACCAGCCTGGTCAACGCCGTCACCCGCGCCTTGCGGTTCAACATATTACACAATTCCCGTATCTCCATATCTTCAAACTACGAATTACACTAATTGAACGAATGACAACTCCGCTTCTTTTTTAAACAACAGATTTATCTGATATTTCTGAGGGCATCCGCGCTCCTTTCTCAAACAACTTGGACCAACTGCTCTTTTTTCTTTGCTTTTCTTGAGTTAAATTATAATTATCACAATCATAAATAGCACCGATATTGAGTTTTTTATTGTCCTATAAACTTAAGTAAATAATCCGTTACTACAGAAAATACTAAAGAGATTACGGTGATTATTAAACCCCAAGTAGATACTCTAAGTGCTAACGTATTCCTTTGATTCTCTCTATGAATTTGCTCTTGATTTTTCTTAATTGAGTTTGATAGATTATCAAGTTCTGGTTTGATTATGTCTTCAATGCCTTTTTCTTTTGCTAATGAAGCAATAACTTCTAAACTCGATTTATCATTAGCTGGAATACCAATAAAAGGTTTTTTATAACGCTCTTCTTCTAATATTGGTAATACAATGCTTTTAAACTGTTGTATTTGAGATTTCGAATATGAATCTGTTGAATGTACGAACCAAGCATATAGACTTTCAACGAATTCTATAAAAGTCAATGTTTTTTTAGAAAATGGGCCTCCTGAATATGCGCTGAGAAGTTCACTTTTGGAACAGATCTTGCCATCATCAATACTCTTGAATATAGAATAAAAGTGTTTATTCATCTCTCTCTGCTTAAAATACTCTTGAGTATCAGATAAATAGGAATCATCTATTTTATTAGATTTAATATAAGAAAACCATATTACTACAATTGAAACAATTCCAATGACAATTACTATGCCGGTGTAATATAACTGAGTCATAAGAAATTAAATTATTAGTTTTAAGCATATATTTATAACTAGTTTGCTTTTTTTCAAGAAGTCATTTTGGAAACATGTAATGCCGTGGTAGACTTTCTTGTTTAACCTTAACCATTTTAATAAACCCTGATAAATCACTGATTTCTTCTTGGAATTCTTTTGGAAAACTCTTAATGTATTGTTTAGGTACAACCAATGTCAAACGCGAGTCATGCATCTCCCTAAGCTGATTCTTAGAAATGCCTTGCTGTAACGTAAACAAGAACTTTATATCTACTCGGTCGGCTTCAGTAAGCACTTGTCTCCAACGGTCCTTACATGTTGTCTTCGCACCGAGCACAACGAGGTCATCAGCAGGGAACAAAAGATTATGATAGCACTCCGCATTTGGGAAAAGAAAGTCAGGTTTTTTGTTGTCTTCAGTTACTGCTTGCTCCTCAAAGACCAATTCATTATTAGTGAAGATACAAGCGAGGTGATGCTCTAAAGATTTGCCAGCACGAGACTTACGGCGGTTAAGCACTTCATTGGCCATCTTAACAAACTCATCTAAACTTTGAAATGGTTTAGAAAGAACACCAGCATAGACTTTTTCCTCCATACACTTGAATAGGTCATATTCGGTGTCTAACCAATGTAGAAGGATTTCATCAGGTTTGGATTTAAGAGCGTTAGCATCAACTTTGTACGCTCCATTATAACAATCCCGTGCACCGAGAGCCATTTGCCGTGTATCAGGGAATGAATCATAACCTTTAGCGAATTCTTGTAAAAGTTGGGCAATCTTCACATCGGGTTTCACGATTCCTGCAACATCTATGAGTTGATTTGTTTCGCCTGGTGCAAGATTGAATGTAGCAAAGAACTCATCGATATCCTCATCGCTACTTAGAACGTAAGCCGCATAATCATCTTCTGTTAGTATTGCAAAAATAAGCAGGTCACCAACATTATCATCCTGCAAAAATGGAAAGTTTGAGCCAAAGCGAGTTATGCGATACTCATTGCGAGTTCCTTTCCCGTAATATATAATGCGGCTATCGGTGGTAAAATCGTTTTGCCACTTAATTTGCACGAATTTATCTTTATTCTCACCTTTCTTGCCGGGTTGGTCGAAAATTAATCTAGAGGCGCTCTTCGGAATATAAAATCCAGCTTGATGTGAGCCAGTTTTTCCAGTGTCATTTCCTGTAATGAAACGGCACCAAGCGGCCTTGGATTGCTGGACGCTTTGGATTGCTGAATTCATTATATCACTCATAATCGTTAAGGGTATTAATGATTTGTTCTGAAACGGCTGTAATTAAAGGCACTATAACGGAATTACCGCATTGGCGATAGGCTTGAACGTCCGAGACTTGGTCAAGACGATATTCGTCAGGGTAGCCCATCAAACGAGCACACTCTCTTGGTGAAAGTCTACGGGGGTTTATACCTTCTCCCTGAGGAATGAGAATCTCTGAACCATCTTTATAATATCTAGCACTGAGGGTTCGGGCAATTCCATTCAAGTCTACAAGCCCATAACCAAAGCCATTTCCCTTTGCACGATGCTTCTCTGCATAAGATTGGAGATAAGCCCACAATTTGTCGCTTAACGTATATTTTGGATCAGGATTCGGTTCTAGAATTTCCTGAATTGTCCTAGTCGCTTCATGTTGTACAGGGAAGTGGAAAATTTCCTCTCCATAGTAACGCTCTCTATCGAAACCAACAATCATAATGCGCTCGCGATGCTGAGGAACATAAGTCTGACCATCCATCACTTGGTAGTGGATGGAATAGTTCAGTTCTTCTAAAGTCTCGCAAATAATACGGAACGTGTTACCCTTGTCATGCGAGGTTAAATTCTTGACATTCTCTAAATAAAACGCTTTAGGGCGATGACGGCTAATAATATCAGCTACATCAAAGAAAAGAGTTCCTTGGGTTTTATCTTTAAAGCCTGTTTCCCTGCCTAGACTTTTCTTTTTAGACACTCCGGCAATGGAAAAAGGCTGGCAGGGAAACCCTGCGCATAAAATGTCAAACTGTTGGGGAATGTATTGTTTTGTCGATTCTTTAGTAATATCTCCAAAAGGTACTTCACCGAAATTTGCAAAATAGGTTCTCTTAGCGTATTCATTCCATTCAGAAGAAAAAACGCACTTACCACCTTGGGCCTGCATTGCTAAGCGAAAACCACCCATTCCAGCAAACAGGTCGATAAACGTGAATGCGGGATTGTCAATTGCCTTGAAAGGTGGATTGTGAATATCTTTGAAAATGTAAGTCTCAAGAGCAGAATAAGTCGCAACTATACTTTCAGATATCTCAAATCTTTTGGGGTTGCCTTTTACCCAGTCTAGCCAAAGTTGAATGAATTGCTGGGCTTTCTCACGATATGATTCATCATTATCAGTGCCTTCGTTCTGAAGATAGTGTGAGACAATCGCTGCTTGTGTCTCAAAGGGGATAATATTGCCCTCTGAGTCCAGCGAGTTCTCATCAAAAAGCTGGATTTTGCCAGCTTTTCTCAACCCAAGGTCGAATAGATTAAATGCTTTATTCATGATAAAAAATGAGTTATTAATTATTCGTCGATGAGGGTTGAGAGTTTTGTGCCGAGGGCGTGGGCGATTTTTTCGGCGACGACTAGGGAGATGTTGCGCTCGCCGCGCTCTACTTCGGGCAGGTAGGTGCGGTCAACCTCGGCGAGGTTGGCCAACTTTTCTTGTGATAGTTTTTTGCTCTGCCTGAGGGCTTTAACTCGGGTTCCAAATCGTTGGTTGATGTTCATGATTCTATGGTTTTTTCCAATTTGCAAAATTAGTGGACTGTAGACAGTTGTACAACGGACAATTGTCTACTGTGGTGAATTATTTCATGTCAATGGATGACTGGTGGGTACGCGCCTGACGGATGGCTGTGTGGAATCATGGGAATG
>JAEEGI010002599.1_pt1 | contig 43971 bp, 38 predicted proteins | sample 8958751 | NCBI WGS metagenome assembly JAEEGI01 (sample SAMN16246545, study PRJNA631951) | gut metagenome | biome: gut microbiome; feature: rumen; material: KS-attached | host: Bos | place: Iran: Karaj | collected 2018-10
AAGGAGCATAATATATGAGCTTAAAAAATGTTACGGAATCTGAAGATGGAGATAGCAATGTTACAGTAAAAAATACTGCAGTTGTAAATACCATAAAAGATTTAGGAATCCGAATATTAAATTACATGTATATGTTGAATAGAGAGGAGCATACTATGATTTTTGAATATGATGAATTAAAAGAATACGTGACAGAGGATTTTGAGCAATTTTATAATATGGGATTTAATTGCCAGCGGAAGATAATGTTGTTGTAGAAAGGAAAACAGAGATATGAATATAGAATTAGTAAAAGAGATGAATATGGCCATAAAAAGCAATGATATAGAAAAAGTTAAGAGACTTATAGAATGCAATGAAGGAATACTTAATACAATAACTCCTTTTGGGACATTTTTGCACTATACATCGATGTTTGGTATGTATGATATTGTTAAACTACTAATAGAGTGTGGAGCGGATGTAAATATTAAAGGAGGCTCAGGAGATTGTGGAGCAATAACACTAGCTGCATTCGAAGGATATAAAAATATAGTTGAGTTATTATATGATAATGGAGCAACTTTGGATACTAGTACATTTGCGAGAAATCCTTTATTTGCAGCAATAGTAGACAACCATTTTGATATAGTTACGTATATTGTGGAAAAAGGAATCGACATTAAAGCTTCATATGCAATTGGAGATATAGAATCATGTGATGCATATGAATATGCCAGACAATATGGTCGTACAGAAATTGCAGAATACTTGAAAGAAAAAATGGAGAAATGAAGCAGTATATACAATAAAGACTCGGAATATGAATTTGATTTTTTGAGGGATAATAGCTGTAGTCCAATTGACAGGTGTACTGCAAAATGCTATATTGTAACTATAAAATAGTTGCAAGAGGAATTGCTGTGCCCAAAAAATCCAAATTACTAGAAAAATTGTTATCAAAACCTGCACCAACAAGTTTTACAATCAGGGAACTTGATACACTCATGAAACAGTGCGGTTGTGAAAAGTTTGAGGGTGGAAGAGGATCTGGAATAGGTTACTATCATATTGAAACCAAACGCATCATTCAATTTGATGGACCACACCCAGGCAATGAGCTATACAGGTATCATGTAAAGATTATTATAGCGTTTTTAAAGGAAGTAGGTGAGATTGGATGATAAGTTCGTTGATGGAATATAATGGATATCACGCAAAGGTAGAATTTGATCAGGAAGATCAGATTTTTATTGGACACGTTCTTGGAATAAATGACTCTTTAAATTTTCATGGAGAGTCAGTAAAAGAGCTTACTCAGTCCATGCATGACTGTATAGATAATTATCTTGATTACTGTCAAAAGATTGGAAAAGAACCTGAACGTGAATATAAAGGGACTTTCAATGTAAGAATTAAACCAGAGCAGCATAAGAAAATTGCATTGTATGCTGCTAATGAAGGAATCACTATAAATCAGTTTGTTTCAAGAGCTATTGATGATGAGCTGAATGTTCTTGAAGGCTAAACGATTTGGCGATGTTATAATAAAACATCAGAAGTATGACGATTAATATAAATAAAAGCGGCGATCAGATAGCGCAAAAACGATATTTGATTGCCGCTTTTTAGAAGTTGCAAACAAGTCTCCTTCATGCTAACATCTAAATGTTCTTAAAGTTCTGAAAATATCTGAGGCATATCTGCCAGACATTTCAGCATTTAAGATTAAATATTTAGCATAAAAAATGCTAAAATTATTGACAACCGGCAGGATATACCCTAAAATAAATCATGTGATCAATGTGGCGGGAGATGAGTTTATCGCATTATCACTGGATTTCATTAGCTATATCATTAGTACATAGAATTACAGTCATGCAATTCTAAATATGTATAGGATGCGTTTTTTGATCCTGTACATAGAAGTACATCCTATATTTTTTTCAAAATATTAAAATATCTGCCGGAGAGGAGAGATCTCTTTTTACGAGGGGTCGTGCGCATCTGCGCAGGAAAGGAAAACATGGAAAGAGAAGAAAAACAAAAAGCACTTGAGGCTGCCCTTGGACAGATTGAAAAGCAATATGGTAAAGGCGCAGTTATGAAACTGGGTGACCCTACTAATCAGATGAGTGTTGAGACAACACCTACAGGTTCCCTTAGTCTTGATATTGCACTTGGACTTGGAGGAATTCCTAAAGGACGTATCGTTGAGATATACGGACCGGAATCTTCAGGTAAGACAACAGTTACACTTCATATGATCGCAGAGATTCAGAAGAGAGGCGGTATTGCAGGCTTCATCGATGCCGAGCACGCTCTTGATCCTGTATATGCAAGGAATATCGGAGTAGATATAGACAATCTTTATATCTCTCAGCCTGACAGTGGTGAGCAGGCTCTTGAGATCACAGAGACTATGGTTCGTTCCGGAGCCATTGATATTGTAGTAGTTGACTCTGTTGCAGCACTTGTACCTAAGGCGGAGATTGACGGTGAGATGGGTGATTCGCATGTAGGTCTTCAGGCAAGACTTATGTCTCAGGCTCTTCGTAAGCTTACAGCTGTTATCAGCAAGTCTAACTGTACAGTAGTATTCATCAACCAGCTTCGTGAGAAGGTTGGTATCATGTTTGGTAATCCTGAGACTACTACAGGTGGTAGAGCTCTTAAGTTCTATTCATCAGTACGTCTTGATGTACGCCGTACAGATTCTATCAAGGTTGGCGGTGAAGTTGTAGGTAACCACACTAAGGTCAAGATCGTTAAGAACAAGATCGCTCCGCCATTCAAGACAGCTGAGTTCGATATCATGTTCGGTAAGGGAATATCTCAGTCCGGCGATATCCTTGATCTTGCTGCTAATATCGATATTGTCAATAAGTCAGGTGCATGGTATCAGTACAATGGCGAGAAGATAGGTCAGGGCCGTGAGAATGCCAAGGCTTACCTTGAAGAGCATCCTGAGATCATGGCTGAGATCGAAGGCAGGGTTCGCGAGTTCTATAACCTTCCTTTAGATGAGTTCTCTAAGGCTCAGGCTGCTAAGGCTACAGAAGCTGAAGCTGATGAGACTGCCAAGAAGAGTTCTAAGAAGAAGGCAGAAGCTTAAACAGAGTATTCAAAATTTACAGTGGCGGTCCGTGACATAGCTCCGGGTCGCTACTTTTAAATTCGAGGCATGAGGTTATTATGATCATCACTTCTATCAAAGAATATGACAAGAAAAGAAGCCATATATATATAGACGGAGAGAAAGCATTTCTTTTATATAAAGGAGAGATCCGTAAGTATAAGCTTGAGCAGGATAAGGAGATAGACCAGATAACTTATGACGTTATTGTAAGGGAAGTCCTTGGAAAAAGGGCAATCCTTAGAGCTATGAACCTTTTGCAAAAGCGCGACTATACGGAATATAAACTTAGAGAGAAACTGGGTGACGGAGGCTATCCTGATTCGTGTATAGAAGATGCCATTGATTATGTTAAGAGTTACAAGTATCTGGATGATAGAAGATATGCCTCTGATTATGCAAGATATTATAAGGAATCCCGTAGTCGTAAGCGCATAGAGCAGGATCTTATTCAAAAAGGAATTAATAGAGATCTGATTGTAGAAGTAATGGAAGAGGAATACGAATCAGAAGATGAAGATATAGAACTTGATCAGATCCGTCATCTTCTTACCAAAAAGCACTATTCTCCTTCGATGGATTACAAAGACAAACAAAAGATCATGGCTTTTTTGTATCGCAAAGGATACAGCACAGAACTGATATATAAAGCTATGGATTTGGATTAAGATAAATATGTAAACTTATCACTTGCCAAACAGACTCCTTTCCTTGGAGCTGTGTTAGCATGGATGTTTTATTAAGTCTTGCAGTGTTCTTTTGAATTTATAACAACTTCAAGACACGGCAAGACTTAATAAACCATCCATGCCAACGCAACTCCAAGGGATGGAGTCTGTTTTGCAAGTGGGAAGTCTGCAAATAATTCTTTGCAAAGAGCCCCTTGGCATCAAGCCAAGGGGCTTTTTGCGATCTTGTGCTGGTGCAGGTAATGTAAAGATCCCGCTTTGATGATGCTGTACCGCTATGGTAAGTAGCTGATTAATAATTATTGTTTAAGATTTGATTTAAGTTCGATTTAGGAAAGGCCCATATAATCGTGTTCAAAGGAGAGCGAGTATATGCAAGGTAGACATGAAATCAAACACAGTATCAGCTTGACTGATTACTACGTCCTAAGGCAAAGACTCAGAGCCGTTCTAAAACAGGACAAACATGTAGGGCCTACGGGCTGCTATATGATAAGGAGTCTATACTTTGACTCATATGATGACAGAGCTTTGAAAGAGAAGCTCGATGGCGTTAGAGACAGAGATAAATATCGTATCCGTTTCTACAATAACAATACATCAGTCATTCATCTTGAGAAAAAAAGCAAACGCGTAGATATCGGATTCAAGCAATCGGCATCACTTACTTCCAATGAATGCCAAAGGATTGTTAATAACGATTTTGAATGGATGAAAGATCATGATCATCCGCTTGTAAGAGAACTATATCGCGGTATGAAAAATGACGGACTAAGACCCAAGACAATAGTTGATTATACAAGAGATCCATTCACATATCCGGCAGGTAACGTTCGGGTGACACTTGATCATCATATTAGGAGCGGCCTTCGCTGTACGGATTTTCTAAATCCGGATTGTGTGACAATCCCTGTTGCACCTGATGTGATAATACTGGAAGTAAAATGGGACAATTTTCTTCCTGACATAGTAAGGCAGATAGTTCAGGTTGAAGATACAAGAGCTACAGCATTTTCAAAATATGCTATATGCAGGATTTTTGAATAATGCAGCTTGAAAGTCTGAAAGTATATTTTTAGTAGTGTGTAATAACATCGAATAATTCATGAATCAAAGGAGATAGTAAAATGACATTCAGTGATATCTTTAAATCAAGCTTTTTGGAAAATGTAACATCGGTTAGTATCTTGGACATGGTAATCGCCCTGGCTCTGGCATTTGGAATTGGCGTATTTATCTTTTTTATCTACAAAAAGACATTCCAGGGGGTTATGTATTCTCCAAGCTTTGGCGTAACTCTTATAGCACTTACAATGATCTCGACACTTGTAATTCTGGCAGTAACATCTAATGTAGTTCTTTCACTAGGTATGGTCGGTGCGTTATCTATCGTTCGTTTCAGAACTGCGATCAAGGATCCGCTTGATATAGCATTTTTATTCTGGTCTATAGCAGTAGGTATCGTACTTGCAGCAGGAATGATCCCGCTTGCAGTATTTGGAAGTCTTATCATCGGCCTTATCCTTGTGCTTTTTGTAAATCGTAAGACTTATGTAAAACCTTATATCATAGTGGTTACTCTTGATGATGCTATCGCCGAAAAAAATGTTATGGAATATATCAGATCTAATGCAGATAAGCTTATCTTAAAGGGTAAGACAGCTCGTAAGGGCAATATCGAACTTACATATGAGGTAAGGCTCAATTCTGAGGATACAGCTTTTGTAACAGCTCTTAGCGATAAGCCTCATGTAGAAAGCGCAGTACTTGTAAGCTATAACGGCGAGTATCAGTAATAAAAAATCAAAATATAGCGGCAATAGAGTTGTTATATCCGATTTGGAGATGCCTCTATTGCCGATACTAATTGAAACATAAGTTTAGAATCAAAACAGATAGGAGCTGGAAAATTATGTCTTTTAGTAAACATACAAATTTGATTTGTATCATAATTACTATCCTGACTGTTCTTCTGACTGCCTTATTTATGAATGCCGAGAGACTGGGCGTAAGCGTAGTTACTTCTGATGTGTCGGCAGATGAAGAGGGTATTTTTTCAGATAGAGATCTTGATCCGTCCTATACAGAAGCGACAGCTGTATATATAGACCTTAGTGATATTGATGGATATACAAGCGGCGGTGCATATGAGCTTGATGGAGATCTGTATATAGTTACAGCTGGTACCTATGTACTTAGCGGAGAACTTGAGGATCAGCAGGTAATCGTAAGTGCATCAGATGCCAAGGTTCAGATCGTACTTGACGGCGCTACTATAACCAATGAGTCTCTTCCTGGAATATACGTAGCGGCAGCTGACAAGGTATTCATAACACTTGAAGAAGGATCAGATAATGTAGTGTCATCGTACGATCTTAGTTCAGAAGCTGCAATAGCAGCAGACGTAGATGCGGCAATATTCGCCTCTTGTGATCTTACAATAAATGGATCAGGTTCTCTTACTGTAACAGCAGAAGGCGGACATGGTATAAAGAGTAAGGATGATCTGGTAATAACAGGAGGATCGATCACTGTTACAGCAGATGACAATGCACTTCTTGGCAAAGATTCGGTTCGTATATGTGATGGTACCTTCAATCTGACATCGGGTAATGACGGCATAAAAGCAAATGAGACTTCGGATGAAGATAAGGGATATGTGACTATAACAGGCGGCGACTTCACGATAGTAGCTGATCATGACGGAATATCTGCAGTTACGGATGTTAATATATCCGGTGGAAGCTTCGATATCACAACAGGTGGTGGATATGAAAATGGGGCTTCGCATACTGATGAGATGGCGATGGGCGGCATGAGAGGCCAGATGCAAGCCATGGGCAGTACAGATGGACAGATGCCGGGTGCCGGAAGTTGGTCATCTGATGAAGATACTGAAAATGCAGATAGTGAAGTAACAGAAGACGAGATGCCTGATATGAGCGGCGAGATGCCACAGGAAGGCGGAGAAGCTCCTGATATGAGCGGTGAGATGCCACAGGCAGGTGGAGAAGCACCTGATATGAGCGGAGAAATGCCGCAGGCAGGCGGAGAAGCACCTGATATGAACGGTGAGATGCCGCAGGCAGGCGGTGAAGCACCTGATATGAGCGGTGAAGATACCGCAGAAGAAGGTGATGGATCTTCTGACGCAGATGCGTCGATTGAACCAGGTACCTCGGAAGTGGCATATACAGCAGGTACAGATACAAATTCAGCAGATACAGAAACAACAGATTCAGACACTACAGATACTGATACTACAGAAGAATCTGATAGCTACAAAGGTATCAAAGCCGGCAATAGCATCACTATATCCGGTGGAACCTTTAATATTAACAGTAGTGATGATGCAATCCACAGTGATGGAGATGTTCTCATATCCGATGGCGATATCACTATAGCTACAGGTGATGATGGCATACATGCAGAGAATCAGGTAGATATTGAAAACGGTACTATAGTAATAGAGACAAGCTATGAAGGCATAGAAGGTTATTATATCTATATCTACGACGGTGATGTAAGTGTAACAGCTACTGATGATGGTATGAACGCCGGAGGCGGCTCTGATACATCGACTATGATGATGGGCGGCGCAGGCATGGGCGGCATGGGTGGCCGTGGCATGAACGCAGGTTCCGGTGCTCAGATGGCCCCTAATACAGATGGAACAGCTATGCAGAATGGGTCTCAGAGCACAGATGTTACAACAGATCAGAATGTATCGCAGGATGCAGATACTTCAACAGAACAGGATGCAGATGGTGCAACTGACCAGAATGCATCACAGGGTACAGAATTTACAACTGATCAGAATATGCCAGAAGGTGCAATGCCTAGTGGAAATACTGAAGAAGCAGCTGGTAGCAGTGACTCTGATACTACTAATACTACAACAACTACTACGCAGATCCAGTGTCTGGCGATCTATGGTGGTAATATATATGTCAATGCAGCAGGCGATGGTCTTGATTCCAACGGAGACCTTATCATCTACGGCGGCAATGTGATCGTAGACGGACCTGAGAATAGCGGCAATGCAGCACTTGATCCCGGAACTGAGAGCGGCGGCGAACTGATCGTCAATGGCGGAACAGTTATAGCTCTTGGAAGCACTGGAATGATAGAAGCATTCTCAGATAACTCTGAGCAGAATTCATTTATAGTTACTATCGAAAGCGGCTATGAATCAGGAGATACTATAACGATAGCAGATGCAGAAGGCGCTGTGATCTACGAATACACAGCTGTAAAGAGCGGTAATGCAGTGATATTCAGTAGTGAACAGCTTACCATTGGAGAGACCTATACTGTTACGGTTAATGAAGAGACACAAGAGATAACACTTGACTCAGTATGTTCTGGGGATGCATCTTCTACAGGATCATCCATGGGTGCTCGCATGGGAGGTGGAATAGGCTCTCGAAACGGCGGACAGATGGGAACCCAGCAAAGCTCAGGCGAATCTCAAAGCGATAATTAAGGCTTTTTATAAATGACTTTCGCAAAATAAGTAAAGGCAAAAGAGCTGTATTTTGTAAAAACCAGAATACAGCTCTTTTTATAGCTTTGGAAGTATCATGGTAGCCTTGACAGAGAGCCTTTACAGGGGTAAACTAAAAGTGTTGTAAAATTGTATAAACAAATGCTGATTTTGGGCATGATATACAAAATATTGTACAATGAAAACTGAATAAGGAGGTGCTCCTGTAATGAGTATTACTATGGCTGTAATTATAGCAGTAGTAGTAGCTGCACTTTCTGTCATCATTACCGTTAATGTTAACAATGCCCGTCATAAGAAAAATGATGCGGCCAAGATCGGCAGTGCTGAAGAAAGAGCAAGAAAGATCATTGACGATGCCCTCAAATCTGCAGAAGATACGAAACGTGAAAAACTCCTTGAGGTAAAGGAAGAGTCTCTGAAGACTAAGAATGACCTGGAAAAAGAAGTTCGTGACCGCAGAGCCGAAATTCAGCGCTCTGAGAGACGTATACAGCAGAAAGAGGAAAATGTCGAGAAGAGATCAGAGGCGATTGAAAGAAGAGAGCAGAGCCTGAGTGCCCGTGAGGAAAATCTTAACAAGAAGACCGCGGAGATTCAGAAGCTTGATGAGGAGAGACGTAAGGAACTTGAGAAGATCTCAGGACTTACAGCTGATCAGGCTAAAGAGTACTTGCTCAAGATCGTTGAAGATGATGTCAAGCATGAATCGGCAGTCATGATCAAGAACATCGAAGCCGAGGCTAAGGAAGAAGCTGATAAGAGGGCTAAGGAGATTGTGATAGGAGCTATCCAAAGATGCGCTGCAGATCATGTCTCTGAATCTACTATTTCAGTTGTTCAGCTTCCTAGTGACGAGATGAAAGGACGTATTATCGGACGTGAGGGTCGTAACATACGTACACTCGAGACAATGACAGGTGTAGATCTTATCATAGATGATACACCGGAAGCTGTCGTTATATCCGGCTTTGATCCGATCCGTCGTGAAGTTGCGAGAGTTGCTCTTGAGAAGCTCATCGTAGACGGTCGTATCCATCCTGCAAGAATTGAGGAGATGGTTGAGAAGGCTAAGAAGGAAGTTGCCACTCAGATCAAAGAAGAAGGTGAAGCAGCATCTATGGAAGCTGGAGTTCACGGACTTCATCCTGAGATCATCAAGCTTCTCGGAAGACTCAAATTCCGTACAAGTTATGGCCAGAATGTTCTTAAACACTCGATTGAAGTATCTCAGCTTTGCGGACTGATGGCAGGCGAGCTTGGTCTTGACATCCGTATCGCTAAGAGAGCCGGACTTCTTCATGATATCGGTAAAGCCGTTGACCATGAGATGGAAGGTTCACATGTACAGCTGGGTGCAGATATCTGTCGCAAGTACAAGGAGTCAGCTCTGATCACCAATGCTGTAGAGGCACATCATGGTGATGTTGAACCTCAGTCTCTGATCGCAGTTCTGGTACAGGCAGCAGATGCTATATCAGCAGCTCGTCCCGGTGCAAGAAGAGAGACGCTGGAGACATATACAACAAGACTTAAACAGCTTGAAGATATCACTAACAGCTTCAAGGGCGTTGAAAGCTCTTATGCTATTCAAGCCGGACGTGAAGTTCGTGTTATGGTTGTTCCGGATCAGGTTACAGATGCCGATATGGTTATTCTGGCACATGATATATCTCAGAAGATTGAAGCTGAGATGGAATATCCCGGACAGATCAAAGTTAATGTCATCCGCGAGAGCAGAGCAACAGATTTCGCAAAATAATACTTGCGAAGTTGCATTAAAACCAAATATTGAAAACTATAAAAGAGTCGAAGTTACTTCGGCTCTTTTTGAATGTACGCCCGATGGCGCACATTGCGAAAGAGTCGGATTTACTTCGGCTCTTTTTTAATTATTCTGAGCATCAAGAAATATTTATGATGAAGATAAAAAACATCTTGCATTCTTCCCATATTATTATTATCATTATTATGTGTTTTTGGGGCTGTAAGAAAAATAGGGAGTTTCTTACAGATAACACATATATAATTTGTTTTGTAATTAATAGTGGGAGATGAAAAAAGTTTTATAGATTGTATTGTCTATTTAATCAGATTTGCTGTATTCGCAGCATTTGTTCTCACACGTGTTTATTCAGGGTAATGAATAAAATAAGGAATAAAAATATACTAATTCTATCTTGCAGTTAAATCATGCCTATTGGCAGTGATTGCTATTAAAGGAGAACTATGCTTAGTAGAAAATTGTACAACGTATTATCCGGTGTCTGTACTATGGCAGTGGGTCTTAGTGCTATAACTATGCCTATTCATGCTATGGGTAATTCAGGCACAGACATTTCAAGTGATGGTATGACAAGTAGTGCCACTTCTAACAATGATAGTGAAGACGAGCAGATATCATCACTTGGAGTATCATCAAGTACTGATGGAATGGAAGCGGGCCAATATAATAGCTCATCTTATTTAAACAGCACGGCAATGGGTAATGAAGCTCCTGTTACCGTACTTCCAGAATCAGTCTCTGATGCCACCAAAGGAATAGTACAGGTTAACAGTATATATACTAATGATGCCGGTAAAGAGTTCATAATCCTTGGATGTACAGGATTTCTAATTGGTAATACGCAGGACGGCGAGTATGTAATCACGACCAATAGCGTTGTAGCGCCTACCAAGGCTACAAGAGATGATGCATTTAATACCATCGGAGTAAATGAAGAAGAGAAAGACTGGGACAAGATAGACCTATCCGTCAAGGTGGTTGTAGAGGGTGATGTGTCGATAGCTGCAGAAGTCATTACAAGAAGTCCCGAGCTTAATATTGCAGTTATAAAGCTCTCACAGCCCCTCTATAACAGAACACCTCTATCGATACTTACGTCAGATGAACCCGGAAGCGATAAGCCTTACGAAGCGACGCAGACTGTATATGCCCTTGGATTCCCGTATGCTGTCAGATATGACCGTAATACAGTGATGTACGATCAGGATGATGTAACCATGTCTTCAGGAAGTATAGCTAACAGCAAGACTTATAACGACATCCATGTAATAGAGCATGATTGTCTTATAACAGGTAATAACTGCGGCGGCCCACTGATCAATAGTAGCGGATATGTTATAGGAATCAATCAGCAGAAGAAGGATGGAAGATATTACTGCTCTGTAGACTGCTCAGAACTTGTAAGGATCATCGATGCTCTTGGTATTACTTACAGCAAAGTAACAACATCTGAGTATGAAGCCAGAAACAGTGCGAAGGATAGTACAAATGAGGAAGAAACTGTTCCGGATAGCGGTAACATTTTAGATCAGATTCCTCTTAGTATCATCGTAATCGTTTCAGTAGTAATCGTGATCATCATAGCTCTTTTTGTAATACTTATAATCATACTTATAGGACAAAAATCTAATACAAATAGTATAGACAGTAAGCAAAATAATAAGGATGAAGATAAGAAGAACAAGAAAAAAGAAAAAGAAGAACCACCCAGGCCAAGACCTGTTCTTGCAGCAGATTATCATGCTAATGAAACAGTAATGCTGCAGGGCGGTCTTACAAATGAAACCTCTGTTCTCGGGTCAGGAATGTCCGGAAGTATGTACGAATCCTATGGAACATTGATACGTAAGAGTAATAACGAGAACTGTGTCATAGATAAGCAGTACTTCTCAATAGGCAAAGACAGCCTGCATGTTAATTTCTGTATCAAAGATAACAGCTCTATCTCAAGACAACATGCAGTAATAGAAAGTAGTGGAAATCTTGTAACCATAACTGACAACAATTCAACCAATGGAACATATGTCAATGGTCAAAGATTAAGTCCAAAGAAGCCACAGACAATTAAAAATGGTGATGTTATAAAGCTTGCCAATGAAGAATTTATATATAGATTCTGATAAGTATAAAGATGTGTAAAAGCGAAAGGAGAATTTAAAATGCCGGATGTAGATGTAGTAGGAATTGATAAGGGGAGACTTGCACAAGTAATAGGGAATATCGATGATATCGAAACAAGACTTAAGATATGGTTTGATGATCTGGAAGATCTTAAAACAAGAGTAGTACAGGACTGGTACGGAGATGCGCCTGATCAGTTTGATGCATCCTATACAGCTCTATCTGAGAAGATGATGTGCCTTATAGATGCAACAGATGCAGTGGAAGCATATGCAATGGATTCAGATACAACTTACACTTCGTTTGACAGATCAGCAACAGATGCAATGAATTTCTAAAAAAGGGGGAATGTACTATGGCAAATCAGATATCTTTAAATACAAAGAAATTACTGGATCAGGCACAGGAATTTTCAGATTATGCAGATGAACTTACAACACTTCTTGATAATCTCAATGATGAGGTCAATACCCTGTGCAGCGTTGCAGTATTTGGTGAGTCAGCACCATCCTTCTTAAGTCAGTATACAGCTGCTGAAGAAGCAATGCGCTCATATGTCACAAAGCTTCATTCTGTAGGAGAGAGATTAACGGAAGCTGCTAATACTGGTAAAGAAGCCGACGGATCACTGATAGATGATGTAAGTATATCAGTTGAATAAAAAGTATATTTCTATAAATTGACATTTTGATTTAAGCAGCATATTCGTCATAAAAAGTTATACGGCGGATGTATCAGTTTTATTGGAGGAGTAATGGCTTTAGTAAGTGTGCTTGAAGCAGATGGCGGTTCAGGTGGCGGTGGGCTTGTTATATGGCTACATTATCCAACTTTATATAATACCGCAGAGTGGTTTCTGGATTATTATCATGATGTATGGAGCATGGATACGGCTCAGAGCGATATGATTGATGATCTTTTTGTTCATAAGAAGGGATGGAAAGGCGCCGGAGCAGAACAGTACAAGCTTTTATATGATAAATTCCTTGAACAGAAATACAGACTATTTTTTGAAAATACTCTATGTAATATGAAAGGAATAACAGTTGATGCAGTAGTAGGAGCTGGAAAGCTGATAAACCAGTGTGATGATTTTTATTTATCACTTGAATCAGACGACTATGAACCAGAGATTAGAATGGGACATTCTTGCGATAGTTCTGGTATACTTAAGTATGATCGTTACTACAAATATGCGATCATAAATCATTGTGATGCAGCAAATACCGCTACTGAAGAGGAAGATGATCTCCTGGATGAAGCGATAGATGCCGTCGCAGATCTTAACTATCCACATTTTGCAGCGTCAATTAATTATGTCAAAGATAAGAAAGATGTATTTATAAAAAAGCAAAAGAGGATACTTAACTATAAGAATACATTTTCTGACTATACACAAAGAACTGAGAGCTATGACCAGGAACTAGCAGATGCATATAATGCTTTGGTAGATGAGGAAGTGGCTGGAAATAATGAGTATACTCCGATAGCTGTTGTACCGCCATGGGAAGTTGACTGTGCCACGATATGGACAGAATCAGGTAATACTGATGCTATGATTGACTTCATAAATGATGTGCCTGAAGATGCTACTCTATGGAGTGCGGGAACAGCAGAAGCGATGGCAATTATCTATAATCATGCATACGAGTATGATGCAGAAGTTATGGAGGCGTTCGATGCTCGATTCCAAAAGATTACGCATCAGGAAACAATAAAACCAGAATATGTAACTGTTTTTGATACAACCGGATTTAATGGGGTTAAACTTGTTACATATGATAATTACACATTTGAGACAGATCCGGCTGTAGTTAAGGCGATGGAGCCTTATATGGATAAGTATCTTAATGGAGAAGCCTGGACAGCATTAACTGATAAGGTGGAGGTATCAGTAAAGCGAAGCGGATTAGAAAAAGAAGAAGCAGATATATCTGTATCCGTGACAAGAGATGAGAAGGGAAGACCTGTTACTACAGTAAGTGTTACTGATGCTGATGGCAATGTTCTTGGAAGAAAATCTGTATCGGAACACAATGTGTGGGATGAAAAGTTTGAACCGGGATTTCTTAAGGAAAAAAGACTTAACGGAGAAACAGATAATCAGATAGATGCATATGTAAAAAGTGACCAGGGAGTTCTTGATAATTATACTAATCCATATTATAAGCTATCTGACGAAGAGGAAAAAGATGCCAGAGAACGAATAAATGATTTCTGGGATGAACATCAGGATATGAATGGTATAAGAGAAAATGGAGGCTTAGAAGATGAATTTGCTGATCTAAAAAGTAAAGTTAAAAATGAAGAAGGCTATGAATATGAAAAGAATCTAACATGGGAAGAATATCTTAATCTCAATGGATTTGATGATATAGATGAATATAATCAGGCTGTACAATATTATAAGTTGGAACAAAAATTAAGTAATTCTGAAGCATACTGGAATGGCGTGACTGACGTTCCTTATAATATCGGCAAAGCAACAGATAGTGTTCTTGATAAAATAGCATCAGGCTGTCAATATTCAGGATATGATGAATATGATCTTGAAATAATGGCCTTATGTGAAGAGCAAGAAAAAGAGAGAGATTTGGCTCGCCAAGCTTCCAAACTTCAAAATCCTTACGCATACGGAGCAGGAAAAGCATCATATATGCTCGTGACTTCTGCAGTGGCAGGGGAAATGTTAAGCGGAACAGGACTTGTTGAAAAAGCTGCTTCCTTGTTTGGAGGAGGAGTAATAGCTGAAAAAACTGCTGAAGTGATTTTGGATACTGCAATTGTAGATATTCCCACAGACACAGTTCCTGAGATGATAGTCAATTATAATAATGGAATGTCGACTGACGACATCTGGAAGAATGCAGCAATTAATGTTGCGGTAAATGCAGGCATAAATTTAGGTGCAGATGTAGTACTACCGGGAGTACTTGGACAAGTAGCAAAATCATTTGATGATGCGGACGATGTGTTTAAATCATCAGATGGACTGAAATTGGCAGAAGATGTTGATGACACAGGAAAGGCAATCCCCGATGTGACTGCTACAGGTAAGAACTCTGATATTGGTAGCGATGCCTCGAAGATGGCAGATAACAAAGCAGTCGTTGATACAGCAAGTGATGGCTCTAAAACATCAGACCTTGGCAAATCTGCAGATAATGTAACAGACTCATCAAAGATGCTTGGCAAAACTACTGATGATAATAAAATTGCAAGTAATGTAGCTGAATCAGAAAAAGCAATAGGTAATGTTGCAGATACAACAAAAATAGCCAGCAACACTTCAGGCTCTGTAAAAGGAGCTGAGAATGTTGTTGAATCTGGGAAGACAGTAGAACGCGTAACTGAATCAGGAAAGACAATAGAGCATGCAGCAGAAGCAGAAAAGACAGCAGAACATATAGCAGATTCCGAAAAATCAGCAGAGAATGCAATGAATGCTGAAAAATCAGTTGATGATACTGTAAATGATGTTAATGATGTTGAAAAGGCATCAGATCATGTAGATGATGGACATACACCTGAAGACGAAATATCAGATTATGAATATAAGCCGGGGGTTATAGTAGATACATATAATAATTTTCACAATGACGACTTCCTAAAAGAAATACCTGGCGAAGCTCATCATACGTTCCAAGATGCAGCATTTGGAGATGTAATTGATAGAGGAGAAGCATATTGCGTAAAAATGGAAGGAGATCTGATGAAATCTCCGCCAGGGTCTCCTCATTATAAGTTTCATGAGCACATGGAAAATTGGTGGGATCAGTTCAGAAAAGATGGTATTAGAGAAGGTAAACTTCCAACAGTTCAAGAATATGCAGATGCAGCAGAAGATGCTTTCCGCTATTCTGGACTTGATCCAGCAGATGCGCATTATGTAGTTGAGTGTTCAAAAGAGCAGTATGCGCAATGGTATACTTTTCGTAAGATCGAGAATGAATTTGGAGATGCTGTGGGAGGTTTTACCAAAGAGGAGCGTAATGTTATACTGTCTTATATTGATGCCACCATTAAAGGCGGCGATTTGGATAGTTTTGATAAACCAATATCGCAGTTCATTCAAAAAGATGTTACAGATGAGATTTATTCTTCTATCAATAAAGAGATAAATGGTCAGGGATTAGATTATATCGATAATGTGGTTAATGAGCAATCTGTTGTAAGAATTCCAGATAGAATTAATTTAAAAAAATAGGAGGGTCGTATGAATGTTGATATGAAGATTATAAAAGAAATAGAAAGCATTAACTTTTTTGAAAATTGCGGTCATAGGGATAAAATTCTATTAAATCATGGCTATCGCATAATCAGAAGTCTAGATAGCATTGATGATGAATCGATAAGATATAGTTGGGATAATGTTTGCCAAAGAGCAATGAATGAGATTTCTATTTATTTGCAACATAATTATCGAGATGTATTAAATCATGAATGGAATCCATTAGTTGATGATATTGATCGAGATATTATGCCATATATTAATGATGAAATTTACTCAAAATGTTCAGGTACAAATTTTGGCGATAGGGATGAATTAGTAAGGAGTATTGTACATAACATTAAACAAATCATAATGGCAAATAGTATGAAAGAATACTATAAGTCAGATTTTTATGAGGATTTGTTTTCTATTTATAAAGCAGGGCATATTGCTTGTGGTTGGATAGGCTCACAATATTATGGTAAATTTAAAATTTATTAAGGAGAGAATCACAATGGACGATAAGGAATATCATTTAAAGGTTAATGAAATAATAGATAAGGTACAAAATGCGCTTGATGTCGATTTGATAGGAATAAGTGATACCGAGAGGATGGTTATTCCTCCATATCTTTTTGGTATGATCAATGCCTTTTCGATGCAGAATGGAGCAACCCATATGCAGGTTCAGGCTGCTGTTGTTACTATGCTCATAAAGAGATTTGGATATGATGCAGACAGTGCAGTTAAGTATTTCTTTTTCCTTGTAGATGCTACTAGTAAAGAAAGGAATAAGGTTTTTAATAATATTATATGCAGGGGCTTGGATCGTTATGAACAGATAGATGACAGTGAGGTCATTAAAAATGAGATTACTCGTATTGTGGAAATTTTTAATGAAGGCCCGAATTGATTGTGTAATGATATGAATTTATCAGCATTAAAGAGTATTTCATTAGCAAATCAGTTGGGAATATAGATAGCGAATAAGGAGCTTAGAATATGGGCGTGACTAGTGTCATGGAAGAAGATGGCGGAGCTGGATCAGTTATAGTTACAAATTCTGCAGTAACAGAGTCGTTGAGATCATTATCAAAAATACATGCAAACTTGAATTTAGACCACGATAATAATCTTAAAACATTGGACAAGATGCGCGTTAATTGGAGATCTCAGGTAGGATTGTCTGCATCTGCGTTTTACTATGCAAGTGTTACACTTGCTGCATATAGCAAATATTGCCTTGATACTATTCAAAAGGCCAGACAGACGATGAAAGATTATTCAAATGATATGGATATAATTGATAAGGATCTTGAAGCAATGAATTTTATGGCAACTGAGAACGAAGGAGAATAAAGGGAAGCTATGGCTTGTAGACATGAAGAGATAGGAAAGCTTGAAGATGACAAAGATAAAATAGAACTGGCAATTGAAAAGCTTATAGCGGCTCTTGATAAAAGCAATTGTGTGGGCGACGAATGTGATATGGTTGATTCATATAGCAAGGAAGCATTCATGACAGAAAATATGTTATTGCTTTCAGAAAGGCTGATTGCGCTAAACGATGATGGCGAAAATGCTATATCAAGTGCTATTTCTGGCTTGAAAAATGGTCTTTATGCACTTGAAATGCAACTTTTGAGATACATGCGTGAAGATGAAGAATATCATGCTGCTCATCCAGACGAGCCAATTCCTGAGGAAAGCGAAGAATCAGCATGAACATAGACAGATACAGAGATCATACTGCTATTTCTTTTGATGATAGTGATTCTGTTCACAGACTGGCATTAAAGAAGCTTATAAACATAGATCATGATGTTGTTATTCCGGTAAGTGCTTTTTATAAAAATGGAAATATCAGGTTATTGTATTCTATAGAAGGTCTTAGAAGTCTTTCAATTCTAAAGGATCAGCTTCAGTCGGACAAGATCATAGATCTATTACATGATCTTGGCAGAGTGCTTAAGTTTATAGAAGATGATGCATTTATAAGTAGAGAGATGATAGATCTGTCTATTGATAACATTTATTACGATCCTGAAATGGGAAGGCTTAAAGTCTGTATTATACCGATGATGAGTCCTGATCAGGAAACGGAGGCATTTAACTGGAACAGTAAGCTTTTTGACATCCTTATAGAAGCTTATAAAAGAATTACTGATCTTAAGCCGAGTGAAAACGATATACCCTTGTATGATGCGCTAAGTGATCTCTATAATGCAAAAGGGAGCGAAGCATCTGCCAAGTATATATGTCTTGAAAAGGTATTAGAAGAGCTTGGGAATGAAATTAAGGTCCAAGATGAATCAAAATACCATGTAAATGATGATCAGCTTATTGAGATACGATATAAGGGCGATTCTTACGCTTTTTCTTTTTATGTCATGAAGGATTATTTTGTCATAGGCAAGGAAGAAGGGTGCGACGGCTGTATCAGAAATAATAGTGCTATTAGCAGAAAGCATTGCGTCCTCGAAAGACATGACGGTCATTTGTACATATCTGATCTGGGAAGCCTTAATCATACGTATGTTAATGGACATATGCTGGAAAGCGGCGAGAAAGTTAAGATTAAAGATCACGATATTCTCCGAATTGCGGATATGGATTTTGAGATCGTATTTTGATTGTGCACTTCTTTTTGATAAAGCTATCTTTTGGATATTTTTATTTAGGCATTATTGGTGTTTTATTTTGAAATTCTCTTTTATATCTACATAGTTATAGGATATGCGTAAATGGTTAAGACAATTCTGATCATTTCATCGGATGATGAATATAATATAAGTATTGAACAAAAGCTGGCTTCATCTTTAAACGAAGATGTGAGATTTGACCTTATCTCTGATCCTGAATATCTGATCACTTATCTGAAAAGTCCCCATAACATAAATATACTTATCATAGATTCTTCTTTAAAGGGCTACATAAGCGGAATAATAAAATCAGAAAAGGCGTATATATTAACAGAGTCAGCTACAACCAATAATGGTGAGATAAGTAAATATGGCGGGGCAGATTCCATTATCAGAGAGTTGGATGAATCTTTGCTTAAAAAGAATCTTGATGATATTACAAGAAGAGAAACTAAGCTTATAGGCGTGTGCTCTGTAGTAGGTGGAAGTGGCAAGACAGTATCTTCTATAGGTTTATGCCTGAGGTTATCTGAGATGGGCAAGAAAGTTCTGTATATAAGTACAGAATCTTTTCAGACATTTGAAAGCGTCATTGATAAGTCCGGAGCATTTAAAGATGGTGCGAATGTGTACATGACAGATGATGTTAAGAGACTGATCGCATCAGGTTCTAAAAACGCTTGTGATGTTATACTTGCAGGCATTCGCAAAGGTAAGTTCGATTACATTCCTCAGTCTGCAGATATACTTTCTTCATATCAGATTACTGAAGATAAGTTGTTTCATATAGCGCAGCAGATGAAAGATAGGAAAGAGTATGACTATATAGTCATGGAGTATGAATCGGGTCTTACTGCATCGAGACTTTCACTCTTGTCAGAATCAGACAGGATAGTGATAGTTACAAAACAGGATGCAGAATCCGCAGACAGACTTAAGAGATTATCAGGAATGCTGACAGGAGATTGTCAGCAGGCGTATATCATCTGTTCCAGGTGTGATCCCAGTAAGGCTAATGAAGTGTATTCTTTAGGTATACAAAAGGGAGAGCAGATATGTGAATACGTACCTGAAAAGAGTGACATTTCAGAATTATATGAATCAAAGGAAGGAATGGATTATTACAGAAAAAGTGCAGAAGCAGTCCTGTAATTCGTTAGTCAGATACTTTTGGCTATGATTTATATAGCATCAGGATATTTATTTTTTATATAGTAATAATACATAAGGAATCACAAGTGAGATATCGGTTATCAATTTATGGAAGCAGCATATATAAAGAGGCTCTTCTGGAGGATGATAAGAGTTTATCAATAGGAACCCAGAAGGATTGTCAGATAAGATTTGATAAGAACAGGTTCTTTGGGGATTTTAAGATCCTGATAGAAAGTGAAAATGGAAGATATTTTGTCTATTGTAAAGATAACCTTTTTCTAAAAGGTGATAATGGTGCCAAGGAGCACTTTAGGAGCCTATCTCCGGGTGATCACGTAGCAGTATGTTATGGGACCTTATTATCTGAGTTTCTTTACTTTGACTTTGCTATAGACTTTGGATATATTCAGGACAACTATGATCTGCGTATAGATGTGCCGCTTACAGGGGCATTCACTATAGGAGGAAGAGGCTACTATGACATAGCTATAGCTGACGAGAAGATAGGCGATGGCTATGTGAGTATCACAGCTGATAATAAAGATTATACAATTGATATAAGCTGCGCGCGTCATGAAGTCAGCATCAATGGAACTCTTGTTCGTGATGAAAGGGTCAGACTTAAAAAGGGTCAGTTTATTTCTTTCTTTGGTCACATCTTTTTTTATTCTTCAGAAGGATTCCTAACTAGCGATACCTATGATATACATACAAGTTTTAGGACAGGTAAGATCGTTTGGCAAAATAGTCATTTGCAATATCCCTTATTTATACGAAATGCAAGACAAAGATATGTAATGCCTGATGATACTCCATCAGTCCTGCCTCCAAAAGAGCTTCAGGACAATGGAAATGGCAGTGATATCCTTGGAACAGTTCTTCCTATGTGTGTGACGATGATCGCGATGATCGCTGTAAGGAGCATGATAGGAAGTAATATCATGTACATGCTCTATTTTGGCGTATCTATGGGTATGAGTGTTATCATGACCATAGTTAATTATTTTAGAAATAAAAAGAAGAGAAAGAAAGATGAAGCAAACAGGATAATCACCTACAATGCCTACATAGAAAGAAAGGAAGAAGAGATTCAGAAACTTCGTCTCCAGGAAAAGCAGGTTGCACAGAAGATGAATGCGTCACTTCCGGAGACTATAGTAGAAGTTCAGAATTTCGATTCAAGGCTTTTTGAACGTGAACCGGTGCATGAAGATTTCCTTGATGTATGGATAGGTACAGGTACAGTAGAGTCTGTATGTCAGGTAGATTATAAGGATCAGGAGTTTATCGATACAGAAGATGAGATGATGGACTTCCCAAGGCAGATGCATGAGAAGTACAAATGTCTTGATGATATGCCGATTACTTTACATCTTGCAAGTCTTAATGCCATAGGATTTGTCGGATGCAGGACCAAACTATACCAGATAGCCAAAAATCTTATCATAACTATAGCAGGACAGTATTTTTATAAAGATGTCAAAATGATATTTTTTATAAATAAAGAAGACTGTCCCTATTTCTCATGGGTAAGATGGCTTCAGAATACTATGGATGATGAGCATATCGCAAGATTCATAGTATATGATGACGAATCCAGAAAGACTATGCTCCAGTTCCTGTATTCAGAACTGTCTATGCGTGAGAGCGTAGCAAGTGGTCATAAAGGTGGAATATTCCCGGTTCACTATATCGTATTTATGTATAGGTCAGATCTTCTTGGTGGGCATCCTGTTACGAATTTTGTAGGGAAGGCTCGTGATCTTGGTTTTACCTTCCTTTTCTTTGATGAGTATGAAGAGTTCGTACATCATGACGTAGAGCAAAGGGTATATCTTGAACCTGATAACATGAGAGGTACCATAGTTGATACTGCCAATGGTGAGAAGGTGCAGCCCTTTGTATATCCTCATATAAGTCTTGAACAGGCTGCGTCCTGTGCACTTAAGCTTGCACCGGTAAATGTCGAGGAGATAAGTCTTGAAAGTACGCTTACAAAGAATATCTCATTATATGCTCTTCTAGGCATCATGAGCGCATATGACCTTGATCTTAAGGCGAGGTGGGCATTTTCTAATGTGTGTGAATCAATGGCGGCGCCAATCGGAGTTGTCGGAAGTGGTGGACCTATATATCTTGATATCCATGAAAGCGGACATGGACCTCACGGTCTTGTAGCAGGTACCACAGGCTCCGGTAAGTCTGAACTATTGCAGACTTTCATACTGTCACTTGCTACTTTGTTTAGTCCATATGATGTTGGATTTGTTCTTATCGACTTTAAAGGTGGCGGTATGGCCAATCAGTTCAGAAGACTCCCGCACCTGTGCGGTTCCATGACCAATATAGATGGCAAGCAGCTTGAAAGGTCATTGCAGTCCATAAGAGCAGAACTTTTAAAAAGGCAGGAACTGTTTGCAAGATATGAGGTTAACCGCATAGATGATTACATAATGCTCTATAAAGAAGGTAAAGCAAGTATCCCTCTTCCCCATCTGATCCTGATAGTCGATGAGTTTGCAGAACTTAAATCAGATCAGCCTGAGTTTATGAAAGAGCTGATAAGTACGGCCCGTATAGGTCGAAGCCTTGGAGTACATATGATCCTTGCAACTCAGAAACCTGCAGGTGTTGTTAATGATCAGATCTGGAGTAACTCAAGGTTCAAACTATGCCTTAAAGTTCAGGACAAGGCTGACAGTAATGAAGTCTTAAAATCTCCTCTTGCTGCCGAAATAAGAGAACCCGGAAGATGTTATCTGCAGGTTGGCAACAACGAGATATTCGAGCTCTTCCAGTCTGCATGCAGTGCAGCTCCATCACTAATTGAAGGAGTGGATGAAAGAAGCGAATTTGAGATATGCAAAGTAGACCTTGCCGGAAGAAGAGAGCTTGTATATGCCCAGAAGAATGATACTAATAAAAGGGCAGAGACCCAGATGGAATCACTTATCAAATATATAGATGAGTACTGCGAAAAAGAAGGAATAAACAGGCTATCGCCAATATGCCTTCCTCCTCTTGAAGACAATATTTCTTTTGACATAGAAGAATATAAAAAGACAAGAAGAAAGAGTGATAATGATATAAGGATACCTGTAGGAATCTATGATTATCCTTCCAAGCAGGAACAGGGAGTTATGGATCTAAACCTCACAGAAGGTAATCTCATAGTCCTTGGAGCGGCGCAAAACGGTAAGACCAACCTCCTTCAGGTTATTATAAGGGGGCTTGTACAGCTTTATACTCCTAAGGATGTTAAGATCTATATTCTTGATTTTGCATCTATGATGCTGGCCAATTTCAGGGAATTAAATCAGGTAGTAGGTGTTATCACAGCTTCTGATGAAGAGCGACTTAGGAACTTTATAAAGCTTATGAAGACAGCGCTTGAAGAGCGTAAAAGGAGACTGTCGGATCTTGGACTTAGCTCTTTCTCTTCATACAGAGATGCAGGATATTGTGAATTCGAGCAGATCGTAGTTCTTATAGATAACTACCCTCAGCTCAAAAATGCATATCCTGAGATGCTGGAAGCACTTCACAGGATCATGCAGGAAGGTGCATCTGTCGGTATCAGCTTTGTAGTTACCTCTATGCAGGCATCCGGACTTGGATTTAAGCTGATCTCTTCATTTGTACACAGATACAGTTTCTCACTAAATGATAAGAACGATTATGCATATATCTTTGAAAGATGCAGAATATATCCGGATGACCTGCCCGGTAGATGTGTCATCAAATCCGGCAGAGAGTATCTTGAATGCCAGATATATAACGCCTTCGATGCTGATAAAGAGATCGAAAGAATCGAGAAGATCAGAGATTTCATCAAAGAATACAATGACAGATATTCAGAGTACAGTATCAGTGCAATTCCGGAAGTGCCACAGGTAGTAACACTTAGAACAATCGCTGATGCTATGGCGAAAAGAAAGCCATATGAGATCATTGCAGGAATAAGTTATGAGACCACAAATCCGGTAGGGATCGATCTGTATTCAAAGAGCGGAGTTATCATATCCGGAAGTAATGACAGTGGCAAGAATTCTTTTATCAGGTATATGATCAGTTCTTTAGAAGGCATGTATGATTATGGTGAGAATGATCCAAATATGACTGATACAGATATAGACAATACAGATATAGATAATACCATTACTAATAGTATCAGCGAAAAAGATGTAAGCAAATGCAAAACTGATGCTAATGCTTCAGATAAGAACAGAATCAGTAAAAATGAAGGCGCAGAGATTTATATCCTCGACAACTTTACAGGCGGCCTTAAAAGCTGTACAGATTCATCATGCGTAAAAGGATATACCATGGATTTTGATGAATATGGCAAGGCAGTATTAAGTGTATGTAACAGACTTAAAGAAAGATATGAGGCATTAAAATCTCAGGATGGTACCAATACTGATAATCAGTTACTAACTCTTATTGTAGGCGCAAGTGAATACTATGCTTATGTAGCGACCAAGAGAGATGTAATGACAGCATTTAAGCAGATATTGACAACATACAAGAGTCTTGGCGTATGCGTGATACTAACTGATATGCAGAACATCCCTGCTATCGGCGCTCCTGAACTTGTGAGAACAGTTAAAGACAGCAGATGCTTTATCGTCTTTGATAATCTCAAAGAGCAGCATCTGTTTGATGTCAGCTCCAAGATGATGCATAAATTCCACAATAATCTTAAGGAAGATGAAGCATATCTGTGTGACAAGACAAGCCTTAGTAAGATCAAGATACCTACTATAGAATAGCCTGTAATAGACTAACCTATAATAGGGATACCTACTATAGAGTTGACCTATAATAGAGCAATTTACTACAGAGTAAAGAGGCATATACAATGAGAGATAAGATAATGATCGTATTTCAAAGAAATGATACAGGCGAAGTCATGGACCTTGAGATACCTACCAACATATCTATTGCAGAGCTGATATATGGTCTTAACATTGGACTAAAACTTGGCATTGACATGAACGATCCTGCTGGGTGCTACCTAAGATCAGAAAATCCGATTGCTCTTTTAAAGGGCGAAGGCCTTATAGAAGAGTATAAGCTCCATGATGGAAGCAAGATAATATATGAGAGGTGATAATCTGTACAGGTATCATATAAAGACGTAAGGATGTTTTTTATTTTTCTTTTATTTTTATTGCACTGTGTTTATAAATGTTTTACAATTAGAAAACTGCTATGCTCTTGTGAAGTTCGTTAGTATATGCTAACATATTTTTGTTGATTAATTCACTTATTTTAAAAGACAGGAGGCTTTACCCTATGCACGAATCAGGTGAAGATTATCTTGAAACCATTTATATTCTCAGGAAGAGAAATGGTAGTGTGCGTTCTGTAGATGTTGCCAATGAGCTTAACTTTTCCAGACCCAGTGTATCCAGAGCTGTCGGTATTTTGAAAGAAGATGGATATATTACTGTGGAAGAGGATGGTGAGCTTGTACTTACGAAGCTTGGACTTGAAAAGGCCAAGAGCGTATATGACAGACATACCAATCTTACAAAGTTTCTGATGCTTACAGCCGGAGTTGATGAGCAGACGGCAGAGACAGATGCTTGCAGGATTGAACATATTATTAGTGTCAGCACTTTTGCCGGCATTAAGAAGTACCTTAAGGAGAATAGTAAATAAGCGTAATAACGGCTTATTGCGGAAGGAAATCAATGCTCCCAAGTAAGTTCACAAACAGAATGAAATTTATGCTTGGCCAGGAATGCGATGCGTTTCTGGTCTCTTTTGAGTGTGTAAGAAGTAAAGCTCTTCGCATTAACCCTTGTAAACTTCAGGGTGGGAGAGAGGTTGCGTATTCAAAGCTTCCTTTTGAGACCCAAAAGATTTTGTGGGAAGAGAATGGCTTTGTATATAAGGATGAAGATGAGCCCGGTAAACATCCACTTCATATGGCGGGACTTTATTATATACAGGAACCAAGTGCAATGTCGCCTGTAGCTTATCTTGATCCCAAGCCTGGCCAGAGGGTATTGGATCTGTGCGCTGCACCGGGTGGTAAGAGTACTCAGATAGCAGGCAGGATGCAGGGAAGAGGTATCCTTGTTTCTAATGAGATTAATGCAGGCAGAGCCAAGATCCTATCTGAGAATATCGAAAGAATGGGCATAGGCAATGCCATGGTCCTTAATGAGACTCCGCAGAATCTTTCAGCCAGATTTGAAGGCTGGTTTGACAGGATCCTCATCGATGCGCCATGTTCAGGCGAGGGTATGTTCAGGAAAAACGAGGATGCAGTAACTAACTGGTCTCCTGAAAATGTAAGACTCTGCGCTGACAGGCAGGATGAGATTCTGGATAATGCAGCATCTATGCTGGCTCCATCAGGAAGGCTGGTATATTCTACCTGTACATTTGCTCCGGATGAAGACGAGGGTACTATATACAGATTCCTGTTGCGTCACCCTGAATTTAGAGTTGTAGAGGTTCCGTTATACGAAGGAATGGATCATGGTAATCCGTCATGGGCGCTTATTGATACTAGTGATGAGAGCACCTGGACTAAACCGGACCTTCAAGATAATGCTGCCTCCACACAGGATGATCAAGATTATGTTCTTGAAGGATGCCTTGATGAAGTAAAAATTAATAAAGAAATGCTAAATAAAAAAAATCTGGATAAAGAAGTTGCAGACCAGCTTGCAAACTGTATAAGGCTCTGGCCGCATCATCTTAAGGGTGAAGGACACTTCCTTGCGGTGCTTGAAAGGGTTAACGAAAATTCAGATGTTGACGTTAATATAAATAGTGCCAACGAAACCGGTGAGCTGCATGGTAATGATATATGCCAGAAAGCTAGCGAAAAGAATGTTAATGATATAGGTCAGGAAAATGGCGGGAAGTCTGTTAATGACGTAGGTCAGGAAAAACATGAGAAAACTATCAGTGACATATGTTCAAAAAATAATACAGCAACCTACTGCCCCGGCGGTTTCCAAAGAGGAATAAGAATAGAACAAAGAAGGCCTGTTGATAGTATTAGCTCTTGTGATGACAAGGATACATCAGATAGCAGCAAAGGCTCTGATTCTAATAGTCCTAATAGCATGGACAAGAAAAACTCTATTAGATCTGATCAGGAGCCGAAGAAGAAACTAAAAGCCAAAGACAGAAGACTTATGGATAAAAATGCCGGAAGAGCGCAAAATAAGGCTCTTAAAGGCGGCAGCGATCTTGAACTTGCCAAGAAACTCTGGGAAGAATTCGCCAGGGAAGTACTTAGCGAATCCGGTATGGACAGACTTTACGGAACCCTTTTTACTTTCGGAGAGAATGTATATCTGGCGCCTTTCCTTATGCCATCGACCGACAGGCTTAAGGTCATGCGCCCCGGGCTTCATCTTGGAACTATGAAGAAGGGCAGATTTGAACCATCCCATTCACTGGCTCTTTTCCTAAGAAAAGAGGATGTGAAAAATAGCCATGACTATCCAAGTGACAGTAAGGAGATAAAGGACTTCACGTCTGGATTATCTCTTACGGCTTCTCTTGATAATGGATGGTATCTTATCCTGACAGATGGATGCAGCCTTGGCTGGGCCAAGAGTGATGGAAGAAGGCTTAAAAATCACTATCCTAAGGGTCTTAGGATCAATTATGCAGATTGATGCACTGCTTTGATAGCAATATCTATTCTTGAATATATAACACCATCGTATATTCATGACAATGATATAGGTGATTTAATCTGGATGTTTTATATGCTATTGTTGAAGTTGTATAAAAACTAATATTTTTTATACAACTATTTCTAGTCTGTACTATTAAGCATTATGATATAATATTTTTGAAATATTGACGAAAAGATTTGATTGTATTTGTGCAGATTTAATTTATGAGGTTGAGTTTGAAAATGTTCCATTTTCAAACCCAAATTGGTGTCGCGAGCTCCACCAATTTGAACCATTAGTCACTCGCTTTACTCGCGACATGAGGTTATTTATGAAAGAAGAACGTCCTGTATTTGTAGTTGGACATAAGAATCCTGATACTGATAGCGTCTGTGCGGCTATTGCCTATGCAAGGCTTAAGACTATCATAACAGGAAAAGCATACGAACCAAGAAGAGCAGGTCATCTTAATGAGGAGACCAGCTATGTTCTTGATAGATTTGAAGTAGACAAGCCTTTGATGCTGACTGATGTAAGAACTCAGGTCAAGGATCTGGAGATCAGGAACCTTGCCGGCGCAGCAGGTGATACATCTTTGAAGGATGCGTGGGAGATCATGCGTAATGCCGGAGTTGTAACTGTGTGCGTTACCAAGGATGACCAGCTTCAGGGTATCATCACTACCAATGATATCGTTACATCCTACATGGATGTATATGATTCAGATATACTCTCAAGTGCCAGAACTTCATACAAGAACATAGTCAAGACTCTTGATGGCAAGATGATAGTAGGAAGTGAAGCAGGCAATGTAGAAAAGGGTAAAGTCGTAGTTGCTGCAGCCAGCCCTGAAGTTATGGAGAATATCATCGATTCCGGAGATGTTGTTATCCTTGGCAATCGTTATGAGACTCAGCTGTGCGCTCTTGAAATGGATGCGGACTGTATCATAGTCTGCGACGGCGCAGAAGTTGCACAGACTATACAGAAGCAGGCAGTTGCTCACAACTGTCGTATCATCACTACTCCTCATGATACATTCACGGCATCAAGACTTGTTAACAGTAGTATGCCTATAGATCACTTCATGAAGAGTGAGGGACTTGTATCCTTCCACATGGATGATTATATTGAGGACATTCAGGAAGTTATGGCTCAGGAACGTCATAGATATTTCCCTGTCCTTGATGAGGACGACAGATATGTGGGAATGATATCACGTCGTAATTTCCTGGGTGCAAGGAAGAAACAGCTCATACTTGTAGACCATAATGAGAAGAATCAGGCAGTACACGGCATAGAATCTGCTGAGCTTTTAGAGATCATAGATCACCACAGGCTTGGTACTATTTCTACGTCTTCACCTGTTTTCTTTAGAAATCAGCCTCTGGGATCGACTTCTACTATTGTATACCTGATGTATAAAGAGAATCATGTTGATATAGATCCTCAGACAGCTGGTCTTCTTATGGCTGCCATTTTATCTGATACACTTATGTACAGAAGCCCTACATGCACTCAGATTGACAAGAATGCCGGTGCAGAGCTTTCGATGATCGCCGGTGTTAATGCAGAAGAGTTTGCTATGGAGATGTTCCATGCAGGTAGTAATCTTGGCTCTAAGACAGGCCCTGAGATCATACATCAGGATTTTAAGAAGTTTACGGTTGACAATAAGACTATCGGCATAGGACAGATCAACTCCATGAGCGCAGAAGAGCTTGCTGATATCAAGAAGAAAGTTGTATCAGAACTTGATAAGACACTTGAAGCAGACGGAATAGACATGATATTCTTCCTGCTTACAAATATATTAAAAGAATCATCTGACGTCGTATTTGCAGGTAACGGCGCAGAGAGTATTATAGAAAATGGATTTTCAGTTGAAACAAGAAATAACGGAGCATATCTGCAAGGCGTTGTGTCACGTAAGAAACAGTTCCTGCCTACAATCGTAGACACCTTAGAAGGTTGATCATCTGAAATCTTATTGGGAAAGGACTATAGTGAAAGAGGTATTAAAAAGCAAAACACTTAGGGAGTTTTCAGAGATCTTGTTGAAGGATGATAATTCCATCAAGATATCTCAGGAAGCATTTGAGGCAGTATCAAAGTGGTTGCCATTGGGGAAAGTTGTTTTAGAAGTATCATTTACACCCAATGATACCAACATTATTATTGATAAAAAAAGAGTCTCCCGTCCCTTGTTTGTAAAAGATAAGGGACTGGAGCTGTCTGAATATCAGGAGATATTTTCTTTTGGCCCTGCCGACAGGAATATCTGTTTTTTGTGTACTTCAACTTGTGAAGATGGACACTTTACAGAAGAAGAGAAAGAGACACTTAGAATATTTCTTTCTGAAATGTATATTCATGTCGAAAGGATGTATCTGAAGAAGGGGCTAAAAAAAGCCTACGTAACCCAGAAAGTATCCGGGCTTCCCAATCAGGTGGGATATATGGCAAAAGTTCTTGAATGTGTGAAGAAGAACTCTTATGATGCCTACACTGCTTTCTATTTCAACTTGCGTGGTTTCGGACTTCTTAATTATGAGTTCGATGAAAAGGAAGTTGATGTCATTTTAAAACGCTACGGCAGAGAATTGAAGAAAAGGCTTGTCGAAGATGAAGAAGTAGGTCATCTTGGAGGAGATAATTTTGTTGCTTTTATCAAGAAGGACAGATCAGAGTATTTCTTAAACCAGATCAAGTCCATTCAGACTTATGGAATGTATAAGGGTAAGAGAATACCTGTAACCATTAAATCAACTATTGGAATCTATGATCTTGAAAGCGGCAACATCCACCATCCTGGCGAAGTTATAGGTCAGCCCGGAGCTGCGCTCAACTATGCAAGAAGGAAGCGCAGAAATGTTGTATGGATGACATCTGAGATCAAGAACGAGATCGATTATGACAAGCAGATCTATGACGGGCTTACAAGTGCTATCAATAACGGGAATATCACGACCTATTATCAGCCCAAAGTCAATCTTGAGACAGGAGAAGTAATAGGTGCAGAGGCCCTTGTAAGATGGAACTATAAAGGAACGATGCTCTCTCCTGATGGATTCGTTCCTATTCTTGAGAAATCCACCAGAATAAGCGAGCTTGATTTCTTTATTTTAAGACAGGTATGCCGTATGATCGCTGAGAGGAAGAGAGCTGGAAGGCCTGTAGTGCCGATATCTGTTAACTTTTCAAAAAGGGATCTTGAGATACCCAATATTTCTTCAATCATAACTAATATAATGGACAAATACGGTATTGATAAGGATGAGATCATTATAGAAGTTACGGAGACAGCCTATTCAGATGAACAGGAAAGGCTCTTATCATTCCTTAGACAGATGAGAGATAATGATATATCTACGTCTATTGATGACTTTGGTACAGGCTATTCATCATTGTCAGTAATACGTGAATTCCCTGTAAGTGAGATCAAGATCGATAAATCTTTTATCGACAAAGAGGTCCTGACAAGAGAGGATGAAGCTATAGTCGGTTCTGTTATAGCTATGGCCCGTCTTTTAAGACTTCAGGTCATAACAGAGGGCGTAGACAACTGTGATCAGGTTGACTTTCTGCTAAGACTTGGATGCAGCAGTGCACAGGGATTTCTTTTTGATAAGCCGCTTAACTACAGTGACTTTAGCAAGATCCTTGATAGAGGACGTTATGAAGTTACGTGGGCTAAGAAGAAAAAGCAGTAAAAGAAAAGTAGTAAAAGAAAAGCAGTAAAAAGAAATACCGTAAAAAGAAATACAGCAAAAGAAGTATTTTTAAATAAATACAAGAAAAGATAAAAAACTATAATTAGTATATAGTGCAGGAACTGACATGAGTATAGCTATTACGATATATTCCAAAAGCGCCTTTAAGGAATTTGTTCTTCCGGCGGGAGTTAACAGAAGGCTTGCTCTTCGTATAGAGAGCAGAAAGTTCCGTATCGAAGAAGATGTTGCGGTTCTTTTGGAAAATATAGGCGGAAAATGGAGATTTCTATCATCTGATGAAATAAACTCCGTAAAACTTCCGCTTTGCAAGATTGAGAATGCTGGCTACGACCTCAAAGAGGGCGATAGCCTTTCTTTGCGTACAAGATACGGTGAACGTCTTGCGGTCATGGTAAGGGAAAAAGAACAACCCTTTATTGCATACAAAAAGTATGACCTTAGTAATATAGTAAAACTTTCTATAGGAAGTTCTGATGATAGTGATGTAAGGTATTCTTTTCATATATCTGACAGAGAGGTTATCTCATCTCTTCATGCCGTGATGGAAGCTGACACTAAAGAAGGCGGATGGATACTGACAGATAAGAGTACTAACGGAACATTTATTAATGATATTGCTATACATGGTTCCAGAAAGCTGATTTTTGGCGACAGGATCAATATCTGGGGACTATATATGGTCTATGCAGGTGATGTGCTTGCTATAGATCAGACTTCGCATATGACTCTGTCAGATAAGCTTGTGCTGATAGATAATAAGCTGCAGGGTAGCGTAGATACCGGCAGAGATGAAAAGGTACCTGATTATGCGGTGATGCCTGACAATTATAAGGTTATCTATCACAGACCTCCTCGTAATATGGACAGACTCTGTTCAGATGAGATAATCCTAAAGCATCTTCCTGCAAGTGCCCATATGATCGCCAATGATTCTTTTTTGCCATATACAAGGGTGTCCAAAGAGATAAAACGTATAAGAGAGGACTATTCTGAGTATCTTGATGTGATGGAAGAGAAGATCTCATCAAGCTGTGAAAGAAACAAGAAGATCTTAAACGACAGATATAAGAGCGCTGAAGAGGCTTGCGATTTTAAAAAGGGACTTCCGGATAATCTCTGGAGCAGAAATACTACTCACAAGGATTTTCTGTATCACAGAGTTGGCAAGGGCAGTATACCTTTTCAGATGAAGGTGGAACTGCCTGAAGGTGACAATGTTTTCTATGATGATGAGCTTGATAAAAGGTGCCTTGATATATCCAAAAAATATAAGATGCTTGAAGATGTTCCTGTATGTGTGGACCTCTCCGGAGAGAATCTGATTGGTATAGTCGGTGGTAACGGTAAACGGGGCTCATACCAGATAGTTTATGATCTTATAGCCCAGATCACAACTCAGAACTGCTATACGGATGTAAAGCTTGCTTTCCTTACAGCAAGTGATATATCAGGCAATAATGAATCATGGTCCTTTGCCCTTTGGTTTCCTCATGTATGGTCTGAAGACAGGAAGAGGAGATATATAGCTTTTGAACAGGAAGAGGTAAGTGATGTATGTTATGACCTTACTTCTGTGTTCAGGGAATATGTCAAGAATCCTGAAAAAGAGCATCCGCACTATGTGATCATAGTAGAGGATCAGTCTCTTCTTGAAGGAGAGCTTATAGCCAAGTATCTTTCAGATCATGAGAATGCTCCTTTTGTTACAACACTTCTTATGGCTGAGGATGTGGCTGATCTTCCGAATGCCTGCAACCTTGTTATAGAAAATGATAATAACTATAAAGGTATGTATTACATCCGCGAAGGCAGAGGCAGCGGAAGAGAGATAGAATTTGACAATATAAGTGCTGAGATCTTGTATGAGCTTTCAGGTACTTTGTCAACTGTTGTAGTTGATAATGAAGGCGGAGGCGGTGAGATTCCGGATGAAGTCAGCTTTTTTGATATGTATGGTGTATCAAGCCCGGAAGATCTGCATATCGAGGACAGATGGCGCAGAAACCGCACCTATGAAGGAATAAGAGGACATATCGGTCAGATAGCCGGGGGACGTCCTTGTATTCTTGACCTACATGAAAAATATCATGGCCCTCATGGACTTATAGCAGGAACTACAGGTAGTGGTAAGTCTGAACTTCTGCAGACATTTATTTTGTCGCTTGCTGTGGAATACAGCCCTGAAGATATTGCCTTTTTCCTTATCGATTATAAGGGAGGCGGAATGGGCAATGCATTTGCAAAGCTTCCACACGTGGCCGGCCAGATATCCAACCTGTCCGGAGCGCTTGTTCGCCGCGCAATGGTTGCAATAAAAAGTGAGAACAGACGCAGGCAGCGCCTTTTTATAGAAAGCGGCGTTAATAATATTGATGCATATACAAGGCTTTATAAAAACGGTGAGACTAAAGTTGCGCTTCCGCATCTTTTGATAATAATAGATGAATTTGCACAGCTTAAGGCTGAAGAGCCTGATTTTATGCGCGAGCTTATAAGTGTTGCGCAGATAGGTCGAAGCCTTGGGGTACATCTGATACTTGCTACTCAAAAGCCCTCAGGAACTGTGGATGATAATATCTGGAGTAACTCAAAGTTCAGAATCTGTCTACGTGTACAGGACCAGAAGGATAGTATTGAGATGCTCCACAAAAGCGACGCAGCATTTTTGTCAACTACAGGTAGAGCTATCCTGCAGGTAGGAAGTGATGAGCTTTATAAAGAGTTTCAGTCAGGTTATACAGGTCAGGCTTATGATAAGGATGGATCAGGTCACAAGATAACAGCAAGACTTCTCACTAACACAGGTCGTGAAGGACTTATTGGTAACTATCTTGAAAGCCGCCGCAAAGCTGTTCTTCGTCATGAATTCATCCTTGATCTTGTCAAAAATGAAGCTTCGCTTGTAGGTACAGCTTATGAAGATATGCTCTATCTTAATTTTGTAAGATTAAGAGATGAGATACTTGTGGCAGAGCCTGAGCTTGGCAAGGATCATGATGCTCTTGCAGACAGGATCATAGAGCGCTCTGAGACGGAGAATATAAGACTGCCTCAAAGGCGTGAAAAAACTGAGCTTGAAAGTGTAATTGAATATATAATTGACTGTTCGAATGAACTTGAACTCTACAATAATAGTCCGTTATGGCTTCCTGAACTGCCCAAAAAACTATCACTGGACTTGCTCGATGGCTACAAGAAGGTGTCCTATAACAGCGGCCGATGGCCACATATTTCAAGCAGCGCTGATATCAAGGCTTATGCCGGTCTTATAGACGATCCTGTTAACCAGTATCAGATGCCTCTTATTATCAATTTTTCAAGAGGTGGCAATACAGCTGTATGTGGTATGACACTTAGTGGTAAGAGTACGTTCTTGCAGACGGTTGTCTTTTCACTATATCAAAGCTATGACCCTTCTATGCTGAACGCTTATATCATTGATTTTGGCGGAAGAGCGTTTGAAGCTTTTGAAGATGATGCCCATACAGGCGGAATAGTATATGATACAGATATCCAGAAGGTTCCCAATCTTATCTGTATGATACAGGATGAGATCACAAGGCGTAGAAAAGAGTATGCAGGAGCCGGATTTGACGGAGTTCGTGCAGAAAAAGGATTCAAAGATCCTGCGATCATAGTTGTCATCGATGACATGGCTTCACTGCGTGAGAAGACGGAAGGAGCATATGATGATGCCATCATTCAGATTGCAAGGGAATGCGCGGCTGTGGGTATATATCTTCTTATATCCGGCAGCGGATTTGGAATGAGAGATATTCCAGGCCGAATGTCTGAGAGTATACGTAATATATTCTGCTTGCAGATGGCTGATAAAGTCGGCTACATGGATGTACTTCGTACATCACAGATAGAGATAATGCCTCAGGGTTCTATAGCGGGAAGGGGACTTATAATATCATCCGGTCATACGCTTGAGTTCCAGACAGCGCTTAGTGTGTGCGAAGATGATATGACAAGATCCGAAAGCATCAGAGATATTCTTTCTAAAGAGACTTTGAGCTATCATGGCCCTAAAGCTATGGCTATACCTTATATTCCGGATAAGCCTTCATGGTCATTATTTAAGGATTCTTTAACAAATATTGATGCAGGATTGCTTCCTTTCGGTTATAATATTACAAGTGCACGTATCGAGAGTATTGATCTAGATACGACATATCTGTATCTGATAAGTGGAAGACCCAGAAGCGGTAAGACCAATCTTATCCGTATACTTTCCAGAACCTGCCGCTTTATCGGCGCCAGGGAAGTGACTGTATTTGAAACAAGCGGCAGGAAAGAGCTTAAAAACGATGCTTCAAATATGGGCTTTGGATATGTTACGGAAGTAGACGGCGTGGTTGGATGGCTTAAAAATATAATTCCTGTTTTTAAAGAAAGATATGCTCTTAAGTCCAAACTTAAAGATGAGGGCATAAGTGATGAAGATATCCTTCGTGAGATCAGAAAAGAAGGTCATCCGTATTTTATTTTCATAGATGATCTTGTGAGCTTTACTTTGATGATGCATGGTCCGGAAGGCGCAAGTCATAATCTTGCGGGTGCAATTACCAATCTGTTTGAGAAAGGCAGCCTGCTTGATATATATTTCTTTGCAGCCTACGACGACGAAAAGAGAATGGATGCTGCAGGACTTTCGGTATACGAAAGCTTTACATCTTATAAAAATGGTATACATCTTGGCGGTATGGCTGATTCACAGAGTATACTCAGATTTGATGGTGTTCCGTATAGGAAGCTGACTGCTGCAGGAAAGCCCGGATCCGGTATCACATCATCATATAATGATAAGGGCTCGGTACAGGTAGTGATTCCGCTTGCATAAGGCGCTTATGATTCAAACAATTTATAACACATGAGGTTAATATGGTTTATTATCTTTCACTAGTGGACAGTATGCTTGAAACTCGCATGTTGAAAGAACTCGTTCCGGATTATGCGGCCAAGTATACTGAGGATTATTGGGATTTTTGTTATACAGAAGATTTCTATGAGGCAATGGCGAGGCTCCAGGAAGTCAAGAAACACGATATTTTAGTATGGGATACTACGGTCAGAGGAGCGGGCAATAAGCTTCTTTCATTAAGAAAAGACAACCCGACAGCCTTTTTGTTCCTCTTTGCTTCCAGCAGGACCAATCCCATGCTCTATGTAAGAGCCGGAATAGCACCGGATGCGCTTCTTTTAAAGCCTTTCGATATTGTTGCTCTTGATAAAGTATTAGAGGAGTCTTTTGATCTTATCCGTGACAGACTCTCCAAGAGCAGAGGTCAGCTTATAAGTGTCTTTACAGGTCATGCACAGAAATATCTCCAGCTTGACCTTATCGATTTTCTTGAAGCCAGAGATAAGAAGGTATTTGTCAGGATCAAGAATCAGGAGTACGGATTGTATGAGACACTTGATGATCTTGAAAAGAAACTTCCGGATCATTTTAGAAGATGTCACAGAAGTTTTATAGTCAATATGCTTCATGCAGACAGCATTATCATTTCGGAGAACGTTATCATCATGAAGAATGGCGACGCAGTACCTGTATCTAGAACATATAAGAAGGAAATCAAAGAGTATGGAATTGAAAATGAATAACGGTTATATAATGAGCAGACTTGATCTTTCAGTCCTTCTTTTATCTGCTAAAAAGGACAGAATCTGTTCACTGGCTCTGCCAAAGGCAAACGAAATTGACGATCTTCAGATGCTTTCAAGCGCATTCAGACTTGCAAGAGACGGTCTGCTTGAAGTTCCTGTAAATGAAGATGTGCTTGATGAAAGTAAAAGGGATTCTGCCATGAGAGCAGATGATATCCATCCTTCTAAAGAGGCTATGGATTTTATGGAGCCTTTACTTTCTGCTCAGAAAGTGATAATGCTGGTTCCTTATGACAAGGAGATGGATCAGAAATTCATCTATATCAGTGATAAAGGAGTTACTTTAGTTGAAGCTGACAGCCATAGACAAGACAGGATAATCGTCACAGCTATTGATAAAGAGGATTTTGAAGACTGGCTCAGACAATCTTTTGATCTTGAAGAGAATATACCCGGATCAGAGGATGCCAGCAATGAATTCATAAAGGCTATAGATCCTGAAGATATTGAACGAGAGAATCTCAAAGCAGTCAGGAAGATGGATGTTATGGATCTTGAAACATGGATGGATGAAGCTTCTAAAAGTTCAGGACTTACTCCTGTCTTTGCGATGTCATTCATGCGAGGAAGTGACGGTGTTGTGACCAAGTACAGAATGATGCTTCGTGGCAGATTTTCAGAATGGTGCATAGAGTGTCCGGCAGGAGATATTCTTTCAGAAGATGAAGGAATGGAAGTATGGCCGGCTTATGAGAAGATGTGGGCGAATATATGATACTTGTTGATTTGCAGGTTGTATCTCTTGACAGGCATTATCAGTTCAGTCTGGATGAGTCCAAGACTGTCTTTGAACTTATAACAGAGATCAAAGATATCCTGTGCCAGAAAGAGCAGTGTGAGATGATGGGAGACGATGATGATCTTATGCTATGTTCAGTCTCACAAAACAGGATCTTAGAAAAAGGTAAAACGCTTTCTCAGCAGGGGGTACGCAGCGCAGAGCGCATGCTATTGTTTTAGTAGAGGTTGATTATGAGAGTTGATACAGATATTTTAAAAGAGGCAGCTGACAGCAGAGTTAAAATCTGTAAGAGGCTGGAAGACAGAGCGCTTGAACTTCAAAGGCTTATCAAAGAATTGGAGTCTTATGAAGGTTTTGATGATATATGTAGTCAGGCTAGGGATATCAATGCAGGTCTTATTAAGGATATCCTTAGAATAAGACAGATGGGTATAGCTCTTCACAGTATATCCAGAATTTATGAAGATGGAGAGAAGCTTATCGCTGATCATTCTGATGGAACAGGCTTTATTATCAAGGGACGAGAGCTCGGAATCCTCAATGATCTTGAACCACTGCGAGCTTCCTATGAACGTGTTGTAAGTGGCGATAGTCTAAGGAACATAGGAGGTGAAGAAAGTTGAGCAGGATAATGGTGGATATAGATCAGCTTGTAAGAGATTCCCAGTCAGTTTCAGAGCACCTTACAAGGATCAGAAACTTAAGACAGGACGAGCCCAAGGAGCTTAAAGAGCAGGGAGATAACGTAGAAAGCGGTATAGAAGAGTATAGCCGTTGTATACGTTTTGCAGCTGATAATTATAATAGAATGAGAAGCGAAGTTCGTGATGTTATCTCTTCAATCAGTATATAAGGATCAGTTTCTTATCTGATCACGCAGGCGAGCTTACGGTCTTTACAAGAGGTTGTATTATGAATAATATGAAAAAAGAAATAGAGCAGCTAAGCAATACCGTCAGAAATATGAGCGGTTATTGGAAAAGTGAAAGCAGTGATGTGCATCAGGATATTTTTGCAGATATCATTGATGATGCTATGGATTATGCGGATCACTTCCCGGAAGATACAAAGACAAGCACTAAGACAGATGTATTTGATTCTGATCTGTTGAATTGATTATAGAGGTGTTTTATGGCAGATAAAAATACGATAACTCCTGAACTTTTGAAAGACAGGGTACTTAAGATAGAAGAGCTTGCAGATGCCCTTAAGAAAGATGTACTTAATGTCATAGTTGAGAGTGATGAAAAGACATTTGATTCATGGAAAGGCGAAGAAGCAGACATGTTCCGAACCAAAGAAGATGCTGTAACAGATGCCTTGAAAGAAGATCTTGATAAAACAGTAAAGCTTGCAGAACAGATGAGATATCTGTTATCTAAAAGTGAAAGGGCATGATAAGTAATGGAAATATTACAAAAATACTGGTATATTCTGGTGGCTATTATTGTATTGCTGATAGCTTTCATAATAGTCCTTCTTGTATATATAAAAAATAATGCAGAATATAATAGACAGAATGAGGCTGCAAAAAAAGCTGCAAACAAAACTGCAAACAAAGCATTAAAGAATGTTGCAGGTAAAGGCGGTAGTGTTAAGAAAGCAGATGAAAGTGATAATGTACATCGTACTAAGTTTGTAGATCTTGGAGACAGAGATTCGGGAGATACAATGCTTTTGTTTGATTCTCCAGGCAAAATCTGGATAAATGATATAGACAGACCTGATAAGATATTTGAACTTCCTTTGTCTGAGTCAGGTGTATACATAGGCTATGATAAGAGCAATCAGGTATGCCTTGATTATGATGATACAGTTTCAGGCGTACATTGTCGTATCTATTGTGCCGGAAGTAAGACATATATCGAGAACAAGAGTAAGACTAATCCGCTCATTGTGAATGGGCAGAAGATTGAAGAAAGCGCTGCTATATACTCGGGAACAGAGATTGTAGTGGGCAAGATCAGGCTCAGTATCAAATTCGCTTGATCATATTTTGGGGCAGCTGTCGGAGGAAGGCATAATTGGGGATTATCAGATGTCCGCATTGTCAGGAGCTGATTCCTGATGATTTTACACATTGCGGCTTTTGCGGAAAAGATGTAAAAGTCAAAAACGAAAAATATATGCTGCAGATAGGAACAGTTCTGCAGGATAGATATTATATCGGAGCAGCTATAGGTCAGGGCGGATTCGGAATAACTTATAGCTGCTGTGATCTGCGCCTTGATATGAAGGTTGCGATCAAAGAGTATTATCCGGATCGTCTTGTTCAAAGAGATACTGAGGTATCCGATAATATCGTTTTAATAAATCCTTCTAAAAAGTCAGTCTATGATCATGAGATGAACAAGTGCCTTCTGGAGGCACGAACACTTGGTGATTTTGCAGATGAACCGGGTGTTGTCAGGGTCAGTGACATATTCAATCAGAACGAAACAGTATATATAGTTATGGAATATCTTGAGGGTATGACCCTTGAGCAGTTCCGTAAGAGGAATCCTGATGTAACATTTGACTTCTGTTATAAAATGTTAAGTCCGGTTATCAAAGTCCTTGAACGTATACACGAAAGAGGGCTTATTCATCGTGATATAAGTCCTTCTAATATCATGGTTCTTCCGGATGGACGTGCCAAGCTCCTTGATTTTGGATCTGCAAGTCGTTTTGATAAGCCAGATGATAGTGATGAGATCCTGGTTCTTAGGTCAGGCTACTCCCCTATAGAACAATACCAAAAGAACATATCTTTGGGACCATGGACTGATGTCTATGCTTTTTGTGCTACTTTCTATTATATGCTGACGGGAGTTAATCCTGTGAGCGCAGATGAAAGAGTAGGACGGGACACACTGGTAAGGCCATCTAAGATGGGAGCTGAGATTCTGGGCGGACAGGAAGATGCACTTATGCACGGACTTGCAATTACTCCCGAACTAAGAACCAGATCTATGAAACAGCTCACAGATGAGATGGAGCTTAAGGTTCCGGTTATCAAACCTGAGCAGATAATCAATGCCAGGAATGAGATGAAATCCCATGTGATAGATGAAATATCCGGAATGGTTACTTTAACTCCGGATAGTCAGAATGCTTTGCAGGATACTAAAAAGATACATCGAAAGATAAGCAAAAAGAAGCTGATAGTATCTCTTGCCGTTGCTGTTATCTGTATTCTTGCAGGAACTTTTACATTGAAGAGAGTCTTTTATAAAGAAGAAATTGTGAACGAAGTAACTGCGTATAGTCTTATCGATGAGAGCGCTTATGGCCTTGATTCTTATGAAAATATAAAACTTAAGATCAAGACAACGATTGATTATAAGAAAAGTACAAGCTATAAGTCTGAAAGCAGTAGGATAGAAGAAGTTACAGAGGTATGGAAAGGGCCAGGCGACAGCTTGTATGTAAAAGATACCAGTTCTGCCGGTAATGGTAATATCGCTTATATCATATTGGATCATTTAAATGGTGATACATATAGACTTAGCAGGCACGAAGCAAATAGTTATTCAATTGATGATTCGTATAATTCATATATCATAACGGCTCTTTTAAATGCATCATACCTTAATGGAAGCCTGAAACTGGCAGAAGATAAGGCTAAGATAAACGACAGATACTATTATAAAGTAACTGGTGAGCTGAATCCTAATGCCATTGTAAAAACATTAGATGAATTAAATATCTATGAGGATATTCCGGAAAGTTATATAAAGACTTATGGGCTTGTTCCTAACGCTGAGATAACTGCTTATTTTGATAGTGAAGATCACAGGCTTAAGAGAATCAGTATTACTATGAAGGACTTTGATTGTGATGCGATCAATGAGAAGATAAAAGAATTTTATGAAATCGTTATTTATTCTTATGACAAGATAGGTATCACAATGACTGTTGATTATGCTTATGATGAGAACGCAGTTATAGACTCGGCAGAAGAGAAGCGTTTTACTGACACTAAAGCCAAGATCGAGGAAGACAGCAATGTAAGCTGGGAGTATGGCTGGGGCTATATATGGGGACTTAATCTCCTTCAATGAGGGATGATTGCTTTATAAGTTCATGGAATGATAACTGGAATTACTTATGCCCCGGGTCTATACTTGCTGTGCTAAGACATGTGGATCCGGGGCATAATAAAAAAGGAATTTATAGCCTAAACTATAAATTCCTTCATACAAATGCCGGTGGCGGGACTTGAACCCGCACTGAGTTGCCCCAAACAGATTTTGAGTCTGCCTCGTCTGCCAATTCCGACACACCGGCGTTTGCAACTCCATAATAATAGCATATTAGCGCGATTGGTGCAAGAAGTAATCGCACATTATTTTAAATAAATAATTCAAACTTCCCACTTGGACGATACAGCATCTCCAAAGGATTTGCAGGGACGTGCTGTATATAGATCATTGCCATGCTGTTAATCGTTTTATACTTCATGGCACGATAGCCGGATCTTTTCATTCTGGGGTCCAAACTCGCTGCGCTCAGACAGGTGGACCCCTTGCAGAATGAAAATCTCCATCTATCATGCTCATGAAGTCAATAAAACGATTAAAAAGCATGGCAATGATCTATATACAGCCCGTCCCTGCAAATCCTTTGAAGACGTTGTATCGTCCAAGTGGGAAGTTTGAAAAAGCAACACACAAAATAGAGATAAAGGAGAAAAATAAAATGAAAGTTGATCCAAAAATGATTGAGATGGCGGATATATATCATCTGTCATTTATGACAAGAGTTAAGTATATATATCTTCCGGCTCTTTTTCCGAATATGTATAAGAACCGGCTTAATAAGGGAAACAAAGTAGAAGAATCAATGTAAAAATAAGAAGTATATGACCAAGACTCCTTACTTGGACGGTGCAGTATTCCACTATAAAAATTGTAGGTGCGGACAGTATATAAATCATTGCCATGCTTTTAATCGTTTTATATAATTCATGAGTGTGATAGATGGAGATTTTTATTCTGTCAGGGGTCCACATGTCTGAGCGAAGCGAGTTTGGACCCCAGAATAAAAAACTCCAGATATCATGCCATGAATTAATAAAACGATTAACAGCGTGGCAATGGTTTATATACTGTTCGCACCTACAATTTTTATAGTGGAATACTGCACTGCCCAAGTGGGGAGTCTGCAAATAACTAAAACTAGAAAAGGCATAAGCTTGCAAGAGGTTAATATGACAATTGAGGCAAAGAATATAACTGTAAATTTGGATGGCAAGAAAGTTCTTGATAACGTGACATTTGAGATAAGTTCAGACGATACATGGGCTGTTACAGGCCCTGAAGGAAGCGGCAAGTCTACTCTTGTAGATGTAGTACTGGGGCTTAGAAAGCCGGATAAGGGCTACGTATCACTACTTGGAGACTATAAATATGACAGGGTCAATGCAGGAGTAGTATTTCAGGAAGACAGACTTTGTGAGTATTTTTCTGCAGAAGAAAATATTGTTTTGGTAAATAACAGATATTCCGAAAGACGGGCAGCCCAGGAGCTCGAGATGCTCATTGACACAAAATATCTGGGAAGACCTGTCTGTGAACTTCCGGAGGATGTAAGAAGATGTATATGTATAGTTAGAGCCTGCTGCATTCCGTCGGATGTTCTGATAATGGATGAACCTTTTAGGGGACTTACTCCTGAAAAGAGGAAAGCTGCTATAGATTTTATCAAGGAAGCTGCAGGCCATAAGGGAATAGTATATGTTCAAAGGACTACGGAGGGTCTGGAAGCATATAAGAACTTCAGACTGGCATAAGGTGCCAAAAAGATCTTTTGACACCTACCTCATAATATATGACGTAAGGGTCAAAAGTCATTTCGATTCGAGCTTGCTCGAAATCGAATATGAATTTATGACCCGCCAAACATGAGCAAAGTAGCACGTAGTGCGGATTTGCGAATGTTTGAGGATTGTGAGA
>JAEEGI010002604.1_pt1 | contig 43923 bp, 34 predicted proteins | sample 8958751 | NCBI WGS metagenome assembly JAEEGI01 (sample SAMN16246545, study PRJNA631951) | gut metagenome | biome: gut microbiome; feature: rumen; material: KS-attached | host: Bos | place: Iran: Karaj | collected 2018-10
AGTTCCTCGTATAGTTTGTTGATTCGGGCATTCACCTCTGTAGCATTGGCTCCGGGAGCCTGGAATACCATGTAAATCGTACCGGGTTTTCCGTCGATGTTTGACGTGAAGTTGTAACTCACAGCACCAATCTCCACATCAGCCACATCGCTCAAATGCAGCAGGTGGCCACCATCGTTGGTTCGCAGCACGATGTCGTTGAATTCCTCAACGGTCTTGAGCGTGCCCTTGTATTCCATTGTGTACTGGTAGGCATTCTCTGATTGCTCACCCAATGAACCCGTGGCTGCAACGAAACTCTGCCCGCTGATGGAGGCGAACACGTCGTTTGGTTCCAATCCGTACTGCGCCATAACATCGGGTTTCAGCCAAATGCGCAGCGCGTAGGTGTTGCCGAGTGCCAAGACATCGCCCACGCCGGTGATACGCATCAGTCGTGGTCGGATGTTGATGTCGATGTAGTTTGCGATGAAGTCGGCGTCGTATTTGCCATCCACGCTTTTCAGCGCACCGATGTGAAGAATATTGCTCTGTTGCTTCATCACTTGCACGCCCACCTTTGTCACTTCCGATGGCAGGAGGGCGGTGGCGCGGCTGACGCGGTTCTGTACGTTCACAGCTGCGATGTCCGGGTCTGTGCCTTGTTCGAAAAAGACTTGTATGCTGACGTCGCCAGAGGAAGATGCCGAACTGGTGATGTAGGTCATGCCAGGCACACCGTTGATGTTTTCCTCCAGAGGCTGAATCACGCTCTTCATGATGGTGTTCGCGTCAGCACCTGTATAAGATGTTGACACTCGGACCGTTGGCGGAGCGATGTTTGGGTATTGCTCGATGGGCAGGGTGCTCATGCAGATGACGCCCACCAACGTGATGACAATCGCTATGGCGCATGCCATCACATACCGTTTGATGAAAATGTTTCCCTTCATGGCTTACTTCTCGTTTTTCGGTGCTTCAGGGAACAGTACCTGTTGTCCCTCCTGGAGGTTGTTGGCTCCTACAGTGACGATTCTGTCTCCCACATTCAGTCCGCTAGTCACGATGAAGTCCTTTCCGTTGCCCGCATCTGTATAAGTGATAGTCACGGCGGTGGCAGTGCTGTCAGGTTTCACCTTGTACACCAGAGCCTTGTCCTGCAAACGGAGTACGGCTGCCTGAGGAATCACTATCACGTCCTGTCGGGAAAGCGGCAGAACAACAGTACCCTGGATGCCGGAGAACAAATGGCCATCGGGGTTGGGGAATGATGCCTTGCAGGACAATGTACCCGTGGTGGCATCCACCACACCTGTCAGACTGGTAATGCGTCCCTTATGAGGATACTCTGTACCGTTCTTCATGAAGAAAGTCACATCGGGTAGGTTGGTCATGTATTTCTCCTTGTCGCTCTGCACAATCCCCGAAGAGACCTGTGCTTCAATGATAGCCTCTGTAACAGAGAACTCAGCGTCCATCGTCGTGTTGCCACTCAATACGGTCAATTGGGTCATAGGAGTCACCTGGTCGCCGCCACGTACGGGAATTCCGCCGATGACACCCGTCACTGGAGCCGTGATGGTGCAGAAACCGAGGTTCACCTTCGCGCGGTTGACAGAGGCCTGCGCCTGACTCACTGCGGCACGTGCCTGTTGAACGGCCGCCTGGGCCTGCTTGTAGGTGTTCAGCGAGTTGTCGAGCATATAACTGCTGACGATTCTCTTATCAAAGAGGTTCTTGTTGCTCTCGTACTCCAGTTTGGCGCTGCTTTCTGAAGCAATGGCAGCCTGCAGATTGGCCTGTGCGGCCTGCAGATTGGCCTGTGCGGCCTCTACCTCATGCTGTGCATTTCGAGAGTCGATGACGAAAAGAGTCTGGCCTTTATTCACTTGCTGGCCTTCCTGAACACAGATTTTCATCAACTGACCGCTCACTTGAGGCATAATGGTCACATCGGACTGTCCTTTCATTTTCGCGCTGAACTTCATAGGGAACTCTATGTCACTTTTTTTCACCGTCAAGGTCTCAAATGACGATTGCTTTTCCTTAGGCATGTCGATTCCGCAAGAAACCAGCACGAAGAGCAAGCTGAGCAAACATGCTAATCTGAAAGTTTTTTGTTTCATTGTTTATTACTTTACGATAATTTTAATCTACGTTTCTAGGTCATAGCATGAACGATAACTAAAAATCAGTTCATAATGGTTTTTGCTATCAAAGTTACTGATATTTTGACAAATAACTTCTTTATATTTTAAATTAATGTGTTATTAAGTACAACAGTTTTATCAATAATAACCAATTGATAAATTAATATTACTTAATGATAAATACAAAATCTACTTAAATCCTATCAAAATTGTCAAAATGAGAATTAGAAGGTGACTGATTTTCTTGGATAAATCGTCAGAAAAAAATGAGCTTCTCTTTTTATAGACGGATACCGAAGAAAGCTCTTGCTCGCCATTTGTTTTGGTTGATGACCACCGCATTATCATCGAATATAGAGTTGTTCATCACTAGTGATGCACCAGCGAAATACCGTGACGAGAAGTTATGGACGATGGCTGCTCGTTCATTGAAAATCATGTTGATACGTACGTGTTTAGCTTTTTTCCTTTCTCCGTTGATAGTGAGGTTGTTACGGTTATAGACAACAACCGTAGGCAGCATGGAGAAGTGGAGCAACCATTTTTTGCCAATCAGCCAGTTGTAACCGTAACCACCTCCGATGCCGACATGTCCAAGATAAATGCGCACATCAGGAGCGTCAGGATTTCTTTCTTTCAGTGCATCACATGTTTTGATGCTACCTCCTTGATAACTGATACCTGCCAACCATGACCCAGCGGAACGGCGCTGTATAAAACTCTGGTTAAAAGCGGCAGGATAGGAGAAATGGCGATGATTGAAGGTATAATAACCTGCAAAGTTGACCATATTCATTCTGAGGTCACCGGTCTCCATCCGCCCGACTTTATCACCACGCCTGATGTCGCCAGACAGCGATTCCGAGCGCTGGTAGCTGAGATCAAGGCTGATACGGCTGCTATAGTAGTTGAGGTTGAGTTCAAAGTCCTTATATATCCCGCTTATCTTGTCAGGATTGAGCACAATCGCTGCCGCCAAACCCCGATATGTCGCACCGACACTCAGTGTAGTCTTACGACTGGTGCTAAGGTCGGTTTTGGAATAGGTGTCGTTGACAGTTCCTTTCGCATGGAACGTGTTCCCCGTTTGGTTGACTCTGAACTTCAGCGTCACTTTACCTTCAGGTCGTATCACATAGTTGGTATCATAGGGTGTGCGGTAGTACCGTGCAGTGAGCGCGCTGTCCATTCTCGCCCTTAATTGCTGGCGTCGAGTTTGTGCGGCAAGCTCAGAAAAAGTGAATACTGCAACACACAACAACACCCATTTATAGAAAGTATTTAGCATCATTCTTGATTATCAGAAAGCGCTGATTTTACGAAATTATGAAATGCCGTTATTATGGTTAAAGCGTTGTTACAAAACGGCGAAATAACGAAAAAACATATACGAAATCAATCTGCAGCCCTTCTTGCAAGACTGCAGATTGATTGTTTCTTGTGAAGGGGCGCAACACTAAGCGCCCTTATCCATAAGCACTATTCTCACTTAGCCTGGAGTGGCTCCACGTCCTTGAGGAACTTGTTGATGTCCTCGTCGGAAGGAGAATAGTCGATGAGGTCGTTGGCGAAGTAACGGTCGTAGGCCAGCATATCGATGAGTCCGTGACCAGAGAGGTTGAAAAGCAAAACTTCCTTCTTGCCCTCTTCCTTGCAGCGGAGTGCCTCGTTGATGGTGGCAGCGATGGCGTGGCACGACTCAGGTGCTGGTACGATACCTTCTGTACGTGCGAAGAGAACACCTGCACGGAAGGAATCGGTTTGCTGGATATCGACGGCACTCATGTATCCATCCTTGAGCAACTGAGAAATGATGGCTCCTGCTCCGTGGTAACGCAAGCCACCAGCGTGAATGTTTGCTGGCTGGAACTTGTGTCCGAGTGTGAACATAGGGATGAGTGGAGTATAGCCTGTCTCATCGCCGAAGTCGTACTCGAACTTACCGCGTGTGAGTTTGGGGCATGACGCAGGTTCTGCGGCGATGAACTGGGTGTTGTATCCATCGAGGATTTTGTGGCGCATGAAGGGGTATGCAATTCCTGAGAAGTTGGAACCTCCACCGAAACAAGCGATGATTTTGTCGGGGTATTCTCCAGCCATCTCCATCTGTTTCTCGGCCTCAAGTCCAATGACGGTCTGGTGAAGTGACACATGATTGAGCACAGAACCCAGTGCATATTTGCAGTTGGGTGTGTTGATAGCAAGTTCAATAGCCTCAGAGATGGCACATCCAAGAGAGCCGCTGCATTGCGGGTCAACGGTGAGGATGTCTTTTCCTGCCCTTGTTGACATGGAAGGACTTGCTGTGACCTGTGCTCCGTAAGTCTGCATCATCGAGCGGCGGTATGGTTTCTGCTGGTAACTGATCTTGACCATATATACAGCGAGCTCGAGTCCGAACTGCCGGCAAGCGTATGAAAGTGCAGTGCCCCACTGTCCTGCTCCAGTTTCTGTTGTGACATTGGTCACTCCCTGCTTCTTGCAGTAAAAGGCCTGAGCGAGGGCGGAATTGAGCTTATGTGAACCAACAGGGCTGACGCTCTCGTTCTTGAAGTAGATATGTGCAGGTGTGCCGAGTGCTTTTTCCAGCTCTGTAGCACGTACAAGTGGAGTTGAACGGTAGAACTTGTACTGGTCGCGCACCTCTTCTGGAATGTCAATCCATGGGTCGGTCTGGTTAAGTTCTTGACGTGCACACTCTTCTGCGAAGATAGGGAAGAGGTCTTCAGCCTTGAGTGGCTGGTGCGTACCTGGGTTGAGCATAGGCTGTGGTTTGTTCACCATGTCAGCCTGGATGTTGTACCACTGTGTAGGTATCTCGCTTTCAGGCAAGATAAATCTTTTCTTGTCAATCATAATGAAGTGTTTAGTGTTAATAATTTCGTGTTATGTGAATTGGTTGATGCAAAAAGTCTATTTACTGTAATCCCCTTTGTTGACGTCGTTTGTGTTTTTAGATTTCAGTTTGTCAATGCACTCGTTGACGTGTCTTCTGAAAGTCACCGGATTACTGAGGTATTTGAACTCGTTTCTCACATCGCCTGTTGTGATGACGATTGTTCCGTAGTTGAGCATCCTCTGCATGAATCCCTGGTCGATAAAAAGGCCCTCACATTTCTCAAGGCTCAGTTCAGCCAGTTGCCGGCGGATGATTCCGGTCTTGATGATAACCCTTCTTGTGGTGACGATGTACTCTCTGTTCTTCCTGTAGAAATGGACGATAACGGAACATGTGATGATGGACACGAGTATGATAATGCCACCGATGACCATCGTAAGGTCAGGGTTGTCAGTGTATGTGAAGTATCCAGTGATAAGTGTAGCCAGTATTATCGCAAGAGTGATAGCGATAGGTTTCCAGAAAACAAGCCAATGCAATTTTCCGCGATATACAATCGTCTCGTTCGTTGTGAGGTTACGTTCTATAAATCCCATTTTTTCCTGTTGATGTTCATTCAAGCGTCAAAGTTAGCGTTTTTTTCTCTAATGATGAAGAAAGCATGTGTTTTTTTTCCGTTTGTACCCGAAATGATATATAAATAAGGTGTAAAACTCACGGAACAGGTCTTCTATATTGGCTTATATGTGCAAAGTGCGGCAAAAGTAGTTCAGATGAGTCATAAAAGCCAGGGTAAAAAGGCAAAAAAGGGGAAAAAGTCATTTATTAATCTGTTTTTTAGCAAATTGCGAAAGAAATATTTCGCTGAATGGGAATAAAGTGCTATATTTGCACTCCGAAATCTGATTCTTACTGTTTTCAGTATAGGTCTGAATTTGCATCAGCACATTAAGCGACAATTAGACAAGACTTTGATAATCAAAACAAAAAACATTTTTTATTAATATGACAAAAGCAGAAATAGTAGCCCAGATAGCTAAGGAGACTGGTCTGGACAGAACTAATGTACTTGTAGTAGTGGAGTCGTTCATGAAGAACGTAAAGGAATCCCTTGAGAACGATGAGAATGTTTATCTCCGTGGTTTCGGCAGCTTCGTTGTGAAGCGCAGAGCTCAGAAGACCGCTCGTAACATCTCAAAGAACACAACACTGATTATTCCAGAGCACAAGATTCCTTCTTTCAAGCCCTCCAAGGCATTCACCATTGACAAGGCATAAACCGGGGTTGAATCAACAACAACATTCAATTAATAATATAAAACTCAACAATTATGCCAAACGGTAAGAAAAAGAAGAGACACAAGATTTCTACGCACAAGCGTAAGAAAAGACTGAGAAAGAATCGCCATAAGAGCAAGTAGTCCTCAAATAGGCCTTTCTTAGCAGGCTGATGAAGAACAAATCGTATCATGCTCTTGACTTGTGCAAGCATAATGGTTTGTTCTTCATTAGTTAATGAAACCCAATCAGAAATCTTGGACTTAGTCGCCTTTATCGGGCGGACGTTGTCGTGGTTTTAAGAGGCGTCTTATCACCTGTTCCAAGATTTTCACCAAAACATCAAAGCAAAAAATGACAAGCGAACTGATCATTGACGCCCAGCCAAAGGAAGTGACCATCGCCCTGCTTGAGGACAAGCGCTTAGTAGAGTTCCAGAAAGAGGGTAAGGACACGAAATACACGGTTGGCAACATTTACGCAGGAAGGGTAAAGAAGATTATGCCCGGATTGAACGCCTGTTTCGTGGATGTAGGTTATGAGCGTGAGGCATTTTTGCATTATCAGGATTTGGGTTCTCAATTTCTCGCATTGGAGAAGTACGTGAAACAAGTGGTAAGCGACCGAAAGAAGTTAGCCACGATGTCGAAACTGGGCCGTCAGCCCGATTTGCCCAAAGAAGGCAGCATCCAGGACTTATTGGAAGTAGGCCAGGAGGTATTGGTACAGATTGTGAAAGAGCCGATATCGACCAAGGGACCTCGTTTGACATGCGAGTTGTCGTTTGCCGGCCGTTTGTTAGTCCTGATTCCGTTCAACGACAAAGTGTCGGTATCTTCCAAGATTAAGTCGGCCGAAGAGCGTGCCCGTCTGAAGCAGTTGATTATGAGCATCAAACCGAAGAATTTCGGTGTTATTGTTCGTACTGTGGCAGAAGGCAAACGTGTTTCCGAGTTGGACAAGGAATTGAACATCCTATTGGAGAACTGGAACGATTGTCTTCGAAACACACAGTTAGCCAAAGACTTGACTGTTCTCACCCACGAAGAGACGAGTCGTACTGTGGCCATACTCCGCGACCTGTTCAACCCCTCTTACGAGAGCATTTACGTGAACAACGAAGAAGTGTTCAAGGAGGTTAGGAAGTACGTGAGTCTGATAGCTCCGGAATGTGAACAGATTGTCAAGCACTACAAAGGGCAAGTTCCGATATTCGACAACTTCTCGGTAACCAAACAAATCAAATCAGGTTTCGGCCGTACAGTATCGTACAAGCGTGGCGCCTATCTGATTATCGAGCACACAGAAGCCCTTCACGTCGTGGATGTGAACAGCGGCAACCGCAACCGCGGTGTTGACGGCCAGGAGGCCAATGCCTTCGAGGTGAACATGGGTGCGGCAGAGGAATTGGCTCGTCAGTTGCGACTCCGAGACATGGGAGGTATCATCGTCGTAGACTTCATCGACATGGACAGCGCTGAGCACCGTCAGAAGTTGTACGAGCGCATGAACGAACTGATGCGCACCGACCGCGCCAAGCACAACATCCTTCCGCTGAGCAAATTCGGCTTGATGCAGATTACCCGTCAGCGTGTTCGTCCAGCAATGGATGTCCAAGTAGAAGAAACCTGCCCCACATGTTTCGGAAAAGGCACCATCAAGTCATCATTCCTCTTCACAGACACATTGGAGAACAAGATTGACTATCTGGTGAACACACTGAACACGAAGCGTTTCAAACTTTACGTACATCCTTACGTGGCCGCCTACATCAACCAGGGCTTCATCTCGCTCTACCGCAGATGGCAGTTGAAGTACGGTTTCAGTTTCAGTATCATCCCCAGTCAGCAGTTGGGATTCCTTCAATATATTTTCAAGGACAAAGAAGGAAACGAGCTGAACTTGACAGAGGAAATGGAGACAAAATGAGAAATTGAGGTGAAAACAGGTCCTGACTCACATCATCAAGAAAACCTGTCACCAAGAACTTAAAGAAAATGCCCTCGGGAACTAGTCCCGAAGGGCATTTTTCTTATTGTAATGCTGTAAATGTCAGGAAGAGAGCAAGAAGTTCATTTCTTCCGCAATCGTGTTGACGACCTTATCAGGCAACATGTTGCGACAAGCGTAATCATAATTTCGCCGACCAGCCTCTTGATTTTGAGCAAGTCGTAGGGCCTCCTCACATTTGTCGAAGAAATCAGCAGGATTAGCCGTATCGAAACAAGGATTTCCTGTTTCCTTCAGCAACACCCCCACATTTCCCTTGTCAGGGCCGACCACAACCTTTCCCGCCGAGAATGCGAGGGGCACATTGCCAGAATTGAGGATTTCCAGACGTTGAATGAGTATAATATCCGCAGCTATGAAATAAGCGGGAATATCCTCCTCGTCTACCACTTTACGATAGCAGTAAATCTGCCTCAACCTCATCTTCACTCTCTTATAAAGATTCCTTAAGCTCAGGTGAAGACGCCATCCGTGGTACAAGCCATAACCATGGTCGAGTCGAGGCGCTACTAATGCCACTTCATGAGGAGAGAACCTATTGCGCAATGAGAAGAAAACTTGCTTTTCCTCCTCATTTCTGAATACTCCGAATGCGAGTATGATTTTCTTTCTTAAGGGCAGGCCGAGTTGTCTTCTGCAATCTTCCTGTTTCAGTCCCGTTGCCAAAATGTCATAGAAGATGGGATGTGGCGCGATGAAATGGCGGGATTGGGGATAGATATCCTTAAGAAGACGGTAACTATACTCACCCATATGATGAATGGAGTCAGCAGCAGCGTATAAGATGCCGTAAGTTTTGTCGGCCTCTGGATTGTTATTGTGTGGGTGCAGGTTATGGCAGGTTATCATCATCTTGCACCCTTTGGCTTTCAATCTACGGACTTGATTCTCCAACTTCACATTGTCAATCTCTTCATTCTCAAAAACGACCTCTGGCCATTGAAAAAAGATAAGGTCATAGTCCTCGCCATGATTCCAGAACTCGCCGACATCGCAGACGACGTCAAAATGACACCGCCTCAATCCTTCATACAGACACCGTATAAAGGGATTGGCATTCTTGTCGTCCAAGAAAAAACGGCCAGCTGGAATCAGTACTCTCATCTGAATATCGTGTTAAAAGAAAGTTTATAATCCTCTGTTCTGTTTCTCATCCCAATGGTTTTGGCAGGGACTCCCCCCACAATCGTGTTGGGTGGAACATCTTTCGTCACGACAGCCCCTGTTGCACAGATGGAATTCTCACCTATGGTCACTCCAGGCAGAATCGTGACCCTACTGCCAATCCACACATAATCCCCGATTACAGTATCCCCGCCTACAGCTGCATGTGTATGTGTATCGTGTTGCTGTGTCCATATATTGGTTTCCTGTGCTACATCCACATGATTACCAATCACCACTTTGCCTCCCCTTCCATCAAGGAGCACATCAGGATTGACCACACTCCCCTCCCCCACAAAAACATTCTGAATGTTCCTAAAGCGAACATGCCTTGAGATAAAAGAATCTTTGCCAAGACCGCCCATCTTCCTTCGCAGGTACCAATGTCTTAATCTCCTGGAATACAACGACATCACAAAAGGAAGGACCACATAGTCATTGTAGTTCCGAATCGTTGAGTAGTCGAGTCCCAACAAACGAGCGAGAAAGCCATTGATTGATGCCATACTACTTACATTAACTGAGCGCGCCTCCTGTGGTGCGGAAGCAATTATAAACTTTCATAAATGCATAGAGTCCTCGCCAACCCAGACATTTTGAGATATGATAAGCGTACACCACATACTTGCCTTCTATTTTTTCCGGAGGGCAGTTGTCGGCAACGAGCAATTTGCAAATGTAGGCCACATTGTCCTTTGTTTGGGTGGAACAGACTTTCGTCTTGAAAATATTCAGAATCCTGTAGATGTACCTGGCCACAACTTCCTGATGATACAACGATTGTGTTGCCTTACAAGGGGAATCATTCCTCAGTCGTTCCACAATTGACACGTAAGGAGGGAGGAAAAGCAACAATTGGGCGACATGCCTGTCGGAAGTGATATCACCGCACAAAGACCCTTCCCGCTTTATCTGTATATAAGCAACCTTGTCGATAACACGAAAAGTACTGGCATGGCAGATAAAGGTGTTAACAAACAACTTGTCTTCCGCATACGACAATCTCTCGTCAAATCGAATATGGAACTCCTCAATCAAACTTCTCCTGAACAGTTTATGGCACGGGCCATCGAAAAAGATAGAACTGCAGAGATAGTCATCAAGAAAAGAACATTTCTCCTTATTGGTGTAAGCCTTTGGGCCATCAGGCACATAAAGTTCCTGAGCAGTACCAGTACCCATTTTCCGCAACAAGCCACCAACTATGAAATCTTCATCTCCGGCCATCAAATCAGACAGTCCCGTAGGAGTCATTTCGTCGTCGGAATCGACAAACATCACATATCTGCCAGTAGCCCGTTCCAACCCTGTATTCCTTGCTCGGCTGACGCCCCCGTGTTCAATACGAATCGACTGTACTCGGGCATCGATTTTGGAGAAAGAATCACAAATAGCCGCAGAATGGTCTTGGCTGCCATCATCAATCAAAAGGAGTTCAAAATCCCTGAAATCTTGCGCCAACACACTATTGACGCATCTCTCCAAAAAACGTTCGGAGTTGTAAACAGGAACTATGATGGACACGTCTGTCATGTTATCTACTTGTGGCAAATGATGTGAATCGACTGTTTGGATTTTCAGTTTGCAAAATTACACTATTTTCGCCAAATCGCCAAAACAATATTACATGAAAAGGAATACATAGAATCGTTTATCTTCATTGCACTAGGATTCATGTTTATATGAGTCAATGATATGATAGGCTTCAGTCCACAACTAAACATGTAGGAAAATGTTGATTTCACCCCCATACAGCCATAAACACGCTACGCAGAAGTGAAAATCTTGTTTTTTCAACAAAAAGGTCGCTTAAAATTTTGTTGATTGCAAAACTTAATGTAACTTTGCACTCGCTTTTGGGGTTAGCACTTCATTAGTTTACATGGTGGCTATAGTTCAGTTGGTTAGAGCGTCAGATTGTGGTTCTGAATGTCGTCGGTTCGAGTCCGACTAGCCACCCCAAAGATAAAGAGATTGATTCTCAGTCAATAACAGGAATGTTGTTGGCTGATTTTTTTGCCCTTAAGGATGAGAGAATTCTGATTGTTGTCAGTTCGAATTCGATTTTTTCTTTATGTTTTTTTGCATTGTTCTTTTTTCTGCTTATTTTTGCTGTCGCGACAGAGAGGTCGCCCAGGGAGAATGACTATTTGGTCAGAACACCAGAAAGAAGTGATGGTTGCTCAATCAATGAATTGGCCATTTAGCTAGTCTTGACGACTCATAAGAACTACCTAAGATAACCCATTAACAATCCCAAAAACAACTATGAAGAAGTATTTATCATTATGCCTAGCGCTAGTCGCTGCTTTGTTATTCAGCTCATGCGAAAAAGAGACTGATTTCCGCATTAAGCGAGGAACCAACCTGAGCCATTGGCTCTCCCAGTCAGAAGAACGGGGAGAGGCGAGACGGCTGCACATTCAGGAAGACGACTTCGAGCGCCTCGAACAGCTCGGATTCGACTTCGTACGCATCCCCATTGACGAGGAGCAATTCTGGGACGAGGACGGCAACAAACTCCCTGAGGCATGGGACCTGCTCAAATTCGCGCTCGACATGTGCGGCAAGCACCATCTCAGAGCCATTGTTGACCTCCACATCATCCGCTCGCACTATTTCAATGCAGTGAATGAGGGAAAAGCCGACGCCAACACGCTCTTCACTTCAGAAGAGGCCCAGCAGCAACTCATCAACATGTGGTACCAGCTGTCGGACGTACTCAAAGGCTACAGCAACGACTCGGTGGCTTACGAGTTCATGAACGAACCTGTGGCTGACGACCATGAGCAGTGGAACAAGCTTGTTGCCAAGGTGCACAAGGCTTTGCGTGAACGCGAGCCAAAGCGAACCCTCGTCATTGGCTCCAACATGTGGCAGAGCTATGAGACGATTCAATACCTCAAGGTGCCTGAGGGAGACAAGAACATCGTGCTGTCGTTCCATTACTACAATCCTATGGTGCTCACACATTATGGCGCATGGTGGACGCCTCTCGGCAAATATACGGGAAAGGTGAATTATCCTGGAGTGCTCATCTCGAAGGAAGACTACGAGGCAGCGCCTGATTCTCTCAAACCGGCACTCGAACCATTTACCACACAGGAATGGAACATCGACAAGATTCGTCAGGACTTCAAGGATGCCATTGAGGTGGCCAAGAAGTATAACCTCCAACTCTTCTGCGGAGAATGGGGAGTGTATGAACCAGTGGACCGTGAACTAGCCTACAAGTGGTACAAAGACATGCTCACCGTGTTCGATGAGTTCGACATTGCATGGACAACCTGGTGCTATGATGCAGACTTCGGATTCTGGGACCAGCAGAAAAACGACTACAAGGACAAACCGCTTGTCGATATCCTCACATCAGGAAAGAAACTCGAAGACAAGAAATAGCATCTGCAACCTTATACTACAGAATTGAAACAGCAGCTACAATCCAATCAGATTGTAGCTGCTGTCGTAATTGCTTAATCTTCAAAAAAGCGATTAAGCGAGGGCAGAGCCAAGCTGCTTGAGCTATGCCGAGCGTGAGCATTTTAGGCGTAGCCAACGTTCAATGGTCAACGTTCAATGGTCAATGGTCAATAACCAATGCTCAATGGGCAATGAACTTCTTGCCATTGTGGATGTAGATGCCCTTTTCGGGTTTGCCAGGCAGTTCGCGACCGTTGAGATCGTAGTAACGGTGGGTGCCGTCGTTGTCGATGGTCTCGATGGTGTCGATGCCGGTGACATCCTCCAGCATCATGCTGATGCGGTCGTTGGCGTGGTGTGAGCTTGGTAGCAGATAGGCACGGAACGGCAGGATTGTAGCCGCTTTCTCCGCCTCCGTTGAGTTGGCTACGGGATGCCAGTCGCCGTCGCTCTGCAAAATGTATGCACCACGTTCAGCGGCCGTCTCGTTGTCGATGGCATCGAATGTGCGGAGATAGGCATCGTCCTCACCCATTTGGGACAGTGGGAGGAAGGTCTTGCGTTGCTCGACAGTGTGATTGCCCAACTCGACCCGCAGCGCCATTTCTGTGAATTCGACGCTTGTGTTATCGCCATGAAACGCAAACTCACAGCCCTCAGCCTTTTGCCGGAAGTTGCTACGTATGGTGACATAGTTGTTAAGGAGCAACGCTATGCGGACATCATAGCCTTATCCCAACGTCTCATTGACAAACTCGACGACTACGAACAGCATCCAGAGGATTATGCCGACGGGTCGTCACGACAGCCTGCTGCCGACGAGGTGTCAGGCTACTGCGATTTCTATCGTTCCCAGGCATATGCCTTTTTGGCTCAGGCTTATGCCGCTTCTGGGCAGCGTGAAGATGCTCGGCGATACGAAGGCCTCTTTTCCAAAAGCGATTTTGGCCAGACGCTCAACGGACGCAGTGCTTCCGCGCGCAATGCCTCAGTCTCATCATGACGTGTTCGGCAAAGCGTGGCAAGTTGCGATGCCCATTTCACTTGTTCCTCATAGTCCAGCCCCACACGTGCCACATCGGTCAACAGGCGCAGCACCTCCATACGATGGAGGGGGTTGGTCTTGACAGAGTCGTGTTCCAGTAATGCCAACCCCATCTGATGGGCTGTGTCGAGGTTCATCGTGTCACTCGGATAAGCATAACCTTGAGCACGCTCCAATGCAATGTTGAAATCAGACGTGGAGTCAATCTTCGTCTCATCCCCACCAGTGCAACCCACAATAACCAATAAAAATAATCCTATAATAAAGAGTATAAATCGATGCTCCATATCCTTAAACGCAAAAAACAGTGCAAAAGAAAATAAAGTTCAGGAAATATAAGCCCGTCACACAAAGAAATCATGTTACTTTAGAGGAAAGACGCACAATTTCCTATGAAGAATCGAATGCTCATATCATTATTTTTTTGTAAATTTGCACAATAGAAACTTAAAAACTGAACTAATATGACTGTATTGAGAAAAAACCTGCTGACAATCATGATGTGCATGGTTTCCCTGTTGGCGACAGCACAAGTGAATTATGGCAAACTCGTCCCATTGCATGTGGACGGCAACCAACTGAAAGACCCCTCTGGCAACACCGTAGTGTTACACGGCGTGATGGATACCCCCAACCCCTATTTCAATTCTTACCGTTGGGGTAACAACTGCTCTGACGGCACTGTATCAAGTTGCATCAATTATTTCGACAAACTCTTCACTGCCATCACCGACTCCACCAACGGTGCTTACTGCAACCTGTTCCGTCTGCATCTTGATCCATGTTGGACAAACGGAAATGCCAACTCTTGGAAAGTGGACAGCCGCGAGAGTGGCACGGGTGAGGCCGATTTCAGCAGATATACCGGCACTCGCTTGACCAAGTACATGAGGACCCTTTACTGGAGAATCGCCCAAGCTGGTATGAAGCATGGTCTGTACATCATCATGCGTCCGCCTGGCGTATGTCCTGGCACTATCTATGTGGACGGCAGTTATCAGAAGTACCTGATGGACGTATGGGACAGAGTGACCAAGAACGACTCCATCTTGAAATACTCCGGACAAATCAGCATTGAACTAGCCAACGAGCCAATCGGTGTCCGTATGGCCGACGGCAGCGAGTCAGACCAAGCTCTGCACGATTTCTTCCAACCTATTGTGGATAAGATTCGCGAAAATGGTTTCAAAGGTATTGTCCTTGTACCTGGAACCGGCTATCAGTCGAACTACAGGCCATACGCCAAGTATCCCATCACAGGTGACCAGATTGGCTTTGCCGTGCACAACTACGCAGGATGGTATGGCACCAGCGATGACAGCTACGACCCTCAGAAATCCATCGCTAATTTCGGCAACCAAGTACCTGTGGTCTATACCAATCCTATAGTTATCACAGAGGTTGACTGGAGTCCACAGAACACCAAGGCCATAGACCATTACAACGAATTCAACCAGCCAGTCTATAAGAACTACGGCACCTGGGCTACCGCCTCAACAAGCAAGTGGGGTAAGGCATACAAAGCGATACTCGACCATTACGGCAACATCTCCATGACCTTGACAGGCACTGGCGACTTCATCGACATTGACGATTATATCAACAGAAGGACTGTCACACCTGCTTTCAAGAAGAAGATGGAGGCTAACGGCGTGGATCCCTATGAGGCTTGCGGTGTGGCTTGTTTCCAGTGGTATGCCGACTACTATACGGTGAACTACTCCTCTCCAGAACGCTACCAACCCCTTCAAGTGGTGCCAGAACGTCCTTTCGAACTGAGCAACGAGTGGTTCAACCCCACTATCTTATACGAAAACACAGCGACACATGCTCCCACCGTGCATTTACTGAAAATGAAGAAGGATGGTTTCGCTGGATGGAGATTCACAGAAGAAGGAGGAATAGACTTATCAGGATACAACTATTTGGTAGTCAGAATGATGAGGAATGCTCCGACGAATGTTTTCTTCCGTATTTACGACACAGCCAATTATTGGGCAGAACCTTGTGAATTCAATCTTAGCAACATCAAGGAGGTGGTTATCGACCTGCACGACCTAAAGACTGCCTCTGGCGAAAAAATGGATCCTTCACATATCCGCATGGCAGGATTCATCTCAAAGGTTGAGCAAAGCATTTATGTGAAGGAGGTATTCCCTTCCATGGATGGCGAAACTGAAGTCACAGCCATAGAGGCACCAGTTGCTGATGATGGCATCAAGAACAAGGATGTCTACTTCGACCTCTCAGGCAGGAAAGTGACTCATCCAACCAAGGGCATTTATATTGTAAATGGCAAGAAAGTTCTCATCAAATGACACACGCCAGGCATAAAAACCTGAGCATTGGATTCTAAGGGGCTCCACCCTAATGAAATGAACAGAAAGCGTCCCTGCCTTATGGATTTGAGGCAGGGACGCTTGTTGAGTAATAAGACGAGGAGATTCAGAATCCCGATTGGGTTCAGAACCTCACCTTAAGGATGGGCAGGATGTTGTTAAGGTTCTTCTCAGGGAGTGTGACGATGAGTTCCTCAGTAGTTCTCTGGTATTTCACCTTGCCATAGCCAAGCAGTTCGATGGACTTGATTTTCTCCGTGCACAGGTTTGAACCATCTCGCAGTGCCTTCACATGTACAGTATGGTCCTCAGGCCATGCAAGTGCGGCAACGTAGAGGTTCTTTCCGTTCTGTGTGAAACGGATTTCCGTCGCACCAGCCTTGGTATATTGTCCGTCATTGAACCCCTGGTTGTTGATGGCGATATCGCTTTCTGCTATGGGACCCTCACCGAAGATTTTCCAAGGACGCGTTTTGACAATACCCTCGCTGTTGATTTTCATCCAAGCGCCAAACTCCTTCATGATAGCCAGTTCCTTTTCGTCGGGAGTGCCATCCGCACGGAGAGGTACAGACAACAGCATATTACCATTCTTGCTCACAATATCGACCAGCAATTTGGCAACAGTGGCCGCGCTCTTGTAACCATTCCTTTCATAGATGCCCTTGTTGTAGTGCCAGTCACCGATGCAGTTGCAGCACTGCCAAGGACGGTCAATGATTTTGTTGGGCGCACCTCGTTCCACATCCCAGACAAGGGCTTCTTTCTGATCCTCATTGAGAATCTTTCCAAAAACCACAGCCTCATTCTTTCCCTTATGCGTAGCCATGCTATGGTTATACATGTGGGTAGTGATTTTCAATCCTGCGTCGCTGATGGGATAGAAAGGCAGAACGGTGACATCAAAATAGAGAAGGTCGGGGTTGTAGCGGTTGATGGCATCAAGCGTTCGGTTGTAGAAGTTGGTGACAAACTCCTGTGTAGGAGGACATGCTCCACCTTCCCATCCCCACTGGTTGTGAATACCACGGTTGTCCCATGTGTTATCGCTGAAATCATGGTTTTGCTGGTAGAGTTTCTGCGGGTCGAGCCCTTTCCACCATTTCTCTGTTCCGTCAGGATTGGGTTTGTAACCATCCTCTTTGGTAAGCCATCCATCGTATTTCACACCGCGTTTATCACCTTTGAGGTCAAAGCGACGCGAAGGTTCGTACCAAGTCCAGGCATGGTCGGCATGGAAAGATATACCAAATGGCAGTCCGTATTTTTTAGCGGCTTTCGACCATCCTTCAAGTAAGTCCTTATGAGGTCCAATGTCTTTGGCATTCCATTCCTGATACTTGCTGTCCCAGAGGTCGAAGTTGTCGTGGTGGTTGCCAAGCGTGAAGAAATACTGCGCACCGCACTCCTCCTTGTAGAAACGCACAAGTTCATCGGGATTCCAGTTCTCGGCCTTGAAGAGAGGCAGGATGTCCTTGAATCCGACCTCGCTGGGATGTCCATAGTGCTCACGGTGGTAGTTGTACTTGTAAGTCCCTTCCATGTACATCTCACGAGCCATCCAATCACCGGAACCTTCAACGCATTGCGGCCCCCAGTGCGCCCAGATGCCGAACTTTGCATCGCGGAACCACTCAGGTACCTCATAAGTTCTCAACGACTCCCATGTAGGAGAGAATGCTCCAGTCTGCATGGGCTCGTCTGTTTCAAGGACTGGTATTTTGTAGTCTTGTGCTGATGCCGACATTACGGGTGCCATCAACCAAGAGGACAATAGAGTTTTTCTCATTTTGTTAAGTTTATTAGGGTTTATAGATATAGAGGGGATAGATACTATACTATAGATGCTATAGATACTATAGAACTGTATTGCTGGGCTCTATCAATAGAGGTAGAAGAAGCGTTCCATCATCTGCCATTTCTCATCGCTACGGGCATGTTCGTCACAGCCCTGCATTTTGGATACTGTAGCCTCCCACTCCGCTTGTCGGGGCAAAGTGGCCAAGCGGTCCATGGCTTGCTGCCAATCGAAGTCCATAGGTGCGTCAACAATCATGACGACTTTTGTGCCGAGGATATAGAGTTCCATTTCGAGGATGCCCACTTCTCTGATTCCCTCTCGCACTTCCTTCCATGACGATGCTTCAGAATGCAGTTTCCTATAGTTCTCAATCATCTCAGGATCGTCACGGAGTTCAAGAATCTGGACATAGCGTTTGGTGGGACAGCTGTAGTCTTTTTGTGGATAACCGTTAGTCATATTTGATTTATTTTAGGAGAAACCAAGATATCCTAGGAACATCTAATAGTAGGATATAATTGGAGAGCCTAGGGCGTCTTTTCCCAGACGCCCTAGGCTCTGTTGTTTATTCATTCAGTAAAATCGACGAGAATACGGAACACCTTACCAGGGTTCTGGCTCCACCACTGCATGGTCTCAAGGGCCTCTTCTGGTTTGACAACCTTAGTGATGAGACTTTCAACCGGGCAGTTCCCCCTTTCGAGATAACGAATGACAGCACGGAAATCCTGTGGTGTGGCATTGCGAGAACCACGGATGTCAAGTTCTTTCTGCACGAAGAGTTTGGTTTGGAAAGTGACATCGCTCTTGGCATATCCGATGCAAGCCACCCGTCCTGTGAAAGCCACCTCGTTGACAGCCATCTGATAGGTAAAGGGGGTTCCAACTGCCTCTATGACCACATCGGGACCAAAACCTCCCGTAATTTCCTGAAGGCGTTGGTGCACATCCTCTGTTTTTGTATTGATGGTGAATGCAGCCCCCATCTTCTTGGCAAGCTCAAGTTTCTCGTCGTCAAGGTCAGCGGCGATAACCGTTGCTCCACGTGTTACAGCACGAACCACAGCTCCCATACCAACCATACCACAACCGATGACCATGACCACATCGATGTCGGTGACTTGAGCACGGCTCACAGCATGGAAACCGACACTCATGGGTTCGATGAGCGCGCTGGTCTTTGTGTCGAGTGTCCCTGCAGGGATGACTTTCTCCCATGGCAATACGATGCATTCCTTCATCGCTCCGTTGCGTTGCACGCCAAGAGTCTCGTTATGCTGGCATGCATTGACGCGTCCGTTGCGACAGGATGCGCACTTATTGCAATTGGTATAAGGATTGCATGTGACAACCATGCCAGGCTTGAGTTCTTCGGGAACGTTGCTTCCGACAGCCTCGATAACGGCACCGACCTCGTGTCCTGGGATGACGGGATTGAGCGCCATGGTGTTGCGCCCCATAAAAGTGTTGAGATCGCTACCACAGAAACCGACGTACTGGAGACGCAACAGCACCTCGCCGGCTGCGGGTTGTTGTGGAGCGTCAATGTCAATGACGCTCAGCGTTTGTGAATGTGAGATTTGAATTGCTTTCATATGTAGTTTATATTTTGGCCTTAAAAGTGCGCCATCCGTAGACAGCGATAATGACGAAGCAGATGAAGGGGAGAACGAACGAAGCATTGACGGCAGGCATACCTGCAAAGGTCTGTTGGTCGATAATCAAGGCCTGAAGTGGTGGCAGAACAGAACCACCAAGAATAGCCATAATCAAACCAGCCGCACCAAACTTGGCATCATCTCCAAGACCGTCAAGCGCGATTCCGTAGATGGTGGGGAACATCAGCGACATACATCCACTGACGCATACAAGACTATAGAGCCCAAGACGATTCTGGAAAAAGATTACACCCAAAGTGAAAATCATTCCCAAGACAGCGAAAATGGCCAGAAGCTTGGCAGGTTTAAGCCATTTCATCAGATAGGTGGCAATGAACCTTGAACAGATGAAGAACAGCATGGCCATAATATTGTATCCTTGACTGAGCACCTCGGCATTTCTTTCAGTCATTGCTCCCGATGTGTCTATACCCAAGAGTTGTCCGATGCCTCGCTCCAATGCAGTATAATTACCTTCAGCCAACAACAGCCGTGTTCCATACTGTATGATAAAAGTCCAGCACATGATTTGGGCACCTACATAGAAGAACTGGGCGATGACACCCTCGCGATAGTATTTGAGTGAGAAGATGCGCTTCAGCGTAGCAAAGAAATGTATATCGTGGCTTTGGTCGCCGTTCTTCGGCATCTTGGAAAAAAGAATCACAAGGAACATGGCGACAATGACTAGTCCGATAATGAGATATGGCGAGATAAGTATGCTGAGGTCTGCATTCTTCATCGCCTCAAACTGCTCATCGTTCAGAAGTGCACGTTCATCACTGCTCATCGGGTTGAGTTTTGCCTGAATGAAGTTCATTGCCACAAACATGCCGATGATACTTCCGCAAGGATTGAAGCATTGGGCAAGATTGAGTCGACGTGTTGCCGTTTCCTCAGGTCCCATAGTCAATATATAAGGATTACAAGAAGTCTCAAGGAAAGACAGTCCACAAGTCATGATGAAATAGGCAATCAAGAAACAGCCATATACACCTATTGCCTTCGCTGGGAAGAAGAGCAAAGCACCAGCAGCGTACAATCCAAGCCCCATCAACACACCTGCCTTATAGGAGAATTTACGGATAAAGATAGCAGCAGGGAAAGCCATACAGAAGTATCCACCATAGAAAGCCACCTGTACTAAAGTTCCTTCGGTCACATTCATGCGGAAAATCTTGGAGAAAGCTTTCACCATCGGGTTGGTGATGTCATTGGCAAATCCCCAAAGTGCAAAACAGAAAGTCACGAGGATAAAGGGAATAAGATAACTCACTCCATCCTTCGAAATCAGAGATTTTTTTGCTTCCATTTTTCTTTAACTTATAATGTTTATTTATAGACAGGTCCGAAATTGGCGCATGCACGGTAATCAGCACCTTCCTTGTCCATGCCGAAAGCATTCCAGGCAGATGGACGGAAGATGTTGTCGTCGCTGATATTGTGCATGCATACAGGTATTCTCAGCATGGATGCCAATGTGATAAGGTCGGCACCGATGTGTCCGTAGGCAATGGCACCATGGTTAGCTCCCCAGTTGTTCATCACAGAATAGACATCCTTGAAGGCGTCCTTGTTTGGGTCGAGACGAGGCACGAACCATGTGGTAGGCCAAGTGGGGTCGGTGCGCTTGTCGAGTATATCGTGCTGTTCCTTCGGAAGTTCAGCGGTCCATCCCTCAGCGATTTGCAGCACAGGACCAAGTCCATGAACCATGTTGAGTCGCAACATCGTCATGGGCATACCCTGACGTGTGACGAAATGAGCAGAATAACCGCCTCCTCGGAAATAGTCGCGGTCGGCAGGCATCCAGTTGGTGGCTTTCAGACAGGCCTCCACATCTTGTTGTGTCATGTTCCAAGGTTCCTTGATGGTGGGGCTTCCCTCATCGTCAGTCATAGCTCCCGTGGCATCAAGCGTGGTGGCACCAGAGTTGATGAGATGGATGAAGCCGTTCTTAGCGAGTCCTTCTGGAGCTTTGCCAGTGACACGCTCCACAGCCTTAGGACTCCAGTAAGTGCGTACATCGGAGAACATCACGCCACGATTGGTGAGCAGGTGACCAAAGAGCATGGCCATACCATTGCAGAAATCGTTTTCTGTTGCGAGAATCTTAGCCTCACGAATGCCATTCCAGTCAAAAGAAGTACACATCAGTGACTCTGGAAAATCGAAGTTGGGTTTGTAGTCCGTCCACTGTCGCTGCCCTTGCACACCTGCTGCGATGGCATTGTGTCCGAGGGCTTCCTCTTTGTAACCCATCTCCAGCAGTTTGGGATTACCTTCCATGAGGTCGCGGATAATCATCATGTTCTTCACGGTGAATTCCCAGTCGGCATCTTTTTCCTCACGGTTCTTTCCCTTGCCTTTGCCGTTGAAAGTCGTCATCGGTGTGCCGGGGAAGAGGGCGCGGTCCTCATTATAATCGTGTCCTTCCTGTGGTTTGCAGTATTTGTCAACCCACTCCATTGCTTTCTTGAATTCATCAGGGTCGTAGATGCCGAAATCCACACGACGGAGGATTTCCACGAGCTCCACATATTCTGTCCTCATGCCAAGGTATTGCTGCAGGAAATCGGCGTTGACAATGCTGCCAGCGATACCCATACAGGTGTTTCCGAGCGAGAGATAGGATTTTCCTCTCATGGTGGCAACCGCTTGAGCAGCACGGGCAAAACGAAGGATTTTCTCTGCCACGTCAGCGGGTATGGTGTTGTCGTCGAGGTCTTGGACGTCATGACCGTATATGCCGAAAGCAGGCAGACCCTTCTGTGCGTGTGCAGCCAGCACGGCAGCCAAATAAACAGCACCCGGACGTTCTGTTCCATTGAATCCCCAAACCGCTTTCGGGTAATGGGGGTTCATGTCCATGGTTTCAGAACCGTAGCACCAGCAGGATGTGACGGTGATGGTGCTTCCCACTCCTTCGCGCTCGAATTTCTCGGCGCAAGCAGCGCTTTCAGCCACACGTCCAATGGTTGTGTCGGCGATGACGCACTCTACAGGTGAACCGTCACCGTTCTTTACGTTATTACTGATAAGCTCAGCCACGGCATGCGCCAGAGCCATTGTTTTATCTTCGAGACTCTCACGCACTCCGCCTTGACGACCGTCAATGGTTGGGCGTATACCGATTTTGGGATATTTATTCATATGTTTGATAAGGTTTGAGATTATTATAGGTTTTTTCGTTATTACGTGATAACGTTAATTCGTGATTACGAGATATCGCATTACTTATTCCGACATGTTTTTGATATAAGGGAGGTCGGGGAGGTTGTGGAAACCATAGAAACGCATTGCGTTACCCCCAAGGAAGGCTTGCTTCTCCGCCTCGGTCAGCTCGGTAGTCTTTTCAACGAAGTCGTAGGACATTCTGTAGGTGATAGCCGTGATGGTGCGGGGATAGTCGCTGCCCCACATCAAGCGGTCCATCCCCACCATATCGGCAGCCTCGCGAATTTTCTTAACCGCTGTGGGGAACGGATAGAACTCGCTGTTGTAGAGCCAAGTGATGCCACCCGACTCCACCATGACATTGTCACTGGCAAGTGCAAGCCCCACCTGCGAACGGAACGATGCCGTGGTGGGCATCCCGAAATGGCCAATGGCCACTTTCAACCGTGGACACTCCTGTACCACCTCCTTCATTTCTGCGATTTGCTGTTCGTCATCATCCAGACACATTGAAAGCACCATGCCTTTTTCTTCCAAGAACTTGAACATGGGCATCATCGAATGCAAAGGATTCTGCTTATCGGCAAAGTATTGTGGTTGTGCCTGGGCGATGCTTTTCAGCCGATGACCTGGTATAGCAATACCCTTGAGGCCATCATTGAAACACTGTTCAGCCTCTTCACGGCAGAGTGCCATTCCCATGCAGAAGAAACGGTCGGGGTAACGGACCTGCACGTCCTTGAGGTATTCATTCTGGTTACCGTCGATGATTTCCTGTACCACCACGGCAGCGCCTACCTGTGCATAGTTCATGTTGGAGAGGAATACCTCTACGGAGTTAACGCTGTCGATCATGAATGGCGGCATCATCTGCACCTCCTGACCAAAGAAGATGCTCCTTCCGTTCGGCAAGGAACGAATGACTTGTCCATCGACGATGGTGTCTTGTTTCAGCCAGAGATGCGAATGCGCATCGATTATGAGTTTGCCCATGTCACACGCTGTTGATTACCGATGATATTTTTCACTTCATTCACGAGATTCCAGTCAGGTTCCTCGTTTGCCCATTCGATATTACGACGGACGTTAACGGGATTAGCAGACGAGAACAGTGTTGCTGCGATGCGTGGGTTGCTCACTGAGAACTGTACGGCCAGTTTCTCGATGGGATAACCCTTGCCCTCACAGTACTCAGCGGCCTTGGCGCAGACCTCCACCAATGGCTTCGGTGCGGGATGCCATGCCGGCACTCCTCGTTTGGAGAGCAGTCCCATGCTAAGCGGTGAGGCATTGATGACCCCTACCCCATTCTGCTCGAAGAAATCGAGGTAGTCAGTCAGTGCATCGTCGTTAATGCAGTAATGGCAGAAATTGAGCACACTCTCGACAGTGCCCTTGGGTGAATGCTCCACCACCCATTTTAGGTTATCCAGCTGCAGGTCGGTGATGCCAACATGTCCCACCACGCCTTTCTCGCGCAACTCCACGAGTGCAGGCAGTGTCTCATCCACCACCTTCTGTAGTCCTCCAGGCAGTGCGGCCTGGAACTCGATGTCGTGCACATTGATGAGGTCGATGTAGTCGATGTTAAGACGGTCCATGCTCTCATAAACACTCTCCGTGGCACGTTTAGCAGAATAGTCCCAAGTGTTGACACCATCCTTGCCATATCGTCCTACCTTGGTGCTGAGATAATACTTGTCTCGCGGAATCAGTTTAAGAGCTTTTCCGAGCACGGTCTCCGCCTTGTAGTGTCCGTAATAAGGGCTCACATCGATGAAGTTGATACCGCCCTCGATAGCCGCCTCGACGGCCTCGATGCTTTCCTTTTCCTTCGTTTCATGAAACACGCTTCCGAGCGATGAAGCCCCGAAAGCCAATGAAGAAAGGCTCATGCCTGTATGTCCAAGTTCTGTGTATCGCATAATCTTTTGTATTTATTTCGTTCTGCAAAAATAGAGAAAAGTCCTTTTAACGTATCGGATAATAAGAAAAGAGAATAGGACAGAATTGACTATCGCATCGTGTCGCGATAAACCTGCGGCGTTTTTCCGGTGGTTTTCTTAAACATTCTGATGAAATAGGAATAATCATTGAATCCAAGCGCGTATGCCACATCCTTCACGGGCATATCCTCCGTAATAAGCAGTAGTTGCGCCCTCTCGACTTTTTTCTTATTGATATACTTGAGAGGGGATGTGCCGAAATCCTGCTTGAAGAGACGAATAAGATAGGGTTTGGTGACACATGCAACTTCCGCGAGTTCATCAATGTCAATATCGTTATATAAATGATTGTTGATATACGTCAGCACCTTCTGCATACGCTCATTACTGGTCCACACCCTTGGAGTGGCATGCTCAAGAAATCGTGAAAAAAGGGTGAGTGTTGCTCCGCGCAATCTCATCTTGTCGTAGAGCGGCATGTCGTTATAGCGTTTCACATAGCCTGAAAATGATGATTGATTATCGTATGACATAGGGTCGCTTGCCGGCAGTTGAGCCTCGGGATGCAAATGGCACATCATCTCGAACAACAAACGGTCTACATCCGCACCCTCCACTTCTGTGGGGAAGTTATAGAACTCAAAAGCATTAGTCTCAGCTCTATAAGCCTCATAAACATGCAAATAATAGTGGCAAAAAAAATCTGTACATTCATAATCGTGCATCGTATATGCAGGTATGATGTAAAGATGTCGAGGACGAAGTTCAAAGGTGGCATCTGGCAGATGAAGCCATGCCCTACCTTCTGTAACGTAATAAATACGGGTGAAAGGTGAATAGACATTTTTCCAATTCCAGTCTGCATTATGATTTGCGTAGCCCACGTTGAGCATCAGCAAATTGAGAGCTTCAATAGGTATTTGCATAAAAAGGAGTAGTTTTTGATTGGGTTACAAAGATACACCTTATTTATTACATTAAAAAAATAATATCACAATTTTGTCCTATTATTGTATAAAAATGACAAATAAAGCTATCTTCTTTCTATTGTTACTTTGCATTGAGAACAAAAGAAAAGCGTTTCAAGCAGGATATCAAACACATCCGTATAGCAAATCAACACTTGTTGGAAGGATGAATGAACAATAAACCAACTAACTAATATTTCCTTTATTTTATGAGAAAATTATCACTATTTGGATGGATGTTGGCTATAGCACTAAATGCTACAGCCCAGCAAAATGATGTTGCCGTCGAGACCGGTCCGTTCACTGCTGACTGGCAGTCGTTGGACGCTTGGGAGTGTCCTGAATGGTTCAAGGACGCCAAGTTCGGCATTTGGGCTCATTGGGGACCACAATGTCACGCTGAAGACGGAGACTGGTATGCCCGTTTCATGTACTATGACGGCAGCGGACAGAACAAATGGCATTGGGACCACTTCGGCGACCCTGCTGAGTTTGGTCTGAAAGAACTCTGCAACGACTGGAAAGCCCAGAACTGGAACCCTGAGTCGTTGGTTAACCTCTACAAAAGCGTAGGTGCCCGCTACTTCATGGCACTTGGCAACCACCACGACAACTTCGACCTTTGGAACTCCCCCTATCAGGAATGGAACTCTGTGAATGTGGGTCCGAAGAAAGACATCATAAAGGGTTGGAGCGACGCCTGCAAGAAAGCAGGGCTTCCGCTTGGTGTGAGTATTCACGCCTCACATGCCTGGACTTGGCTTGAACCCTCACAGGCATACGACGGCAACCTGACAAAGGCCGATGGTGTTGGCAAGTGGTGGGAAGGCCTAGACCCACAAGAACTCTACGCCCAGAATCATGAGCACAGCCGTGGATGGATGGACTCTGGTACCATTCACAGTCAATGGGATTGGGGCAATGGCGCCAGTTTGCCTTCCGAGACTTATAAGAAGAAATTCCAGAACCGCGTGCTGGAACTCATCAACGACTATGCGCCCGACATGATTTACTTCGATGACACAGCCCTACCTTTCTATGGCTGTGACGACCAGATTGGCAAGAACATCCTCACCCACTACTACAACGCCAGCGCCGCCAAGAACGGAGGTACAGCCCAGGTGGTTGTTACAGGTAAGGTACTCAACAGCGCTCAGAAGAAACACATGATGTGGGACGTGGAGCGCGGTGTACCCGACAGGATTCAGGACGAATACTGGCAGACCTGCACTTGTATCGGTTCATGGCATTACGACGTGAATGTTTATAATCGTGGTGGTTACAAGAGCGCCCAACAGGTGGTGTGCATGCTTGTGGATATCGTGTCGAAGAACGGCAACCTCCTGTTGTCCATTCCCGTAAAGAGCGATGGTACCATCGACGACAAGGAGCAGAAAATCCTCGCAGATATCAAGGCTTGGATGGACATCAACTCGTTCAGCATCTACGGAACCCGTCCGTGGAAGACCTTCGGAGAGGGGCCATTGGCTGACGCTTCAAATCCTCTGAGTGCCCAAGGTTTCAATGAAGGTAATAATTACTCGTCGAAAGATGTCCGCTACGTGCAGCGCAACGACACACTCTTCGCCACCATCATGCGCTGGCCTTCAGGCAAGTCATTTACCTTCCAGAGCCTGGGCAAGAGTTCTGAATACTACAGTGGCAAGGTGAAAAGCCTTCAGTTGCTGGGTTATGGTGACGTGGAATACAGCGAAGGCATTGATGGTGTGACCGTCACTTTACCTTCCACTCACCCCAACGACATCTCACCAGTGTTCCAAATCACCTTCGAGCCGGGAACCGACACTCCTGCCACTCTCCAAGAAGTGATTGAGGGATACGAGGCCCGTTTAGCCGAGTTAACTCCTCAGGCCAGCAATAATACGGGTAAGATGAACAAGAAAGGATTAGACGCTTTCGCCCAAGCACTCACCGAAGCGCGAACCCATGTCAACGACACCGAAGCAAACCAGAAAATCATCCTTGCTTCCCTCAACGAGGCATACAAAAAACTGCTCATCGAAGGGCGCAACCAACCAGGTGCCCCAGCAGAAGGATACGAAGCCGACATCACCACACTTCAGTTAGTAGAAGCCAGCAATTTCACAGCATCCACCATGGGCAAGCGCTTTGGCACCCCAGAAAACTGGACAGTAGAGAACTACGGCATCAGTATGACCAACGGGGACACCAAGAACGGCATTGACTCCTACCCTGGATACAACACCATCATGCTTGGCCGCTGGTTGAGCGAGGAGGTGCAACCCATTGAGAGCGACATCACCAACACACGCATCTACCGCACGGTTCACCTTGAACCAGGCACCTATTATTTCGGCATGGTGTTCGAGACCCACCACAACATCTCGGAATCGAACTATATCTTTGCCGCCAACACCACACTCTCCACACAAGCCGTGGAAGAAAACAGCATCGCCTTCGCCCACACGAATGCCGCATCGAAAGGTGAATGGTTTGGCATCAACTTCTTCATCAACGAGGAACAAGACGTTGTGCTGAGCTGGCAGGCAGACTTGGCCGAGGGGGCTACCGAGCAGGAAATCCGCGTGAAAGAAGTGAAACTGCTGAACTACGGCATGGTGAACAACGACGCTCTTTTCAACCTCATCCAGCGTGCATGGCAGACCCTTGAGGAATCGAAAATCAACAACAACACCGGTTTTTACCGACGCGATGCAGCCAACGTACTTCAAATGGCCATCGAGAATGCAGAAGAGCAAGTAAGCGCCACGAGCGACGAGGAAATCAGTGCAGCATACGATGCTCTGGCAGAAGCCTTGGAAAACTTTCTCAAGAACGGGAAGAACGTGGGTGGCTCACCTATCGGGTCCAACTTCGAGGACATTACCATCCAGACCTTTCATGAGTCGGAGAATTTCGCCCGCACTGAAGAGACCCAAGATGGTGGTCGTTTTGGCGAGACCCTTTACTGGACGGTGGAGAACTTCGGTTTCGACCACCAGGCCGGCATTGACAACAACCCCGGTTACGACTGCCTGCATCTGGAGGTTTGGTGGAACAGAAATGCCTTCCCTGAGCATGGCTACGATATCGGCAACGCCCGCCTCTATCAGATAGCCGACCTACCAGCCGGACGCTATTACTTTGGCGCCGCCTATTCTCCATTCGAGCCTAACGACGAGAGTTACATCTTCGCATCCGACAAAATCCTCGACTCCAAGGAAATCCCGACCCAGTCCATCGCCTACGAACAAGTGAGCGTGGCGCCTCGCGATGGTTCTTTTCGTGGCATCAACTTCACACTAGAAGAACCCACCACCGTTTATCTGGGATTCCAAGCCGACTTCACCAACTCACAGACCAACAACGTCCGCGTGAAGTCCGTGAAACTGCTTTACTACGGCGAAATCACCTACTCCAAGTTGTCGGCCCTCATCTCCACTGTGGAAGAGCAGATTGGCGAAGTGAAAGTGAACGAGAACACTGGTCATTACTCTGTTGATGCCTATAATCATCTGTCTGAAATTGTGGCTTCCGCCAAGATTGTGACTGAGGACGCTGGTTACGAAACCATCAGCGAGACCTACAATACCTTGAGCGAGGCATTGGCTGACTTCTTGCAGAACGGACGCAACCCAGGTGGTGAGCCAGAGAAACTCAGCGCCGTTGACATCACCGAGGAGAAACTGCACGAGGCATCGGGGTTCAGCCGTGAGGACCAAAGTGTCACCACTCGTTTCGCAAAACCCGCATACTGGACAGTAGAGAACTTCAGCATACCCAATGGAGGCGACGGCACCAAGCAAGGACTCGACAAATACCCTGGTTACGATTGTCTGATGCTTGGCATCTGGGACGACCGTGGCAACAGCCAAGAGGGTGACTTGAGCAATGCCCGTATCTATCAGACAGTGCATCTTGATGCCGGCCGCTACTATTTCGGCAATACCTTCCAGACACGATACAACCTCTCTAAGGCTTATCTCTTCGTCGCATCCGAGCCTTTGGCTACTGATGCCATAGAGAAAGAGGCTATCGCATGGCTCGACATTGCCAACGGTGGTGCAAGCAGCACTTTCAATGGTATCTTCTTCACGCTCAGCGAACCGCAGGATGTTTGTCTCGGATTCCAAGCCAATCTGGCTGAGGGAGCAGGCGAACAGGAATTCCGCGCCGACAAGGTGGTGCTTTACGGCTACAACATTGTCGATGCCATCCAAACGGTATCTGTTGAAGACAACAGCGATGCACCGACAGAGATTTACTCGCTGCAAGGCATCCGTCTGCAGAGCGAACCCCAGCGCGGTGTGTATATTGTCAGAAAAGGCAACAAGACTGTGAAGAAAATGAAATAAGCACAAGCAAACAATAGCAAAAGGAGGGATTCCGAATCAAATTGGAACCCCTCCTTTTACTATTGCTCATGGAACTTCCCGTCAAGAGTGAGATAGCCGTCCTTGCCTTTGTAAGAGACCCACGCTCGAGGGTCGGGGCCATCGGAGAATGTAGGGATAAACACGCCGCCATTCTCGGTCTTCCTGAAGCTATACATGATGGGAATCGGCCAGTGACCATTGACATCACAGAAACCTATCAAATCTTCTTGTAAGTATTCAGGTCTATTTACAATAGCAGCCAGACCATGGCTGAAACGATTCACTGTATAATTGCCTGAAAGTTCGAACACAATCTTTCCCTGGGGATTGATACACATCCATTTATCGTCAACTCCATTGTCGGCGACAGAGGTTCTTGGTCTTCCCTCTCTTATCCAAGAGCGGTCGTCGAAGAAATTATAGATATGGCTGTATGAGCAAGGCAGGACCTCCTTTCCCTCCGAATTAACCAAGCCATATTTGTAGGGAGCCGCTTTCTTGCTGACCTTAACGAGTTCGGGATGGCATGTCTGTCGAACGATGAAATACTGGTTAGAGGTTATGCGTTCACCATTGCGGTTGAAGAGTTCCCATTGGCTATTGACTGTTTTTTTGACTGGAATGATATTTCCAACATAATTAGCAGGTTCTTCATTGCTAACCCACTCTCCAGGCTTGTACTCCCATAATACTGAGGCAAACTCGCAAGGAAGGATAACCTGTCCGTAATTAGACAGCACGCCTTTCTTATCCTCTGAGTATGAGATGAGCACGAAATCCTCCCTCTTGCTTGATGCACGCACCGAATCAAGAGTGCAATCGACAGTAACTTGTCCAAGGCTGTCGGTGACCCCCCACAGGCTGTTTTTCATTAAATAGAAGAAATTGAAATTCGACGCGTAGTTATGGATGATGGTATCGTAGTCGCATGCCAGCACCTGCTGTTCTGTCTGTTCATTATATAAGCCGTATTTGCCAGTGTTCTCGTCCTGCACGATTTTCACAAAGTAGTCGTTACTGTCCGACTCACATGACTTGACCAACGATACAATACCCCAGATGAACATTCCGAGAGCGGCTAAGTAAAAGATACCGATTCCCCATTCCTCCCAGAAATCTTTTAACCATCCCCATATTCTCGAGGAAGTTGAACTGTCGTTTCCTCTGTTTCGGGAATTATTGGTTTTGTTCTTGAGGGCATTATAGGAAGTTTGCAATGCACTATGTGAACGCTGCAAAACCTCAAGCGCGGCCTGTTGCCCTTTTAGTTTCTTGTATTCGTCCTCTGATATCACCACATACTTCCTTGGAAGAAGGGCCACACCCCTCTCCAAAGGCTTTCCACACTTGACGCAATAATGATGTGCGTCTATGTTGCGGTATTGACACGATTTGCAAATCTTCGTCATCGTATATTCCTATTTTTTGCCACCTTGGTATGGCGACTGATCCGACATCCAAGGAGGTAATTGGTTTTGTTCCAGAGTTCTACGCTGCGTGCCACACATCGGGCAGTAATAAGCTTGGTTTGTAGCAATGGGGAACTGATAGCCACAAATGCCACAGTATGATGCAAGAGTCTTCACCTCACGTCTCGGTTTCTCGTCTTTTTTCGGATAGATTATTTCATCCACTCGTGGTTTCTCACGATTCCGTCTCTCTTCTTCCCTTCTGGCCAGTTCTTTTTCCCAGTCGTATATGGCGGTGAGTGAGCGTACTTTGTCGAAGGGTTTTCCGATGTCCTCCTTGAGGTCTTTCAACCTGTCCTGTACCTCTTTGTTCTTGATGGTCGCCATATAGATGAATGCCCTTGACGATTTCAATGCCTCCTCAGAGAGTAAATCCGCATCCTGGAATACAAGCCCTTTATCGCTGTCCTCTTTGAAGAGTGATGGCTTCTCCGCAATGGCAATCAGGGAGAGATAGATGACCTGCTGTGAGAAATAGTCCATGTAGGTGTTGAGGTATCTATTGCTTCTTCGAGCAGGGTGTTGGAATGCCACTATTCCCGATGTGGGTTGCGGAATGTTGTCAGGTTGTCCTTTGACATAGAAGGAGTCGTAATCGATGAGATAAAGCCGGCGTTGCGGTGTCACAATAATATTGTCACCAGAAAGGTCTCCGTGCGCCATGCCGTTGCGGTTGAGGTAATCGACCATCTCACGGAAGTCCTTGGCCAGTTGCCTCATGACAGACGAGTTTTTGTAGTTCTTCTTCACGTACTTGATGAGGGTATCACCCTCTATCCAGTCCATGACGACCCCAGGTATGACCGTTCCGTCATTCAGGCGGAAGGCTTTTTCCACATACTCGTACTTCACTACATAATCCACCTTATGCAGGTTGAAATAGCCCGATACATTCTTGATATGCGTGAGATTTCTCTTACGTGCCTCGTCATTGACCCATAGACGAAGACATTTCTTCGACTTCACTCCTGTGCGGTGCATCGGGAATGTCTGGCAGAAGGCCCCCGAGTCCATCTCAAATGAATAGTAGGCATCAGGGTTTGTGGCGCTGACGTATGTATAGCCTTTCAGACTTGGAATCAGCACATTGGCTACACTCGCCTCCAGGGCGTCGGGTATTTCGATGACTAAATTCATAAGGGAGAGCAGATTTAAATGGCGTAGTCAGAATAGTCAAAGTAATCGAAATCGTCATAGTAGTCGAAGTAAACCGAGTCATAATTCGACGAATCGGGCAATTTGGAGGATTCTGTGGGTTCAGACGAATTGGTGGGTTCAGATACTACTGGAGATTCTGAATTTGCAGATGAGCCAGCTTCTTCATCGATTTTGATGATGATGACGCTTTCGTCGTCGCTTTTCAGTCGTTGAGTTTGGTATTCCTGTTCGACATAGTTCTCAAAATCACTGTTGTCGTTGAGATTCCAAAGGGTGTCGATGGGATTGTTCCCCAAATTGTGTTGTTTGATAAGCCAATCGGACAAAGCGTCGCTTGCCAAGACAACCCATCCTTTTAAGATGGTTCTTTTCCCGTTGGTCCATTCGCCGACAACCACTCCATCAGAATGGATTTGACGGGGACGGTTGCCGAAATCGACTTTCAGTTTCCATTCGGGTGAGATGTTGACAGGCATGCTACAAAAACACCGCAAGTGTCCGTCCTCAGGCAAGATGAAGAGACATGAGTCACCCAACACTTGCCATGAGAAGACGTTATCCTTCAGGGTCAATCCGACGAAGGTGGCCGCCGCGATGTGAAATTCCTCCTCCACCATCTCTTGTAGCATCCGTGCATCCTCGTCGAGCGCGTCCATATATTGGTCGCGCTGCTCCTTGAAACGTTGGGGCAGATAGTCGGGTGGAAAAGACGCGTTGTCCTCGTCATTCACAAAAGCCTGGGTGAGCATTTTGGACAGCACATCAGGCAGGAAGGAGTTGGTGACTCCATCGCTGAGTGCGAATCGACCCCGTTCCAAGTCGTAGTCGATACTGTCCTGAATGTCATTGTCGGTCTCTCCCCTCTTGTGGGTGATGAACGATTTGACTTGCACGCTCATATCCTCTGCCGTCTATTTTGATGATCCCCATTCAATAAAGCTGGCCAACTTGCTGGCATCCTTCTCGTTCGACATCATGCACCTCGACCCACTGACTGCCTCAGGAAATCCATAGGACTGGGCAGACAAGACGAGCTCGTCAGACATGGGTGAACTAGCTTGATAGAGGAATGCCATATTCTCATTAAGTGTGGGTTGCGATGTCGGGAAACGAAGCGTCGGGTCGGATGTCTCCGGGTCGTAATGCACATTGAAGATTCGCACATTTCCATCCATGGTCATGACATTCATCAAGTCCCTGGCAGCCTGAAGAGTCTGCCTGAACACCTCATCCTGTGGTACATCATCCCCCTCGTAGGGTTGTCCGTCGGTGATATTGATGACAATGGGAGCAGGAATAGCCGTTTTTCCATTAGCTTTTTGTCCAGCAATCCATTGGTTGACATCCTGTTTGGCCTTTTCGAAACCCATCTTCATGCACGTTTGGTACTCAGGTTTGGCCTCTGCGTTCTTGTCGAAGAGCGGTCTGTTTTCCCTTTTAGCATCCTTTAAGGCTCTGGCTAATCCCTGGGCATCGCATTTGAGCAATTCCACGATATGATAATTGTAGCCATAGATAGCGACACTCACTCTGTTCTTGACCTGTCCTCCTCCTATGCACCGGGTGAGAATGCTTTGGCATGTCTTCTGTAGCGCATTGATGACGTAGTCGATTTTGTCGACCATTGACCCAGAGAGGTCAACGAGAAAGACGATATGTCCAGGTTGGTCTGATCCCCAACGTAATGGTTCTCTTTTTACTACTTCGCTCATGATAGTATGTTTTTTTAAGTGTTTGTAAAATCGTTTAAATCAGAAGGGTGTCGAGGTCTATCTCTTCCATTTCAAAAGCCACTTTCATGCTTCCGATGGCAAACACATCGCCCGAATAGATTTCCTTGCCCTTGGGGCCGATTTCAAGTCCGTTGGCGCGTCGTGTCTTTCCACAGGTGTCGTAAATGCGAGTTCCTGTTGCATCCACCTTCACCTGGAAGAGGTTTCCGTTCACTCCGCAGTTCATGCCTTGTGGGGCAGAGAGTTCATTTTCACCTTCATAGAGAGGAACGCGAATGGTTTTGCCATTGAGGTTGAAAATGGCATCGCCTCTCTTTTTTCCTTTGGGTTTAGTGGGGGTATTGGGTTTGACGGGCGGTGTGGGTTGAACTGGAGGGTTGGTTTTTGCTTTGGCGCGGAGTTCCTCCAGTTCTTTTCTTGTGGCGGCATGTGCTTTTTGCTCAGCCTCGAGTAAACCTTTTGTCTTGGTGTGTTCGGTGGTCTCTTTCAAGAGTTTCTCATTGGCAACGTCCCTCTCACTCTCCACGTCGGCGATTTTTTTATTTGCGGCATCAAGTTTCCCATTGGCGATGTCAAGTTTCCCTTTGACAATGCTGAGTTCACCTTTAGTTGCAAAGAGTTCGTCGAATAGTTTCTCGTTGCTTTCTGTCAGTTCCTTGTTTTTGTTCTGGGCATCTGCGACAAGTTGTTTCTGGCGACGGATTTCCTCGTTCAGGGATTTGGTGTCGGCGGTCTGCTGACGTTCCTTATCCAAACGTTTCTGATACGCCTCCTTCATTTTGGAAAGCCTTTCCTCCTCCATTCTGACAATGGCTGGAGGCACCACCTGTGGATAGATGATTCTGGTCCATCCGCAATGCTCACAATAGGTTTGCTCCTCTGTCATTTCCGACTCACAGACGGGGCATTTATCTGCAATAACGAGCTCCGCAGTAAACGGTATCAGTTCAACAGTAGTCGACGGTTCAGAAGAAGCTGCTGCTGTTTTCTCGGCCCGCATTTTCTCCAGTTCTCTCTTGGTGCTTTCATGAGCCTCCTGTTCTTCTTTCAGCTTGGTCAGATTCTCCTTGTACTTCGCTATACGTTTCTCTTCGTACGCCTTTACTTCAGCGCTGACTGTTGTTGGCAGGATATGAATCTCAAATCCACAATGATTGCAAAAGGTGGTGTTCGTTGCCTGATTGCAGACTGGGCATATTGTAGTAGCCATATAGTTGTGTGTTTAGTAAGTTCGTTTTTCTGAATTCTTTCTATTGTCGATACTATGACAGCGCTCTTGCAGCACTCTGTCAATCATTTGTATCTGATCGGTGATAGTCATGATGATGTCACCTCTTTCTGTTACAGGTATCAAATCATGTCTGATTCTTTTATCCTTGTTTTCAGGTTTCTTGTTGTAATCTGTCCAATCGCGGTTGCAGTCATTATTGACCCTGATTTGCAAGTCTCTGTCATTGGTGATGACCAACAACCGCAATCTTTCCTCAATCATGATATTCTTGCTGTACTGTCGAATCCATTTGTCGGCATATATCTTATTCGTGTCGTCTTCGGCTTCTTCGACCACCAATTCAAGCCTTGCCTTGAGTTGTTTCCCCTCTTTTTTGCACATATCACTAATCAGGCACTTAGCGCTCCATGCCATAGGCTGTCTCGCATCATCCATGTCTTTACTGAAACTGTTGATTTCAGAATAGACAGCATTGTGCATCTCAAAACGATAATCATTGAAGGTGTAGTCATCACCGGGTTTAATGGCCTTTTCTCTTTGAGTTTGGCCGAGAAACAACAACATGTGCTTGTATTTCATTTGTTTCTTTCCGTTGTTGTCTTCTTCCGCTATCCATATATTGGTATCGGTGGCAATCACATTGAAATCGAGTTGGTGCATCAAAAACTGCCGTTGTCTGACGAGTTCCTGTTCGGTTTTCTTTTCCATTTCCTCTTTTCCAAAGAGATTCACTTTCACACCCCTGAAGTATATGAACTTCTGTTTGGGTTGATTAGCAATGGACTGAGTCGGATTCTCTGTTTTCTCCTCACCATTCAGGATGATTGTTGAACAACCTGGAGCGGTTACGAGGATTTGATTGCCATCGGCCTTCACCGTCAACACGATTCTCTTGACGAGCGAGTTGCCCAAGAAGAAATCGGGTGTGGGATGTTGGCCAAGGAAGTCACGCCATGTCCATTTTTCTCCCGCGAAAAGAGGGGCAGATAAAGACGTCTCGTCGAGGGGTATCCACACATCCTGAGTATCGTCCATCAGAATTCTGACGGATATACCTTCTGCGCCTATCAGTAGTTTTTTGTCTAGGATTTCCTGAGGTATCTTGCCATATTTATTGATTTCTGTCTTCATACCCATCTTTAAATCATAGGTTCAACTTCAGTCAAAATAATACCTGACAAAGTTAATCAATTAAACCGAGAACTTCAAACCTTTTATCAATTATTCCGTAGCGTGTTTCATTGTTGTAGGTACGAGAATAAACAATTGTTGATTTCGAGCAGTAATTGCTGTTAATAGTTCTGCGATAAACCACAGGAACTTATATTCTGATGCTAAGTGTGTTGTCGTTGAAGAGTTGTCGGATGTCGCTGACGATATTCATCGAGAATCCGTCCTCGTTCATGCCGCCATGCAGTATTCCTATCACTTTCCAGTTGTTGGCGAGCATCACCGGTCCTCCCGAGGAACCATGTGTGGCACCCGCCTGGGTACGGATAGCATCGAAAGTACGTGAGACGCCGTGAGTGTTGGTGATTCGGCAGCCGTTCTCTGTATTACTGATGACACCTTGTGTAAGCAGCATGCTGTCGGACACCTGGGTGCCCATGGGGAAACCTGCAATTTGAATGTATGTGGACGGTTCGCGCGGCGTATCAAGATCGAAGTCGAAGCATTTTGCTCCGTCGGGCAGGCTATTGAGTTGGAGGATGGCGAAGTCATGCTGTGGGTTATTCCAAAGCAATGTTGCCTGAGTGGCCATTTTCGTCCCTCTCATGTTGAGCGTGAAAGTGAAAGCGTTCTCTCCTTCCACCACATGGCTTGCCGTGAGCACATATCTGTTCTTGATTGAGATAATGAAAGCCGTTCCCGAACCACTACGCGATTCAATAAGTCCGACAGAGGCATAAAGGTCGTTGCCGTTGGCCACGTAAGCGTCCGCATCTTCTCCAGCACAGTCAATCTGTCCGCTGTAGTATGCTGGATGGTCGAAGATATTCTGTCCGCCAATTCCTTGTCCATTGTCTGGAGACGAATCGTCAGCGTCATCCACTTGTGGAAAGTCTTCTGGGATGATGCGCATGGCGAAATCTGTGTTGGCCTGCAGTTCTGGTGTTGCATTGTTGTAGCGTTCGTCTCGATGGTCTTTGAGAATGGCCATCAATGTTCCCACCACACCAGCATTTCCGAAATTGCGGTCTCTGACAAGGGACGCGAAATATCGAATTGCTGGATTCTTGCAGGTGTTGGAATCCATTCTTACTTGTGTCTTGGGGTTATTGGCCATTCGCAGAAGAATCTCCCACAATTCCTCGTTGGTATAGTCGGTGAAGTTAATGACGCTGCTCATTCGGCGTGACATACCGGGATTGACATTCATCATCTGCTGCATCTCATTGGTGTAACCTGCCATGATGATGCACAGTTTGTTCTCGTAGTCCCTATTGGTAATATTACCGACGATATCGGCCAGCACTCTCGGGCTTTGAGTGAGCATGTAAGCCTCGTCGATGAAGAGCACCTTTCCAATGTTGTCCTCAAATAGTTTCTTCACTTGTTCAGGAGTCGCTGTGAGCAAGTCATTACCGGCGATTTCCGTCATCACGTTGGCATCCTCGCTCTGCAACACGCCCAGTTTCTGCAGAACCTCTCCCATGATACGGGCGATGGTGGTTTTTCCAGTTCCGGGATTACCGCTGAAAACGAAGTTGAGTTTGGGCATTTCTGGTTCAAAGTCATCAATGAGTCTCAATTTGTTCCTTTCGGCGAGGCATTTGTTGAAGAGGTTCTTCACCACTTCTTTCACGCCTTGCTGTCCCACCAGCGCATTGAGGTCACCGAAGATTGCCTTTTGATTGAGCATAGACGGGTCGATGAGCATGCGCAGTTTATCTGGCAGGTGACGCACATCGAGCGGCTGCGTGTCTCCGCTGTTGCGGTAGGTTCCCACGATGTTGTTGACAAGGTTCTCCATATCGCCCACATTACCGAACTTCTTGGTCCGGTATGCATACTTGAACTTGATGATGTTCTTAAGCGCAGTGCGGAAATCCTCGGTAGTAGGCACGTTAATCATCTTCATGGAGATATTGAAGAGCACGTCTGGTTTGTAGTCATGGAAATAGAAAAATCCCAGATTGTTGAACCTGCGTCGGAATCCCTTGTTGCCCTCATTGATCAGATGCATGATTTCATCAGTATATCCAGCGAGAATGACGAGGGAGTCGTCGTTGTCTTCCATGAACTGGATGAGGACCTCGATGGCCTCTGACCCATAGTTGACGTCGCCGTGGTCGTTGTCGCCCGACATCAGTCCGTAGGCTTCGTCGATGAAGAGGACACCGCCACGGGCTCGCTCACAGACAGCTCTTGTTTTCGGCCTTGTGCTTCCGATATACTCTCCGATGAGTTCGCTGACATCCACCTTGACGAAATGTCCTTTGGGGAGGAGTCCGTCCTCACGAAGAATGTCGCCAAAGAGACGTGCGACAGTCGACTTACCAGTTCCGGGGCTTCCCATGAGCGCCATGTGTGGACGGAATCGTCCTCCACCCGCTCCTGCGCGGTGAGCCTTGAGCGCTTTTCTGTATTCATCGAACTGTTTCCTGATATTGTCAATGCCCTGCATGGCATTGAGTTTATCGATGGCTTTGACGGTATCCATGTTATTGATGATTCGGTCTAAGTCTTCTATAGGCAAGGTGATGAAATCACGCATCAAACGCAAGGTTGTGGCGTCTTTGTGTTTCTTGTCGGTACTTATGCCCTGCCACATCCTCAGCACTATATGATTCCAGGGAACGTTTCCAAAGATATGGGGCAGTCCCTCTGTGATTCTTCTTCGGTTCAGCATATTGGCAATTTCGTCACGTTCGGGATCTGCCATAAAGAAGACCGTCTTGAGGACTTGTTTCTTTGTGTTTCCCTCTTTGTCGGTAGTGGGTGTGAGGTCCTCGAGCATGAGGTCCTTGAAGGGCGGCCTGAAGAGGAACTTGTCGCTTCCGTTCTTCAGTTCCTCAGCAAAGGCCTCGTTGGACTTGAAATCGTAGAGTGCGATGATCTTGAGTCCGATATTCCGTCTGATGTAGTTGGCCCTGATGTTGCTGAGCTGGTTCTCATACATCTTCTGTTCGTCCTCATCATATTGGAGTGTGTTTGGATTGACAAAGACCACCGCGACCTTTCGCTGCGCATCACGTTCGACCATACCGTTGACCGAGCTGAAGAATCCAACACTCTGAGTGACCGTATAGACCCTGCCGAGGCTGTTGCTGATTACTTGTATGGAGGGATGGCGAGTGGCATTGTCATTTCCAGTGCCCGCCATGTTGTTTCCATTAGCGATATTAACCTGACGGTTCACATCACGGCTCTTGGCCATAGGACCCTTTCCTGCGAAGAAGTCCCTGCGCCGGGGCACAGCAGGAGTGTTCTGCTGTGGTGCGTTGAATCCGAAGAAATCGATGAGTTGTTGCTGCTCAAAAGAGAAAGCCTTGTCATCATAGAACACAGTGATGTATCCCTCCTGCCTGAGATAGAGGTAGAGCGCCTCATAGAGGTTGTTGACACGCAAGTCTGCAGTGACATAGACCTCATCTGTTCTGTTCACGCCGTAGATGGCCGTGAAGAGTCCTCGATGGTTGATGTCGAGGGCATCTATTCGCTGTGTAATCATCGCTTTTTGTTTTATGGGTTATTATCGTTAAGACGTTATGACGAAAAATTCGTTATCACGAAATATCGTTATAACGTCATAACGATTTCACTGATACAAATGACAATGGACTATCTCCTGTTGACGGCTTTGTCCACGTCTTTAGCGGCTCCTTTGCGGCGTAGTTTCTGCGGGTCTTTCAGCTGCGGTATCTTGCCGTCACCACCACAAGCAGGCGCCTTGATACTTCCGAGCTTATGTCCGCTCTTCTCAATCTCGCGCTTGATTTGTTCCATGCGGGTCTGGAATGCTCCTTCTGCCTCGACACGGTCATCGTTGCGATGGAAGATGATTTTGTTGACCGTTGTTCCGTTCTGTTCTTCAGGCATAATGAGTATGGAGAGTTGCTCACCTGTGACCTTACGCTCAAGCACGGCGTATGTGCCTTCCCGGCAGTCGTCATCCTCCTCTCCTCCCATGAATCCAGGGTCATCCTTCAATTCCCATCCCTGCTCAAGCATGGTATTGAGGATATCGTTGGAGACAGCCACTCGGCACTCGCTCAGGATGCCGAGGTTAACCGCTTCCTCACGCAGTTGGTCTGCCTGACTCTTCATTTGGTTGAGTTTGGCAATCAGTTGGTCGAGTTCGGCCATATCGGGCTGTCCGCTGTCGATACGCTTCTGGACCTCCTTGATTTGTTGTTCCAACTGGCTGTACTTGCCGTGGGTCCAGTAGTCGGCCTGCAGTTCCTCGGTCTGGCTTTCGTCATAGATGCTGTTGACCTTGAGTTTCATGTTCTCCTGCATGAGTCTCAACAAGGCATCGGCCATGGTTTTAGCCAGTTTGTGCTTGGCCTGCCATTTCAGGTGTTGGCGTACCGCTTCGGCCTCCATGACGAGCGCTTCATCGACAAGGTTGTTGGCATCGGTAATAGAGCACGCTCCGGGGTTCTTCTTGATGCTGCGAAGGCGCTGTTCCAGAAGGGCCACCTTGTCTTGCATGCTTTGGGGCGCGAATCGAGCCACAGGTGTGCGCTGTCGTATGGTTTCCAAAAGAGCCAATGCCTCTCCTGCGGCAAGCAGTTTATTGTTCTCGTCCTGTTGGCGGATGTCGTAGAGGTTCTTGACGTTGGCGTTGATGGTGTTGATTTGCTGCTGTTGGTTTTGGAAACGCTGGTTCACATTCTTCTCGATTTGGTTGAGATTGTTGTTGAGCGTGTTCAGCCCATCAGCGAGCGATTCAATCTCGTCCTGCATCTCTTCCATGGCCTCACTTTGTTTATCGAGTGCTTCGTAGATTTCGTCGCGGAGGTTGCGGAGTGCCTGTGTGTGTTTCTGGTCGAGGTCTCTGAGGCTCTTGCGCATGTTGCGTGCATTCTGGTCGATTTTTGCGCCAAGGCTACGCTGTACGTCATCGATGCGACTGTCGAGATTGGCTTCGAGTGCTTCGATATTCTCATAGAGTCCGCGTCTTGCGTCTTCAATCATCCAGCGAGCGTTCTGGTCGGCTTGGTTGAGGACTCTCTGTTCTGTGTTTCTGATTTCGTTCTGCAATTGTCCGCGCAGACGGTTAATGCCTCTTTCGAGTCCATTGTTGATACCATCAAGTGTGGTGGATTTTACATCTCTGCTCATAGTGTATAAAGATTTAAAGTTTGTACTTGTGTGGCACTCCTATTGTTGTCGCTGTTGCCGCGTCCTGAGCCACGTATTCGATTTTTCTGATTCCATCCGCCATTTGGTCGAGATATTTGTCGAGTCGGTGGCTCAACGCGATGATGCGTTGGTTGGATGAGCCACGAATGCCCTTGTTGTCGTTCAGTTCTTCCACATATTCTCCATCAATCAGCACATCCACGTGTTGCAGTGCTTCTTTCGCATGAGGGATGTGTTCGAGTTGCTCAATCGTGTAGCCCGTGTAAACAATCACGGTGAGTTCTGGGCTATGCTGGCGCACCAGTTCGAGAAGTCTGTTCACCTGGTCAGCCTGTAGGAAAGGTTCTCCACCACTGATTGTCAGTCCGTCTATTCCGCGGTTATTCACAATATCGGCGGCAAGAGCCTCTATGTCGATATCCGTTCCGCCGTCTAAGGGTTGGCTTTGAGGTGTGACACACCCCTTGCATCGTCGGTGGCATCCCTGCGTCCACAGCACATAACGCAGTCCAGGTCCCAGCACATGTGTGCCTTCTCGACAGATGTCGAACAGTCGTATGTTATGATTTGATGACATTCTCAATCTGCAGTTTGTCACGGCTTGTTATCACCGATTTCAATTGTTCGTCGTACTTCGTCAGCAGTCGTGATATACGTTCGTCAAGGTCTCTCAGTTGGTCGTTAGCTGATTCCGTCTGCTGAAGAATCTCCATATTGAGGCGTCGGTGTGTTTCCAGTTGCGGTTTCCTCTTCTCGTATTCATTATGGAGTTTGAGGAGCCGTTCCTGAAGTTGAGAGATAAACGGTGCGGTGTCAATGTTATCGAGCCGTCGTAGGCACTCCTCGGAGATGATGGAGAGCAAGACTGCCAGTTTCATGGTGTTGTCGTTATTCTCCACCGTTTGCAGTTGAGACTGAATCTCTGATTCTATGTCTTTGAGTCCGATGTCGGACATCATGGTCAGTAAGTCTGTCATATTGTTGTCTTATTTTGAATTTCAGAAAAAGCTGTGCAACCTCGTCATTTTCTCCGTTCCGTCTGCGATGGCTCTCGCCGTGAGGAAGATGTTCCTGTAAGCGTCGGTTTGGGTTTTGAACGAAATATATTTCACGTTTGTGCCAGCAACACGAGCATCTGGTTGTAGGAGGTCAGGCAAAATGTCCTTCCACTTCCTGTCGAGCCAGAATGAAGAGTTGAGCGTGGTTCTATCCAGAGGAACGGCGATTGGAGTTGACCATCTGTTGAGCCACATCCCAAGTTGAACGCTAGAGATAGACAGATGGACATCATTCGAATTGAGTTTCTCCGGAAGGATATAGGCAGGTTGACTGTTGTCGTTGCGATGACTGGGGATAACCGAGAGATTGGCGAATCTTCCTTGCAACGCATACATGAGCATGTTGAAGTCGGTGTGCTCGCCTATGACGAAAGCGGGCAGATGGTTATGCTGGGGTATCATCCTCATGTAGTCCGTGATTTTTCGCATGGCTCCAGCAGGCAGATACTGGTCGTAATACGTGTCGTATTCAAACCGTTGCCCATTGTGGAAAAACATGGCGTTCCACCCCTGTGTGTCAGGCTGACCGCCACTTACATGTTCAATCACGTGGGTGAAGGAGAATGGATGCTGGTCCATGGCGTCGATGCTCAGTTGAAGTGTTCCTTGGCTATCAGAACAGTGGCACTGATAGGTCTCGATGCAGTCTTGACGAATAACAATCAACATAAAGTCGCCTCTGGCTCCCAAATGACAGCAACAGTAGAAAGCCTCACGTTCGACCTGTGACACAAGGTCAGGGTCGTTGAGTTTGTCCTCAAGGTAGTGTTGATATGTTAAGGTTAAGTTCATAAGCATAGTGTTTTATCAAGATAGTTTTTCATAGTATA
>JAEEGI010002606.1_pt1 | contig 43882 bp, 29 predicted proteins | sample 8958751 | NCBI WGS metagenome assembly JAEEGI01 (sample SAMN16246545, study PRJNA631951) | gut metagenome | biome: gut microbiome; feature: rumen; material: KS-attached | host: Bos | place: Iran: Karaj | collected 2018-10
CCTCTTTGTCCAGACTGAACTAAACCTTCGACCTAGAAAAAATTTGGATTATTCTTCCCCGAAACAAAAATTCTTACTATCTTTGCACAACAGTGTTGCACTTCGAGGTTGAATCTATATCCTCAACCGTGATAGGTTGGTCAAAATAATATTCCTTCAAACGCATTTTATAATTATATAAAAAGTAGAACAGTTGCTGAGGTCTCGGCTGTCTCGCCATCTTGTGGTAGTGTACAACCAATTTCTGTAAAAGGATAGGGTGTCATGACCCATGTGTTTCCTCCCCAACAATAGCATGGCGTCCCCGTCTTTTTTATACAAAGATAAAAATGAATCACTTAAAACCATGGTATCATATGAATATTTCTCCTCAAAATAGGCACCAGTGAGCCCAGGACATACCCCTATGCCCAAAATAGATAATGCCGTATCGGTATAAAAGTATTTGGCCAATTCGCCACAATTAATATGTTGCGAATCCCCCTCAAACCACTTCCCAAGACACACAGGATATATGCATGAATAAGACCCGGAATCTCCCGTATGTACACCTTCAATTTCATTAACAAAAAGCCCTGTGCTGTATCGGAGATGAGGTCGCCGTACCACCAGTCTAATACAGGTTTGTATCGTGTGGCAGGATTGGCACTTGAGCCGAAGTATTCATTCCGCTTAAGAACACTATTATTGCAACAAAGATAGAGATTTTTTTCATGATGTTATAAGTTTAATTGGTTTTACTGCAATTTATAATGAAACTATTTGTCCCAATAGTGGGGGGAATGAGTTAGGAGTGACAAAATACCCAGTCATCTAATACTTTAAAGTCTTTCACATGGATGTTATTCGGTACATCGGTAGTAAGGACAGTTGACCCATTGGCGATCCCCGTCAACAGGTGGAAATATCCTTGATTTGAGTTGTCTTCTTCAGCGTAAATGATGAATTGTTTTCCCCATGCCCGGATAATAGAGTTCAGATGGGCGGAAGTCGTGATTTCTCCATATATGCTTGCCTGCCCGAAAAGGTTTGTTGACAATGTCAACAAACATAAATACAAAATGATACAAACTTTTACGTGGTGTGGTGGATTCGTGTTTATAGATGCAAATATCACGGATTTATTATTGATATTTAGGATTTTTGTTTCATTTTTGTGTATGCAATTTTTTATTTGAATTCCTTTAAGGTTGATATTGGCTTGTTTTTGCTTGATTGTCAGACTGTCCTAACGAATAATAAGAGGGCGGCGAAGTGTTTTTTCTTTGCCAAGGGACGTTTTTTTTATTTATGTCGGAAAAAATGGGTATCTTTGCACAATTTTTCAGACGCATAAAATATAATAAAATAACATGTACACAGATACCACAAAATTCATTGGCGAAGGCCTTACTTATGATGACGTGCTGTTGGTGCCGTCGTATTCCGAGATTTTGCCCCGCGAGGTGACCGTGGCGACCCGTTTTTCGCGGAACATCAAGTTGAACATGCCATTAGTGTCGGCGGCTATGGACACGGTGACCGAGGCTGCCATGGCCATTGGTATGGCTCAGGAGGGCGGTATCGGTGTGTTGCATAAGAACATGTCGATAGAACGTCAGGCCAATGAGGTGCGCAAGGTAAAACGTGCCGAGAACGGCATGATTGTTGACCCCGTGACACTGACCAAGGATGCTTTGGTGAAGGATGCCTTGCATCTGATGAGCGAATATGGAATAGGTGGTATTCCGATTGTGGATGACAATCGCAAACTGATAGGCATGGTGACGAACCGTGACTTGCGATTTGAGAAGCGCATGGATCGCCCCTTGTCCGAGATAATGATTACCGACCTTATCACCACCCATGTGGGTACTACGTTTGCCGAAGCCACGGAGATTTTGCAGCGCCATAAAATTGAGAAACTGCCAGTGGTGAATGCCGATGGTGTGTTTATGGGCTTGATTACCTACCGAGACATCATGAAGACTAAGGAGCGTCCGTTGGCTTGCAAGGATAGTAAAGGACGCTTGTGTGTGGCCGCAGGTGTGGGTATTACCCCAGACATGATGGATCGAGTGGATGCATTGGTGAAGGCTGGTGCCGACGCTATCGTCATTGACACTGCCCATGGCCACAGCATCCGTGTGGTTGAGGCGCTGAAACAGGTGAAGAGCACTTATTCGGACATTGATGTAGTGGTGGGCAATATCGCAACTGGCGAGGCTGCCATTATGCTGGCTGAGGCAGGTGCCGATGCCATCAAGGTGGGTATAGGCCCGGGAAGTATCTGTTCAACTCGTATTGTGGCCGGAATTGGCGTGCCACAGTTGACAGCTGTGTGCGAATGTGTAGGAGCGTTGAAACAGAAAGGCTATGATGTGCCAGTGATTGCCGACGGTGGTATCCGCTACAGCGGCGATATAGTGAAGGCTATCGCTGCCGGAGCAAGCACCGTGATGGTGGGTTCGTTGGTAGCTGGTGTTGACGAGGCACCAGGTGAGACCATCATTTTTGAAGGCCGTAAGTTTAAATCTTATCGTGGCATGGGTTCGCTCGAAGCCATGCAGAGCGGCTCGAAAGACCGTTATTTCCAAGACAAGGAAGAGGATGCCAAGAAACTGGTGCCCGAAGGTGTTGTGGGACGTGTGCCATACAAGGGTACGCTAAGCGAAGTACTTTACCAGATGGTGGGCGGACTGAAAGCCGGTATGGGCTATACGGGTTCTAAGGATATCGCATCATTGCAGCAGGCAAAGTTCATCCGCATTACAGCCGCAGGCCGCACGGAGAGCCATCCCCATGATATTGCCATCACTCGCGAGGCACCCAATTATTCCCGTTAATATTATAGAATTTAAAACGTAAGAACTTCAATATTGTTGTAAAAAGAGGATTTATGAAAAAATTGTTGTCAGTATTGGTGTTGTCAATGTTGCTGTTTAATGTTGCAGCTCAGACGAGCACCGATCCCGTGATTTTTGAAATAGGTGGAAAGCAAATACACAAATCTCAGTTTATGAAGGAGTTCCTTCGCTCAATAGGCAAGGATCCTGCTGCCACTCCCACAGCATGTACTTATGAGAAACGCAAAGCGTTGGAAGAGTATGTGCAGCTTTATGTCAATTTCCAAGCCAAACTTGCTGATGCCTATTCCATGGGGTTGGATACCTCCAAATATCTGCTTAATGAGTTGGCTGTGTACCGTAAAGATTTGGCGGCACCCTATCTGATTGATTCTGCCACGATGATGTCATTGTTGCGGGAAGCATACGAGAGGAATCATTATGCTCTTCACGCTGCTCATATCTTGGTGCCTTGCCAAGAGTCTGCCGGTCCTGAGGATACCTTGAAGGCATATAATCATGCTATGGAGTTGTATCAAAAGGCATTGCAAAACCCCGATTTCTATTCCATTGCTCAGAAGGAAATGTATGACCAGCGTATAGATAATATCGACCCTTTGATTAGAGAAAAAGCTACGCAAGTGAATCCTTATGAAGGTGATCTGGGCTGTTTCACGGTGTTTGATATGATATATGCTTTCGAGTCAGCGGTGTATTCCATGAAACCGGGTGAGATCCATGCACCTGTTCGTTCCCGTTATGGATACCATATCATCAAACTTTTTGACCGCTATCCTTATTATGGTAAAGTACAGCTTGCCCATATTTGGGTGACGGATAAAGATCCGAATGCACAGGGGAAAATCAATTCGGCATATAACCAGCTCAACAGCGGTGTTGATTTTGCTACAGTGTGCAAGAATCATAGTAGCGACCCCAACACTGCCAAAGAAGGTGGTCTGATGCCCGAGCTGTCGTGCAACCAGCTTCCGTTCGAGTATGTCGAGACCATTGCAAAGGGTCTGAAAGTAGGTGAATATTCTGCTCCTTTCAAGAGCCGTTTCGGCTGGCATATAATCAAGCTCGTAAAGAATGAAACCATGCCTGAATTCGAGAGTCTGATCCCTTACTACAAGTCTCGGATGACCCGCGGTGAGCGTAGCACCAAACCCCAGCATATTTTTGTTGAACAATGTAAGGGCAAGTACAACTTTGTGGACTATACCAAAGTGAAAACTTCTAAGAAAAAGAATGCCCCCTATGCAGCAAGCCTTGATGCGGTCAGAGCAGTGGTGACCGACTCGATCTTCTCTGCTATTTTCAATTATGATTCTAACCAAATCACTGACATGCGTCCGTTGTTTAAGATTGGCGACCGTCAGTATAACTCAAGACAGTTTGCCCGTCACATGTATAAGAATAAGACGGTCTATCCAATATGCCCGCTTGATATTTTTGTGGCAGACCGATATAATGACTTCGTCGAAGCGATGGTCCTTAAATATGCTGACGACCGACTGGAAATCGACAATCCCGAGTTCGGTGAACTGATAGACGAGTATCGTCATGGTTTGATGATTTTTGCTTATAACGACATCAAAGTGTGGTCGCGTGCCCTTAAAGATAGTGCTGGATTTGAGGATTTCTACAACCGTATGGCTCCCACCCATAGTTATGACGATACCAACGATGCTGTTTATTTCTGGAACCACCGCGCCCGTGTCAATGTGGTTACCATTGCCGACAGTGCATGTCTTAAACCGGATAAAGCACAAAAGATTGTCAACAAGGCTGTTGCCAAGGGATGGAGTATTAACGACCTTGAGGCTCGTCTGAACGAAAAGGTGAGCAAAAAAGCCTGTGTGGCAGAAACACCCGTTGCCGTAGAACTTCAAGTCGTAGAGGCGGGTAACCAGAATCTGCTTACCAATAATGAGTGGGGCAAAGGTGTCTACACCCGTCCCACCGAGAAAGGATACCAATTCCTTATTGTTGAACAGATACTGCAGCCGGAACTCAAGAGCCGTGATGAAGCAAGGGGTTATTACCTCAACGATTATCAGAATTATCTCGAGGAACAGAACAACCTTGAACTTCGTAAAAAATACAATGTCAAGATTTATCAAAATGTAGTTGACGAGATTACTTACTGATGATTCTTGAATATAATAATAGATTGTTTTTCGCTGAAAAGAATAGAAGACAGAACCATCAAATGAAAATAAAGAAAATAGCCCTATTTGCGGCGATGATTATCGTAGGCGTGGTAGCACAAGCCCAGCCGCGGCAGGTGGTGGATGGCATAGTGGCAGTGGTGGGGAAAACCATAATACGTCACTCCGACATCGAACAGGCTTATACTCAGGTGCGCCTTCACCAAGGTATTCAGAATGCTCAGGTTGAACGTTGCAAGTTATTGGAGAACATGCTTGTCAGCAAGATGCTTATCCATAAAGGGATGATTGATAGTGTTGAGGTGTCCGATGACAGGGTGGAGAAAGAAGTGGATCGTTACTTGAAAGCCGCCGTTCTTCAAGCTGGAGGGAAAGACAAGTTGCGTGAAGTATTCAATTATTCTTACGACGAACTGCATGACCAGTATTTCGATATCATCCACGACCGTATGATGAGTCAGCAGGTGGAATACGAACTGACCGAGAATGTCAATGTGACGCCTGCCGAAGTGTCTGAATTCTTTGCCCAGTACAATGCCGATAGCTTACCGGAAATCCCTACACAATACGAGGTCTCTGAAATAGTCATCGAACCCACTATTAGTGAAGCCGAGCGTGACCGGGTGCGTGATGAATTAAACCAGTTGCGCGAGCGTATTCTAAAAGGTGAGAATTTCTCAATGCTTGCCAAACTCTATTCACAGGATCCCGGTTCGGCTTCTAAAGGTGGTGAGTTGGGTTTCTTCGGAAGAGAATCCATGGTTGCTGAATTCGAGTCCGCAGCTTTTGCTTTGAAACCGGGAGAAGTGTCGCCTATTGTCGAAACGCAATTCGGTTTCCATATCATCCAGCTCATTGAGCGCAGGGGCAATACGATTAATGTACGCCACATTCTCATGCAACCCAAAACATCGTCCGAAGATTTGCTTCGTGCGCGTATCACACTCGACAGTTTGGCGCAGGAGATCCGTCAAGGAAAAATAACTTTCGAGGATGCAGCCAAACGTTATTCCGATGGAGCCAGCAAAAACCAGGGCGGTGCTGTCACCAATCCTTATGAGGGTAGTTCTCGTTTCGATAAAGAGACCTTCAACCAACTCTATCCCGGCATCGGCATAGTGGCTATGGATGAAGGTGAGGTCTCCAATGCCACAGCTTTCACCACAACTGAGAACAAGCAGGCCTATTGTTTAGTGAAACTAACCAAGAAGATTCCTTCTCATAAGGCCAATCTTGTTGATGACTATGACCGTATCTACAATGCCGCTTTGCAGTCGGCCAAAACCAAAAAGTTGTATGATTGGTGCAACAGAATGGTTCGGACAACTTACGTTCGTATTTCCGATGAATACAAGGATTGTCCCGATTTTCAGGTGAACTGGAATCGAGGCAGTCTGTATGGTGATTAATTGAATCATGGAGGAAAGAACTTCGGTTTTTTGTGCAGTTGTGTTATCAAGTTCAACATTTTCCCCCATTTGTTTGAAGCAATAATTATTTAGCATGTCAGATAAAGAGCTTATTGATAATTTTGTGAAGCAATATCATGCCCTCAAGAATGAGATGGGTAAGGTGATAGTGGGGCAGGACAAAGCTGTTGACAGCCTTCTGCTGTCAATCTTTACTGGAGGCCATTGTCTGCTGGTGGGTGTTCCGGGATTGGCCAAGACATTGATGGTAAATACCCTTTCAAAAGCATTGGGCCTCTCGTTCAGCCGTATCCAGTTTACTCCTGACCTTATGCCTTCCGATATCACGGGCTCTGAGATTTTAGACGAAAACAGGCGTTTCCAGTTTGTCAAGGGCCCCATATTCGCTAACATCGTGTTGGCCGATGAAATTAACCGCACACCCCCCAAGACCCAAGCGGCGTTACTCGAAGCCATGCAGGAAAAATCCGTCACCGTGTCGGGCAAAAGCTACCCTCTTGTCGCTCCGTTCTTTGTTCTTGCAACCCAGAATCCCATCGAGCAAGAAGGAACATACCCTTTACCGGAAGCCCAGTTAGACCGTTTCATGCTAAATATCCGCATGGACTATCCCTCTTTCGACGAAGAAATCGACATTGTCAAAGGCACTACAGCCAATCATGATCCCAAGGTTGAGATAATCCTCTCAGCCGATGATATCCTCCGCTATCAAGATGTAATTCGGCGCATTCCTGTCCCCGACAACGTCTGCCGGTATGCTGTCCGTCTAACCTCGTCCACTCGACCCACGCTATCCAATAACGCCCTCAAGAATGGCCAACAGGCCTCCCTTGCTTCCAAATATCTCTCATGGGGTGCTGGCCCTCGTGCCTCGCAATATTTGGTCATGGGGGCAAAAACCCATGCAGCCATGCAAGGCAAATACTCGCCCGATATCGAGGATGTCCAAAGCGTCGCTGTCGAAGTGTTGCGCCACCGTATTGTTCGCAACTACTATGCCGAGGCCGAAGGTATCACCACCGAAGAAATAGTCCATCAGTTGCTTTCCGTGAACGAATAAACCCTCCATATTCATCATTTGGATATTAAATCATAGCTCGCCATGAAACGCATTGTCTTCCTCTTTTCCTTGATAGTGACGCTTGCCGCCAGTGCCCAAGTTTCCGGATTATATATTCCTTCCGAAAAACCAATAAAGCCTCGCGACCTCCCCAAGGCATGGACCAATCCCGAGGAGTTCTGTTTGCTGTTGCATTTCCATGAGGGTGATAGCGCCTACCAAGAAGAGGATCTGGACTTGCTCGATTCTGCCTACAAAGTGGCTTTTGATAGAGATAACCCCAGGATGTACACCATGTCTATCGAGGCTTTTGGCAATGCGCGCAATCAATCAATAATGAAATCCCGGGTCGAATCGGTTTATCGCTATTTCACCATGCGGGGGCATGAGATTGTCCCTGTCCGTTATGCCTACAATCCCATCCATTGTAGCTGCCACGGCGACACCGTCGAACTCGTTCGTTACGAAGTGCCAACCGACAAGCAGGTCTACGATTGTGCCGATTTGCCTTCGTCCCGCAAAGTGCTCAATAAAGACATCCCTCTCGAAGGCAGCGTTCTGGTCACCTTCCGTCACAATCCCATCGAGTGTATCGGGGGGGGAGGCGGTTGCTATCTGCCTGCACAAGACAGCAATATACGTGCCTACTACACCCAACTGATTCTCAAAAAAGGTTCCATTTACGCTGTCGACAACACGCGCGACTCTTGTCCTCCTCCGGTTCAGATTTCCATTGAAGAACATCTCGACTACCAACAGTTTCTTGAGAAATATTTTCTGGTGCCCCATCGTCGCAACATCATCCTTCCCGTAGGCTATGTCGTGTTGCACTCCTCCTTCAATCGTCAGCCTGACGAGTGTACCGCTTTGACCGACTCCATCTTCATCCGTTTCCCTGTAACCGAAGAGCAATTGGAGTCGCGTTTGCGTGTCTATGCTAAGAAATACAGTAGCAAAGGTGCCGAATACAAACCTCTTACCACAAAAAAAATAAAAGGGGGTCCTGTCCTCATGATACAGGGTGCTCTCAACCCCACACAATTCGACACCATATATATTGCCAAACGCATCTCCGAGGATGAAGTCTCCAAATATCTCTTCCCGGCCGATTCTCCCACCGAGCAAGGGGCTGTCGCTATCACGATTAACGGCGAAGAACGATTCTTCAAACCTTTCCGGATGGATCGTAACGGGCAATACGAATTCAGAAAATTGTTCCGAAACATGCTCCGCATTATTGATGAGGAGGAAGAAACCATCGACCCTTCCGATGGTATGATCTTCCGTAACGACGGAGATGAAGAAATTGAATAATAACAATCATTATGGCTTATTTACAGACTGATGTAACGAAAGTTACCACCCATGTTCTCCAGCGCATGAAAATGTCGGGAGAAAAGATTGCCATGCTCACGGCCTATGACTATTCGATGGCAAAGCTGCTCGATGCAACAAAGATAGATGTGGTTTTGGTCGGCGATTCTGCCGCCAACGTGATGGAAGGCTACGACACCACCCTTCCGATTACCCTCGACGAGATGATCGTCTATGCCTCCTCCGTCAAACGTGCCATCAAGCGTGCATTGGTTGTGGTCGACATGCCCTTTGGTACTTATCAAGGCAACTCCAAACAAGCCCTTGCCTCCGCCATCCGTATCATGAAAGAAACCGGTGCCGATGCTGTCAAACTCGAGGGAGGCGAAGAAGTCCTCGAATCCATCTGCCGCATCCTAACCGCCGGCATTCCCGTCATGGGGCATCTTGGCCTCACCCCGCAAAGCATCAATAAATTCGGCACCTATGCCGTCCGTGCCACCCAGAACGACGAGGCCAACCGCCTCATCCACGATGCCCATGTCCTCGAAGATGCAGGCTGTTTCAGCATTGTCCTCGAAAAAATTCCGGCCAAACTGGCCGCTCAGGTCACCTCCGAACTGAAAATCCCCACCATCGGTATCGGCGCTGGCAGCAGTACCGACGGCCAAGTGCTCGTTCTCCAGGACATGCTTGGCATAACCCAGCAATTCACTCCGCGTTATCTGCGTGTCTATGGCAGTTTTGGTGCCGAAATTAGCAATGCTATCCGTCAGTATATTTCGGATGTCAAAAGTTTAGACTTCCCCAACGCCAAGGAGCAGTACTGACATCCCTGTCCATATCAACATAAAGGGGCGAAAGAACCTCATCTCGATTAGGCTCTTTCGCCCCTTGTTTTTTTGTGCATTCATTCTTTCGATGCACTATTTTTTCTTTTGCAGCGGGTCTGTTGTCAATCCGATACCCAACTTTTTGAAAATCTTCCGGTCCACCTCGCTCAGCATCACAGTGGCGTGCACTTGGCAGCCATTTAGTTGTGGCAACGTGGCCAGTGCGCGGCGGCAGTTCTCATCCGTCAAACTGAGCATCGAAAGGGCCACAAGCACCTCGTCGGTATGTAGGCGGGGATTGTGACCATGCAGCAACTTGACTTTTGTGTACTGTATGGGCTCAATAATCTCTTGGGCAATCAGCTTCACGCTATGGTCTATTCCGGCCAGATGCTTGGTGGCGTTGAGCAGCAATGCGGCACTGGGGCCGAGCAGTGTACTGCTGTGAGCGGTAATAATGGTGCCGTCCTGCAGCTCGATAGCCGATGCGTCAGCGTTCTCTTGTCTCTTGCGCTCCAGTGCTGCCACGGTGGTGCGTCGGTCGGCAGTGGTAAGTTTGAGCTGCTTCATCAGCAGCGCAATCTTGTTCACCTCCGTCTCCGAAGTCTTTCCCATGGCAAATTCGCACAAGGCGTTATAATAGCGGCGTATTATTTCGTCCTTCGAGGCATTGCAACACACCTCGTCGTCGCTGATGCAGAATCCTGCCATGTTCACACCCATATCCGTAGGCGATTTATAGGGGTTGTATCCATAAATCCCCTCAAAGATAGCGTTCAGCACAGGGAATATCTCGATATCGCGGTTGTAGTTCACCGTCGTCTTGCCGTAAGCCTCCAGATGGAACGGGTCAATCATATTCACATCGTTCAGGTCGGCCGTGGCTGCCTCGTAGGCCACATTTACCGGGTGCTTCAAGGGTATGCTCCAGATGGGGAATGTCTCGAACTTCGCATAACCGGCTTTCACTCCGCGCTGGTTCTCCTGATACAACTGGCTTAGGCATACGGCCATCTTGCCACTTCCCGGTCCTGGTGCTGTGACCACCACCAGCGGGCGCGTGGTCTCAACATATTCATTCTTGCCAAAGCCGTTGGCTGAACAAATAAGGTCCACATTTGTCGGATACCCTTCTATGACATAATGATAATAAACATTAATGCCCAACCGTTCCAATCTCTCGCGGAACGCCTTCGCACTCGCCTGTCCGTTGTACTGGGTAATCACCACTCCGCTCACCATCAGTCCACGCCCGATAAACTCGTCGCGCAATCTCAGCACATCCACATCGTATGTGATTCCCAAGTCTCCGCGCACCTTGTTCTTCTCAATGTCGCGGGCGCTGATCGCTATTACTATCTCGGCATCGTCGCGTAGCTGCATCAGCATCTTCAGCTTGCTGTCGGGTTCAAAACCAGGGAGGACACGACTGGCGTGGTAGTCGTCAAAAAGCTTACCGCCAAATTCTAAGTAAAGTTTGTTTCCGAACTGGGAAATTCGTTCCTTGATGTGTTCGGACTGAATCTTGAGATACTTCTCGTTGTCAAAACCGTGTTTCATCTTTCCGTGTTTTTGTGTTGCAAAAATACGGATTGCAAAATTACATATTTTTTTCCATATATAAGATTTCTGTCTGTAAAAAAACTTTTTTTTAGCAAAACAGAAACTTTCGAAAAACCAATTGTGTAGTGTCATTAACCCAAATCGGTCATTAGGATGGCATGAATTTCATCCTAATGATCGGTATACGTGCTGAAAGCATGTAATCTTAAGAGGATATCTATAAATCGCCTCGAAGATGCAAACTCTCAATAACCCCACTCACCATGTGGGGTTATCGGGCAAATACATCTCAGCGTGTCGGAGACACGCGCTCTCAAAAAAACAATCAATAGAACCCGTTTATATTCAAACCAATGCAGATCGAAGGGTTCTTCCGTGTATGACTAATGTGTTAAATATTAAATGTTTATTATTGTATTGAATAAAAAAACAAGAAAAAAATTTTGTCAAATGGGAAAATAATTGTATATTTGCACCTGAATAGTAAATGAAAATCATTGCTCATACGGCAGATTAAAGGGTTCTGTCTGTTGTGATGGACAATATGTATTGACAAAGCATAGAACCCATCTTGACTTTAAATATATTGTATATGAAAAAAATTCTCCTATGCCTATTGTTTGCTATGTGTTCCACGCTCTCTTTTGGTCAATATTTTCATGAAACCGAAATAGGAAGTGGCACAGTGCTGGGGAACAGTGTCATTGTACGAAATTGTGACGACACATTGGTTGTCATGTACAATTATGACTTGGTCACTTCCAGCGGTGAGCATCGTTTCACCATTCGCAATTTGAATAACTCTTCTACTGTTTCCTTCAAGCTAAGGGATGCCTGTGCTTTGGGTTTCAATCCTTTCCCAATGGCGCCAGCACCCAGCTCTGGCGATACGCTTCTACTGATAAAAGACATGGAAATATATGAACGTGTCTGTTACTTCTGTGGCGCCTTCCGTGTCACTACAGGCAACTTTCTCGTTGGCATGGATGGACAAATAACATACGAGACCACTTATACCGGACTTGTCGGCAAATTCTGTATCGACGACATTCTGACTGGTTCTGCCCAGTATGAACTTGCCAGCATACCCTATACGGCTTTGATGACCAAGATGACCGTATACAAGGCCAGTCAAGGCATGTCCATCTCTATGATAGGTAGTGCAGACCCTTCGGCTGTCCAACCCTCTTCCTGTGTAGTGGATATCTATCCGAACGGTCCGACAACGTGGGAGTGCTCTGCAGCCAACCTCACAAGTAGTGATGAATTGTTTTGCGACATCGGCCATGCCTTTGGTTCTGTCATTGCTGTGTCTCGATTAAAGAACGAACACCACAAATTTGTCCTTCGCGCTTCGAAAGCGGCATGGATTCTAACAGACCCTACCAGTTGTTTCAGTACTCCAAGATGTTTCTCAACCCAGACGGCCAACATAATAAGCAATCCTGCCATAGTGCCTACCTATAGAGCGGAAGCTGACTCTTTGGTTCTCTATGGATGTGACATGAGAAATGATTTCTTTGTTGCCCATCCTTGCTGCAATACTCATTTTGGTACAGTTTTCTATCGCATGGGGATTGACCACCCTTGCGAGACCATTGTCAATCTGTCCAACCAGTATGCCTTGGAAAACGATTATGTCAGATTGACCGATATGCGATATATCAACAATAATACTGCTGATGCCCTCTATGCTTTGACAAGGAATGTTTCGGGAAACCAAAGTGGAATACGGCTTATGTCCTTTCTGAACACTGCTGATTATATCGACTATTACTTCACCGATCCCAACAAGAGTTTGCACGCCCTCGACATTATTAACAATACTGCGGTGCTGTTTGGTGGCACTTATCCAGGCAGTAATTCTATCTTCCAAGATTATCATGCATTTTACCATTATTCTCCTGTATTATTCCCCAGAGTCCGCTGTATGACGTATTATCCAAGAAACAATTATATACTAAACCCAATAAACAGTTGTCCGGGCGGTGATGACTTAGCTATTTTTTGTAATAGAAGATCTATAACATGGAATTCTTTCACCGTCGAAAAAGATATGCTTACAAATACGCTCAAGTGCTTTTGATACGCTGTCAACCAATTCCCAATCAATAAATATATACAAACGTAAATAACTGCCAAAAAGTAAATGCATGAAACCCCGTTGTCTTAAATATCTGCTGTTCGTCGCGGTTTTCTTTTCCCCCCTTCAGACTTCGGCGCAATCCGACACCATATTCGGCAAATCCCCGCGCTACCACTACTCCGAGTGGTACGACACTTTGCCTCTTTACCTCGACCACTCAACATCACCAAACAGTTCACCGTTTTCATGTTCCTATTGTATTGCAGGTGGGTTTGATTACCACGATCATGGAGCCAAAGAGCATTACAGCGCCGACAGCATCGCCGTCAAGGGAATGTCCGTCATGGTGACCAAATATCTCAACTACACCCGCGACAGTAACTTCTATCAACCCGAATATTTGATGCTTGGCCGCTTCGACAGCGTCAACCACCAAATGACCATTATCAGCGACTCCCTCCGTTGGGACACGGTCACCCCCAGAATCTACAAGCTTGATCTCTGCTGCCATACCGAGGACTCCCATAGCCATTGCAATATGCCTGTCTATGAAGTCTTCTTCTCCAAACCTGTCATTGTCGACTCCTCTTTCTACATCGTCTTTACCTGCAACAACCTGACAAATGATCCAGAGCATGGTGCCTGCCCAATCTATAAAGGCATCGTTGGCCCTATGGGTTATAACTATATTTATCCGGTAAGGATGAAGGAAATCAGAAGTCGGCTCAATCCCGACGGCTCGCTCTACTGGTATCAAAAGACTCCTTCTATATATTATGGAGGGTCATTCCCCATTGTCGACTATTACAATCTCGAGGCTCGTCCGCACGACGACTGTGTCAAGATGGGCACTGTCACAGGCTCCGGCCGTTTCTCCGACTATGTCGTCCGTCACATCCGCGCCTGTCCGCACTCTGGATACCTTTTCACCCATTGGAACGATGGCGACATCAGCAATCCCCGCAATGTCATCCTTACCCAGGACACCCTTTTCACCGCCTTTTTCCGTCCCGCCAATCCCTGCCATGCCGACATTCTGTCGAGCGACACCCTCCGGGGTTCCGTCACCGGCACCGGCGACTACCTTGAGTGCGACACCGTCACCATCTCCGCTGTCCCGGCTCCGGGATACACCTTCATGCACTGGAATGACGGCAACACCAGCAACCCGCGTTCCTTCGTCATCACCCGCGACACCCTGTTCACAGCCACATTCCGCAATCTCGAGACCTATCGGATGGAAGCCTATGCCAACGACCACTCCCGAGGTTTTGTCACAGGAGGAGGCTTCTATCTCGAATATGATACCGTCACGCTCACCGCAGTCCCGCGAGGCGACTACCTTTTCCACTCGTGGAACGACAGCAGCCGGCTCAATCCGCGCACGATAGTCATCACCCAGGACACCACCTTCACCGCCTACTTCTACCATTCCGAGTCCGTTCCCGTCCATGCCGTTTCCCAGCCTCTCTTCGCCCTCACCCCGAACCCTGCCGGCGAGACAGTCACTGTCAGTCTCTCGCCGCTTGTCGCCAACCCGGCCGAATGCCGGATTACCCTGCACGATGCGGCAGGCCATGAACTCACCACCCTTGTCCCGGAGCAGCGTCAGTTCACGCTCGCCACGGACAAACTCCCGGCAGGAATCTATCTTGTCACCCTGCATTCACCCCAAGGCACCCATACCCTCCGCCTTGTCATCGTCCAAGGGGAGAAGAAGTAGTGCAATTCGTTAATGCGTAAATGTGTTAATCTGTTAATCGATTCCCGCATTCAACACGAATTATCACCAATATAGCATTAATGGGACTTCTATAAATCGCCTTGAAGAGGCAAACTCTCAATAACCCCACACTCACCATGTGGGGTTATCGGGCAAGAGAATCTCAGCATGGATACGCGTTCCCAAAAGGGAATTGATAGAACCCATCTCGATACGCTATAGAATCACAGTACTGCGCCTATGGCGTGTACGGTGTTATTCATATCTCACCCCTCCGGGATGATTTATAGAAGTCTCCTTAAGTGTGTTTACCGGACACGAATAATTTTTTTAGGAGAGCTATTGCACAATTAGTTTTTTTGTGGCTGACCCCGAAGGACTGGTCAGCGTCACGAAATAAATTCCTGCGGGCCAGTCTTTGGTGGCAACTCTTGTGGTGTGGTGTTCTGGACGCATCTCTAAAACCCTTTTCCCAGAGGCGTTGACTACAACAATGCGGCATTGTCTATGTTCGGCTCCATGTGCGTTGAAAGCCACCTCCATATAGTCGGCAGCAGGGTTCGGCGATACCGACAACTTGGGGCTTGTCTGCTGTGCACGGGAGGCATCGTCGTTTATGTCAAGCAGGGCGGTGTCAACCACGGCCATTATAAATTCGCCTCTCAGCGGTGTGCCGATAATCTGCATATAGTCAGTCCGCGATACCACGGATGAACTATGTTCAATGGTCGCCGTTTTCCTCATCTTCCAAGGTTGTGAAGCATCTTTTCTGTAGAATAGTCGCAGGGAATCCTTGGTGGCTGGACCAAAGTAAAACTCTTGGCCTTGGACAGGACTGTTTTGTCCAAACATGAACCCCGTTTTGGCATTAAAATTGTTGTCGTAATTGCCGTTGACATACCATCTGCGATAGTCCCATCGTTTCACCCCTGGAATAGGTTCCTCGTCGTTTGTTCCAAGTGCCATTGTCACAACCAAGTCCACAGTATCGTTAATCGATGTTGGCTCGATAATGAAATGAGTATCGTATGAGGCCACTTGGGTCTTCGAGGTGAGCGTGAAAAGATTTGAGAAATTGGCACTTGCCGTCTTGTAGTAGTAATCCACTATGGCATAAGCCGGTGTGAAAGGCAGTCGGTACTCGCCTTCGGCATAATGGCCGCTACTGACCACCTGGCATGTCATCGTGTCGCCCTCTTGTGAGAAAAAGGTCACTGGCACACGAGCCTGACGGCAGTAGTCGGCAGCATGCCACAAGCGTTGATGCAGCCACAAGTGTGTGACCCCTTCGGTAGTTCGAAGTGAGTCCACTGTATAACTGGAAAATCCTGTGCCGAAAATATGGAAATCGTAAAAATCGGTCAAGTCCACTCCGCTATACAGGCTCATCGAATCGCGCAGCTGGTAGCTATCCATGTTGGTATAGGCGTTGTGTTGCAGCAGGGTCTGCATCATGGTAAAGAATGTTGTATCTCCCAGCAGATTCCGTAAGTCGTGAAAGACCTGCGCTCCTTTGTAATAGGTGGTATAGAGGAACGAATATCGGTTGGGCATACCGCATAGTGGGTGATAACCATTCTCTCTCACAGGAGCCTCCACCATGGCTATCCGTTTCCTGTCAACAACGTCATAGTTGTCGTTTCTGCGATTCGTCGATGCCAGTTGGTCGGCAAATGTAGCCCCGCCTTCATTAAACCACATGTCGCGCAAATGGGCACAAGTAATCAGGTTGCCAAACCACTGATGGGCAAACTCATGGTCTAACAGATAAAACATATCATAGTAGAAGAAACTGATACAGATGTCATTGACATGTTCCATGCCTGCGTTTGGCCCCCCTTCGCTGAATCTGATATTCTCCCATCGGTAAGGTCCAAACAAACGCTCATATAATTGCAACGTCTGATTGAATACACTGAAATCGTTTGCCACTTGGGCACTGTCTCTGTCTATACAGGCTACCTGAAGCGGATATGTGCCATAAATCCCCTCGGCTTGCAGCTGATACACCCTGTAGGGTGCTGCATTGCAGCCCACCTGATAGGTCGACACGGGATGTTGCAATGCAAAATGGAACGTCCTGCTGCTGTCGGCGTTTTCCTCTATGCCGGTCTGTTCACCGCTGCACACGGCTGTCCATCCCGGAGCCACCGTGATGTGGAATGAATACGTTGCCCGGTCATACACGCTGTCGCTGCAAGGAAACCAGCTCCTGCCCATGCTGAAAGGGCGTATGCGACGGTCCTCGCCGAGATTGTAGTATAGGTCATCCTCGCACCACATGCCGCCATCGGTTCCTACCCACCCTTGGCTTCCGTAATAAATTTTCAGACGGAAAGTGTCGCCTGTGGCAGCGTTGCCAACGGGTATCTGCAACGCTTTCTGGTCATAGCTGAACTCGCGGCTGCCCAACGTCTGGCCGTTCACCTGCACCGAATCGATGGTGGCATACATCAAACCCAACCCCACTTCGGTCGAAGGTTGCAGCATGCGTACCGTCACCTCGCACCATCCTTGCATGTGCTGTGGTTGGAGGTGCCCCATGTCGAGACTGATATCGTAATGCAATACATCAATGGTATCGTGTTCGGTGAAATGGCCTTGGGCCTTTATCCCCATGCCCCATGCCAGAGTCATGGCAAATAAAAACAAGCAACGTCTCTTCATTTTTGTTATCAGTTAATCATATTCTACGGGGCGTTTCGTGGGGTCGCTCCATGCAAAATTGTCGGGTATTTTCAGATAGTTGCGTATCGTCCCGTTTTTTAGCCGTATCCATGTCTCAAAAGTCCGTTCTCCCTCATGCAGCACAATCACACGGGCTCCGTTGCCGCCCACCAGATCGTTGTATACGGTGTTACCGCCCGTGTAGCGGCCATAGGCCAGCAATATGCCTTTCCACATCACCGCATAGTCGTTGTTGTGGTCGTGGCCGCAAAATATCCCCATCACATCTCCTTCTTTCCTCATGGCATCGAACATGCCGCTGTTGTAGCGCGGGCAGCACACCGACTCCATCCGCGCACCGATAGCCCATGTGTCGCGTTTGGTGAACGCAGTCTCGAACTCAGGCACCGGGATATGGAAAAAGGCCATCGACGGCACTGCCCGCCCGCCATTCTCCTGTTTCAATCCGCGGCTTAGCGTCCGGTACCACTTTATCTGCTCTTTCGTCAGCCACGCATAGCCCACAAAGGGACCGTAGTGGCGCTTGTTGTGCGAGTCGAGGCAATACAGGGCTGCCCGCGTGCTGTCGTCGTTGCTGCCCAGTATACGCAACAGATAGTCGAACTCGGTGCCTTCTTTATGTGCTGGCTCCACATTATTCCGGGTGTGCAGAATGCTGTACAATTCCTCGTGGCTCAACCCAAACTCCTCGTCGTGGTTGCCGAAAGTGGTACAAAACGGCACCCCCAGACTGTCCAGACATTGTGCCACCTCGCGCATTGACAGGTCGGCCGGATGCCCGAATATCATATCGCCCGTCACAATGACCAAATCCGGCCGTTCGGCCTTCACCACTTCGCGCATCCGTATCAGCGCCCGTTGTGCGTGGGGGTTGTTGTGGATATAATGCAGGTCTGTGAATTGGACAATCTTAAATGTGCCGTCAGCTCGAAAACGCAACGGCAACCGTTGCGGCTGTCCGCAAACGGTTGCCGTCAGAAACACAAACAGAATTATCAATAGGTGTTTCATAGGGCGAAGACAGGCTACTTCTCTGTTGAAGGTTTGGCGGGATTGGGTTTGGCTCCGGCAGGCTTGGCGATGCTTTCGCGCATGTCGGTGTCGGCCTGGATGTTCTTCATGCGGTAGTAGTCCATAATGCCCATGTTGCCGCTTCGGAAAGCGTCGGCCATGGCCTTGGGCACTTCTGCTTCGGCTTCGATAACCTTGGCGCGGGCTTCCTGTGCCTTGGCTTTCATCTCCTGCTCCGAAGCCACTGCCATAGCACGGCGTTCCTCGGCCTTGGCTTGTGCGATGTTCTTGTCGGCGTTGGCCTGGTCCATCTGCAATTGGGCACCGATGTTCTTACCCACATCGATGTCGGCAATATCAATGGAGAGGATTTCAAATGCCGTGCCGCTGTCCAATCCTTTGGTCAGCACCAGTTTCGAAATGCTGTCGGGGTTCTCCAGCACCTGCTTGTGGCTCAGTGCCGAGCCGATAGACGATACGATACCTTCACCCACACGGGCCAGAATAGTCTCTTCGCTGGCTCCGCCGACGAGTTGTTTGATATTGGTACGGACTGTGACGCGGGCCTTGGCTATTAACTGAATACCATCCTTGGCCACGGCTGCCACAGGGGGCGTGTCGATAACCTTGGGGTTTACCGATGTCTGCACTGCTTTCAGCACGTCGCGCCCTGCCAGGTCGATAGCGGTGGCGGTGCGGAAATCAAGATTCATGTTGGCTTTGCTTGCCGAGATAAGGGCTTGCACCACATTGGTGACATTGCCGCCGGCCAGATAGTGGGCCTCCAGCTCGTTCTGCGACAGCTTCAGTCCCGCCTTGGTGGCGTTGATCATGTTGTTGACGATAACACTCGGCGGCACTTTGCGGAACCGCATGAACATCAGTTGAATCAATGAGGTGTGCACTCCCGACACCAATGCCTGGAACCACAGGCCTACGGGTACCAAATAGAGGAAGATGATGAGTAGGATAAAAATCACTACACAGAGAATAACAATTCCGAATACGTTCATGATGTTTTAAATTTTAAATTATTAATTCTTGTTAATAGGGCAACGCTTGCATGGGGTCAATCAAACCGGTTGTCCTCGGTTTCGCACACGTCGATGCGGTAGCCTTCAATGGCCACCACCTCGATGGGCCGGTCGGGGTCGATGAATTTGTTGATGGCGTGAACCTCTACCAGCTTCCCGTCAATCAAGGCCTTGCCTGTTGGAGCCAACCGTGCCACGGTGGTGCCGTGTGCACCGACTTTGATGTCGGGGTCTTCAATCTGGTTCACCGCACTGTCCGACTCCTCGTTCAGGCTGAACCGTTTCCATGTCTTGGTTTTCATGAAAAGAGCCAGCAGAATGACGCAGATGGCCACACAGCACAGCAGCACGATGGTGCCGCCGGTGATGCCCAGCCACAAGTAGCTCTGCCACACGCCGAATGCTGTGAGCAGAAAACCTATCACTCCGGCAAAGCCTCCCGGAATAGCCACAATCTCGAGGGTCAGGAGCAGCAGCCCCAACACAAGCACGATGATAATCAATGTAGGTGTCATGTCTGTTTTGTTTTAAACAATTCGATGTTTTTTTCAGTTTGCAAAGATACGAAAAAATATTGACATGCCGACACCTGTGCCGTTTATTTTTTTTCGTGTTGCGCAAGCCTCCCTTCTTAGCCTATCGGTGGCTTTCCTATGGCATTGTTTTATAATTGGTTGTTTGTTTCGTGAAGACCCTTGTGCGGAATGATGGACGTCCGTTCCATGACTGCCGGACGGGAATTTCCCCGCGTTGCCATAGCGCTACTTTCGCTCGTAATTCTTCACTTGCTTTATAGTTCGCCCTCAGTTCTCCTTTTGTAAAGGAAGAACGATGGGAGAACGATGGGAGAACTGAGGGATAACGAGCGATGGTGGAATTTGGCCGGGGTGGGGCTGCTACGGCTGTTCCGCCAATGTTGGTGGGTTGGACTTGGGTGAATGTTTGATGGATGGCTTTGCAATGAGTGATTAGCCGGCTTTTTGTGGCTGTCGGAACGGCGTTGCGGCGAGGCAAGGAAAAGGGAATGGGATGGGTGGATATTGTGGTGGACAGACAATGCGGTGCAGTGACGGAAGGGGACTGCGGGAAAGGAAGAGGGATGGAAAGTGTGGGGTGGGAGGGCTGTGCTAACGGACTATCTCGGAGGTGAGTTGTTTGTCGAGCAGGGCGGTGTGCATGGGGAGGAGGGTGTCGTAACTGCCGTGTTTGACGGTGCATTTGCCGTGGCAGTGGACAAGGATGGCGCATTGTTCGGCCTGGGCATAGCTGATGCGGCAGATGTCGACAAGGGATTTGATTACATAGTCGAAGGTATGGACGTCGTCGTTGTGGAGAACGAGGTTGCAGCCAGAGTCTTCGAGGACTTCGGCTTCGTCATGCGACTGGGGTGATATCTGGGGTGATTCCATATATGATATTGGTTGTTAGTTGGTTGATTCGGTTGGAAGGATGAGGACGACCGCATGGGCACTGATGCCTTCTTCCCGTCCCTCAAAGCCGAGATGTTCGGTGGTGGTGGCTTTGACAGAGACGGCACCGGGGTCGATGCCGAGGATGTTGGCGATAGTTTGCCGCATTTGAGGGATATAGGGACCCACTTTGGGGCGTTGGGCTACAATGATGCTGTCGATATTGCCTACGCGGTAGCCGTTGGTCGACAGGAGTTCGTTGCAGCGGCGGAGCAGGATTTTGCTGTCGATGTTTTTGTATTGGGGGTCGTTGTCGGGGAAATGTTTGCCGATGTCGCCGAGAGCGGCAGCACCCAGCAGGGCGTCGCAGATGGCGTGGAGCAGCACGTCGGCGTCGGAATGGCCGAGGAGCCCCAGGGTGTGGGGTATTTCAATGCCGCCGAGCCACAGGGGACGGTCGGGAACCAGTTGGTGTACGTCGTAGCCTAAACCGATGCGCATGGGGTTAGATGGTGGGGGTGTTTTTGGACGATTTGAAGTTGACGGTGAGCGAGATACGGATGGTGTTGGAGAGGGGGTTGCTGCTGAAGCTGGTGGTGGGCACCAGGTAGGAGACATCGAACTGAAAGATGTTGTAGCGGAGGCCGAAGCCGAAGGTGAGGTATTGGCGACCGCCTTTGGTGGCGCTTTCGTAGAAGTAGCCTGTGCGGGCGGCGAGGGTTTGTTTGTACCAGTATTCGCCACCAACGGAGAGCTGGAATTCGCGTAGCTCTTCGGAGAATCCGCCGGGGGCGTCGAAGAAGGATTGTATGACGCCACGGATGACACCGGTATTGTAATATTCAGTCATGTTTTTGTAGTAGTCGCTATAGGTCTCTTCGCCAATGGTGACTGGGGGTGTGGGGACAAGCAGTTTGTTGGCATCGAAGAGGAGGGTTATCTCGTTTGATTCGTCGATGTGGTTGGTGTAGCGGCCGCCAATGCGGAGGTTGGCGGGAAGGAATTCTTTTTTGGTGTCGTCGTTGGAGTAGGAGAGTTTGGCGCCGAGATTGCTGACGAAAGCACCGAAGGCGAGGTCTTGAGTCTTGTCGACGGGAGCCTGCCAATAAATGCCAAGGTCGGCAGCGATGCTTTTGGCGGGCTGTGTGGTGACATAGCCGCTGCCGTCGGAGATGGACTGGCCGTTGGTGAGGTCGGAGTGGATGTAGCGTCCGGTGGCACCGAGCGAGAGTCGGTCGTTGAGTTTCATGGCGTAGGTGACATCGGCGGCGAACTCGTTGGGGTTCATGGTGCCGCGGCTTTGCCCTGTGGCATCGGTGCCTTGGATTTCGCCCAGCGAGAAGTAGGTGAGCGAGAGAGCGACGGTGCTACGGTTGTTGATGCGTTTGAAGCCACCGAGGTAGAGAAGGTTCATGTCGGAGACTTTGAGATTGCGAAGCCAAGGGGTGTAGGTGGTGCCGAGGCCGAATTCGCCCTCGATGAAGGCAAATTTGGCGTTGTTCCAGTGGGCGGAATAGATGTCGGGTGTGGAGGCAACACCTACGTCGCCCATTCCGGCAGCGGTGGCGTCGGGGGCGATGAGCAGTATGGGCATGCCTGTGGAGATGTAGTTCTTGGTTTGTCCGGTGAGTCCGGCCGGGGTTTGTGCTATGACGGTGTTGGAAAGGCCTAAAGTCAGAAGGCAGGAGAGGGCGATAAGCTGTGTTCTTTTCATTTGAATCGGAATGATGATAATGTCCTAAAAACGGAGTTGTGTGTTTTTTATTGTATGGGATGGTATTTTTTAGTTGCGGACGATTTTTGCGGTTTGGGTGATGCGGTTGCCGTCGGTGGTGGTGAGGGTTACACGGGCTATGTAGATGCCGCGGGGCACAAGGCTGCCGTTGGCGGCGGTGAAGTTCCAGCGATAGGCGAGCACGCAGGAGCCGGTGGAGGGGGTGACGGAGCGGAGCAAGGCTCCCCGGATGTCGTAGATGTCGATGGTGGCGGACTGGATGGCGGCGGGCAGGTTGTGCTCGACACGGATGGTGGTGAACTGGGAGGCAGGATTGGGTGAGGCGTCGAAGCGGCCGATTTGGGGTGTGCGGTCGTTGGTGACATGGAATTGGACGGTGGCAGTGGAGGAGTAGTTGAAGATGTTCCAGCATTTGAGGGTGAGGGTGTGGGGACCTTCGTCGAGTTTGCCCAAGGTGTAGCGCACTTCGCCGTTGCGGCTGTCGGTAATGTCGGGTTCGAAGAAGTCGTTGAGGGTGACGGTGCTGTAGGGGTTATTGTCGATGACGGCAGTGATGTCGTGCCCCAGTCCGCTGCCGGCAGCGTTAATGCCTATGGAGTCGGAAAGGCGGGCGTAGAGGGTGGGGGTCTCGTTGGTGAGGCCGCCGTTGCGGAAGTTGGTGTCGCCGATGAAGAGTTGGATGTGGGGATGGAGTTCGCTGATGACGAGGTCATTGTTGAAGCCGCCAAACATGATGTTGGAGTATTGGCCGGTGGCATCGTCGGTGCGGGTGCGGGCGTAGTGGGAGAGTTTGGCGTAATCGTAGCGGTAAGAGACATCGCGGGGGACGATGAAGGAGTAGGAGAAGGTGCCGGCGGTGACGGTTTCACGGCCTCTGTAGAGTATGTTTTTTTGTTGTTTGAAGTTGATTTCGGAGCTGTCGTTGTCGTTGGCAAGGGTGCGGCAGTTCACTTCGCGGTCGAAGACAAGGGGATAGATGGTGCCGTCGAAGTCGGTGATGACGTTGCCTTGCGGGTCGTGGATTTCGCCTTCGACGGTGACGCGCGAGAGGACAAGGGCGGAGTCGGTGACAGCAGGATTGACGGGCATATGGTTGATGTGGGTTACGACGACTTCGTTGCGGGGAATGGAGAGGTGGAGGGCGGGGTCGCCAAGGAGGACGATGCAGTGGGATACGTTGGTGGCGTTTTTGGCCAAGCGGAAGGCGTCGCCGATGGTGTTGGCGGGGTCGAGGGCAAAGGTGCAGAGGTCGGAATTGAAGCGCTGCACATGGTGGATGGGCCGTGAGGCGGAGACGATGCCAATGCCGGCGGCGTTGGCAAGAAGGAAGGCTTCGGCACCGCAGATGTCGCCGACGAGGTCGTATTTGCCGAAGGTGCAGGTGCTGGTGACGAAGAAGGCGAGACGGTCGGTATTGGTGTATTTGTCGATGTCGGAGAATTCCATGAAGCGCTCGGTACCGATGTAGTTGCTGGAGCCGTGCCCGATATAGTTGAGGAGAAGGCATCCGTAGTTCATGCGTTGGCGCAGGGCGTTGTTGACGTCGGGATAGTAGGAGCCGTCGGCACCGGATTGCTGGATGTAGGCATCGGCGTAGATGCGGTCGATGTTGAAGTGGGGATAGAGCGATTTGATGCGGTTGGCCAGCAGTTCGGAGTCGCTTGCAAAGTTGGTGTCGTAGGGGCAGGAGGGGTCGGCATCGTCGGCAAGGAGGGTGACGTAGTTGCGCCAGTCGCCACGGATGTCGTCGCGGGTGAGGTCGTGGCGTTGCATGTAGTTCTCGATTTTGTCGATGAAATGGGTGGCTTCGTTGACGTTTTTGGCGGGCAGGCGGCCAATGCTGACAGAAAGGGTTCCTTCGAAGGTGCCGGAGGTGTTGTTGGCAAGGTAGCCGTAGAGGTCGTCGCTGGGGTAGGCGGCTCCTTCGGAGTCGAACGAGGAGGGGGTTTGGTAGGTGACCACGGTGGTTTGGTGCGCCCCGAGGATGTCGCGGTTGTCGTGGGTGCCTTTGCCAAAGAGGAGCAGGTAGCGAGGCAGGGACTGCGAGTAGTTGCCATTGGCACGAAGACAACGAAGCATTTGGCGGATGGCCATGGGGTCTTGTTTGCCTGACGAGAATTCGTTGTAGACTTGTTCCTGAGTGAAGACGGCAACGTTTATGCCGTCGAGTTGACGGTGAAGGTCGGCCAGCCGGTTGGCTTGCTGGAGGTAGTCTTTGTGGGTGACGATGACGTAGTCGGGCGTTGTTGTGCCGTGGATGTTTTGGTTGGGAAGGGGTTCGATGGCGGTGGGGGTGAGGGCATCGTTGTCGGTGAAGGTGAGGAAGGTGCGGGCACGGTCTGTGCTGAAGAGGAATGAGAAGCTGTTGTCAGAAGGGGTGATTGTTATCCCGCAGGGTTGCGAGGGATTGGTGACATCCCAAACGCGGACTGCCATGGGGTTGCCGGTGATGAGGTAACGGCCGGTGAGGGGTGTTTGGAGATGCTCTTTATTGCGGAAATATTGCTGCCCACCGCGATAGGCAAGGGGCTGAGGGGCATTGAGTTCGATGAAGTCGAGATAGCCTGCAGCGTTGCTCTCGCGAGGGATGTAGGTGCACTGGATGTGGATTTCGGAGAGGTTGATGGAGGTGAAGTTTTCGCGGAATATCTGGTAGGTGAGGCTGTTGGGGAAGTTATGTTCGCGTAAGGTGGAACCGAGAGTGAGTTGGAAGGTGGCATTGTTGGTGGAGATGTTGGCGAAGGCGTAGCGTGCCTGGACGGTGCCGTCGGCAGGGGCGGAGGGCAGGGAGAGGGTGTAGGAATGGGAGGTGAGGCTGGGTGTGTATTTGTCGGCCACCCATATTTGTCCACCGCCATGGGTATTGATGCGGTTTTCGTGGAAGAGAGCCACGCCGGTGTGGGTGGTGAGATTGACGGGGTTGTCGGTGGCAGGGTTGGAGGACTGGAGTCGCAGGGCGGTGTCGGAGAGGCCGTCGGGTGTGAGGAAATAGTAGTTATAGTTCGCGTATGCGTGAACAATGTATTCAAACCTTTGGTCGGAGGCAACGTAGCGCCATGTGTCGGGTGCTTCGCCATAGAAGAGCAGGTAGTCGTCGTTGTCGAAGAGACCGTTGTTGTTATGGTCGATGATTTGAATGGCAGCGGGTGTGAGGTCGTCGGGATGGGGAGCCGTGTTGCTGGTGGAAAGCATGTCGCCGGGTGTGCCGTAGAGACAGATGTGGTTGCAGGGTACGTTGGCAAGAGCGGGAACCAGCTGAGTTGTGATTTTGTAGACACCGGTGGTGGAAACGGGTATTTTGTACCATTGGCCTGATGCCAAAAGCGATTGGGAGGCAAAGCTTTGTGCAGAGAGACTCATCGTTGAAGAGAGGATGAGGATTGCACAAAGGACGTGTCGGAAATTTCTTCTTAATAACATGTTGCCAATAACTGAGATTCTCTGTTTTTATTGCACTGGGCCGGGGATTTTTTTCGAGCGGAGGGGAAGAGCGGAAGGCCGGCAGAGGGAGGATGGGGAGGAATTTCACGTCAGCGGTTGAAACCCTTTGAAATGGGAGTGTGGACAGCGGTTGCAGAGTGGAAAAAAGTAAGGCGAAAAGGGGCTAATTTTCAGAAAACCGGGGTTAAAAGAGCTGAAAAATCAGCTTTGGAATGGTGCTTGTGGAAAAATAAATTATGTGATAATCATGTTGTTGCATTTTTTTTTTAGAAGAAACATAATTATTTGACAAAAAAATCGTAATATTGCCAATTGATTTTAGGCTCATTTTATACTAAAATTTGCATGATGAAAAAGTACAATAAAATTACGCTTATACTGCTGCTCGCCGCTATGGGTATGCAGGGTGTTAACGCTCAAGATGTAGGATTTTCGCAGTTTTTTGCCAATCCAGTGTATCTTAATCCTGCCTTTGCCGGATCTAAGGTTGCTCCGCGTATATCAATGACTCATAGGTCGCAATGGCCAGGATTGGTGACAGCATTTACCTCCAGCAGTGTTTCATATGACCAGTATATCCCTGACCTGCATGGCGGTATTGGAGTTATTTTTATGAATGATGCCATGGGTGACCACAAGATGTTGAAAACAAACATGTTTGGTGGAATGTACTCATTCCGTTTCCGTGTGCATGAGGATATATACATCAATTTGGCCTTGCAGGCATCGGTTGTGTTTATGAATCTGAACTGGAGTACGGATATGCATGATGGTAGTATGCGTTGGCCAGACCAGATTGATCCTTACTGCGGGTGGGTTAACGTGACTTCTGCCACGCCTCCCGACCGTCCTCAAGTGGTATATCCGGACTTTGCTGCGGGTACGATGATTTATGGTCCTGCATGGTATGCCGGTTTTGCTGCGCACCACTTGAGCCAGCCCAGCCAGGGTTTCTATAGCGAAGACCGTGTGCCTATTAAGTTCACGGCCAATGCCGGTGGACTTATAAATCTGGCCGAGGAGCGTCGCCGTCAGTCACCACTGGGTCTTGGAGTACCTGTTATCTCCCCCAACCTTATTTATCAGTATCAGGGAGGATTCCATTATTTCAATTATGGTCTCTATCTCGACTGGATGCCTTTCATTGTAGGCGCATGGTATCGTCACGGTCTTGAGAACCCCGATGCTTTCATTTTTATGGTAGGAGCACAGCACGATCACTTCAAGATCGGATATAGCTATGATGTGACTGTCTCCGAATTGTCCAATAGTGTGCTGGGAGCCCATGAGATCACGGTAGGCATATTGCTGCCAGTGCCTGAGCAGAAACATAAAGTGAAGGCAATCCGTTGCCCGTCCTTCTAATTAAAAAATCTTAAAACGAAACAAAAATCCGTAATTTACGTATACAGAGAAAAAACTAATCCACTATGAAGATTATCAAATTGTCATTCCTAATGTTGGCCGCTGCACTGCTTATGGTAGCGTGCGGCAGCAAAGAACAGTCTGCAACCACGGGCTGGAATCTGAATGATACTGAATGGGGCGGCTTTGACCGTTCTTCATATCAGGAGCAAATCACAGGTCCGGGACTGGTGTTCATCGAGGGCGGCTCGTTCCAGATGGGACGTGTGGCCGATGAGTCCCGTTTCTCTTGGAACAACCTCGTCCATACTGTTACTGTTTCGTCTTTCTATATTGACGAGACGGAGGTTTCCAACATTTCGTACCGTGAATTTGTTTATTGGATGAACCGCGCATACGGTGAGGAATATCCTGAATTGGTCAAGCAGATTTATCCCGACACCAATGTGTGGCGTCAGCGTCTGTCATGGGTCGAGAATTTTGTTGAGAACTATTTCCAGTGCGCAATGTTCAACGATTATCCCGTTGTCGGCGTGACTTGGGAGCAGGCCTCCCAGTTCTGCAAATGGCGTACCGACCGTGTCAACGAGAAGATTCTTGTTGATGCAGGTATCATTGACCTTGCCCAGTCTGAACTCACTGGTTCGGAAGCTTTCCAGACCGATGTGTATCTTGCCGGCCTCTACAAAGGAGAAGGCAAAGGTGTGCCCGACTTGGATCCTGCCAGCGGTGGAGAGAATCGTAACGTGCGTCGTTCCGATGGTATCCTCCTGCCGAACTACCGTCTCCCGACCGAGGCTGAATGGGAGTTTGCCGCTCTTGGTATTATCGGCAATACTTTCGACGAACGTGTGGTTGAGCACAAGACCTATCCTTGGGCTGGTCAGAGCGTCCGTTCCGCTAACAAGAAATATTATGGTCAGTTCCTTGCCAACTTCAAACGTTCACGTGGTGATGCCATGGGTGTTGCCGGCAACTTGAACGATGGTTGGGAGTATACTGCCCCTGTTAAGTGGTACTTCCCCAATGACTATGGTCTGTATCATATGGCTGGCAATGTGTCTGAATGGTGCGGTGATGTCTATCGTAAAGATGTCAACCCCATCGGAGCCGATGACCAGAACCCGTTCCGTGGTAATGTCTACCAGTTCGTAGCTATGAGTGAAGACGGCGAGGAAGCTGCAATCGATGAGGCTACCGGTAATCTGATTTATCAGAATGTCCCCGATGACATGAACCGTCGCAACTATCGTCAGGCTGATAATATCAACTATCTCGATGGTGACTGGAATTCCAGCATCTATGACTTCGAGAGCAAAGAGTCTACTTCTGCTTCCGGTTGGTTGAGAGAGACCGATGATGAGGATGAGGGTAGCGAAGATGTTATCACCCGTACCAATGAGGAGCAGACCAACCAGATGTATCACCGTTCCGATAGTCTTGACAAGAATAACATCACCTCTATGATTAACAACCGTGTCCGTGTTGTGAAGGGTGGTTCTTGGAGAGACCGTGCTTACTGGATGCAGTGCGGCACCCGTCGTTACTACGATCAAGACCGTAGCACTTCATGGATTGGTTTCCGTTGCGCTATGGATCGTATGGGTTCGCGTACAATAAAATAACATTATTATATACAGCGAGATAATGTGGGGAAGACTGTTCTTCCCCACATTTTTATAAATGAAATGTTAAATAGTAATAATTACTGTAAGAAAACACCACTTTTTGCGTCATATAAATAAAAATCATGAAAACTCGTAGCCTTTTATTTTTTGTCCTTCTGACATCTTTGTTTTTTGGATGTCGCAAGAGTGAAAATATTATCCCAATCGGGGATAACAATTTCTTCGCAGGGATGTATAATCCTTACAATCGGGTTCAGACACTCAGAATGACAAGTCATATTGTAGGAGTGGAATGTGGTGACGAACAGGAACCCGACCATCTTGTAGCCCGTTTCTTTTGGTCGACAGAGCATCTTGACTCCATCATCCACTACGACGAAGCATCGCCCGAGACTATACGATACCACTATGACAATCTTGGACGTCTTATACGTGTTGAGAGTAGTGCTGCAGTTAATCGTGATTACACACTTGGATACGAAGACAGCCGTCTTGTATCAATCACGCGGAATGTTGGTGGATGGCTTTATGAATACACTTTCACATATACCGGTGATAGCGATTACCCCGTCACTTATGCCCAACATTATAAAAGCTCATATGTTGAAGGTACGGACACGTATACCCTCCGATGGAAGGATGGCAATTTGGTCTCCGCTGTTTGTGGACCCGACAATGACCATTACACCATTGATTCCATTACCTATAGCTACGACACCCGTCCTAACCCGTTCTGTGGTTTCTTTTCCCCCAATGGTTTGCGTGAATTCGGTATCGTTCATGTTCCCACGTTTATCTCTCGCAACAACATAGTTGCCATCACTTATCACACTGATAACGGTCCTGTCCAGAATGTCTTTTATTCTCTTAATTACAAGTTCAATAATGACATTCCCATACAAATCATTCGCGACTATGAAAACATGTTTTGGTGCCATATTACCGACACAGCAACCCTTCTCTATTAACCCTTTTGCCGTTATTGTATAGGGGGCTGCTGAATAAATACTGCTCAAATCAATATTTTTTTGTATCTTTGCACTTTTGATAAAGTTGCGGGATATGAAATCAAGTGTCTTGAAACGTGTGTTTTTGCTGCTGTTGATGACAGCGGCACTGCCTGCATGGGCACAAAAGCTTATCACTTATGAAGCAGGAATGGGTACCCGTGACCCTACTGATGCCGATGTGTGGATTTTATATCAACGTGTACGAGCCGAGCATGAAGGAATGGTTCTTTATGCCGATTCTGCACTTCTCAACACTGTTTTGAATGACTTTACTGCCTTTGGCCACATCAAGATTGAGATTTCCGACACTACAACAATCTATGGCGACCAGCTTTACTATGATGGGGTCAGCCGTGTACTTGATATTTGGGATGACACTGTTCGTTTGATAGATGGTAAGACCCTTCTTAAGTCCGACCATCTGTCATACGACAGGAATTCCTCCATTGCTTTTTACGATACGTGGGGTATCACCACTAATGAGGACAAGCGCCTTGTAAGCCGCCAGGGTTATTACAATTCCGAGACCAAGATAGTGGATATATACAGTGATGTGGAACTCACCGACAGCAATATGCGCCTCATTACCGATACGCTTACCTATAATACCAACATAAAGGAGGCTCATTTCTGGAGCCCGACCCATATCTATACTGATTCCACTACCATGTATAGTGAGCACGGGACATATAACACGGATCTCCGTTATGCCTTTTCAATGAAGAGTTCGGAAGTCCATAATGGCGAGAAACATATCACATGTGACACTTTGCACTATTATGAAGAGACGGAATTCGGGAAAGCAATTGGCAACGTAGTCCTTCGCGACACTGTCAATGATATTATCAGCACCAGCCGTTATGCCGAAACACGTCAGTATGACCACACCTCATTTGTCACCGATAGTGCGTTGGTTCGATTTGTTCATCACGACGACGAACAGCCCAATGCCAAACCTGACACATTGTACCTTCATGCAGACAGCATTTTGGTAGTTAATGACTCTGCACGCCATTTGCAGTCTGTCAGTGCCCATCGTCATGTCAAGGTGTTCCGAGGTGATGCCCAAGCAATGAGTGACTCTCTTTTCTACTCTGCTCCCGATTCAACCATGCAGCTCTATTATGAACCGGTGGTTTGGTATGAACATTATCAAGCGCTTGCCGACACCATTATTGTCAAGCACGATTCCTCTGGCACGCGGCAAGCATGGCTCAACAGCAATGTTTTTTGCATCGAACAGGTTGATCCCGACAAGTTCAATCAAGTCAAGGGACGCAATGCCATTGTTTATTTTCTCAAGGGAGAACCCGATTATGCCGATGTCCTTGGCAATGCTGAAATGGTGTATTACCTCACTGAAGAAGATGTGGCGGGTACAAAATACCTCATAGGTGTCAACGTTGGCTTGGGTTCGGACATGCGCATCTATTTTGTCGACCGGGCTCCCGATCGTGTCGTTACCCAAGGAAATCCCGATATGAGCACCTATCCGCTGGAACAACTTCCTGCCGACAAAAAGCAGCTTGCCAACTTCCGTTGGATTGAAGACCGTCGTCCCATGCAGCCTCTTGATGTCTTCGTATGGTGACAAAATGTCAGATACTACACAGTGGCACTTCTTTTGATGTCTACCCAACCGATTATGGCGTATAATGCCTATGAACATATTCAATTATTAAACTTTAATACAAAACACATCCAGATATGACCCAAGAAGAGAAAGAAAAAGAAACAGTAAACCGGCAAGATACATCCTCTGACATCCATCAGCACGAGGCAGAACACAAGGCCGATACCAAAAAAGAGCGCAGAAAGCGTCATGAACGCAATAGTGACCATGACCGTCAAGTGCAGGAAATGGGTGAGAAGCTGGCCGAAATGAATGACAAATATGTCCGTCTCTATTCAGAGTATGAGAACTATCGCAAACGCACAAATACAGAAAAGGCCGATCTCATTATCAATGGGAGTAAAGATATGATTAAAGCTGTCCTGCCTGTTGTAGACGACATGGAACGGGCTCTCACAGCCATGGCCGACAGCGATGCCTCCAAAGAAGGCGTACAACTTATCTATAACAAGCTAATGAACATACTGTCTCAAAAAGGGCTCAAACCCATAGAGGCAAAAGGCACAAAATTTGACGAAAACCTACATGAAGCTGTCACCCAGTTCCCAGCGACTGATGAGTCTCAGAAAGGTCTTGTCGTTGATGTGGTAGAGAAAGGCTATTTTCTCAACGACAAGGTGCTACGATTCGCCAAAGTGGTCGTAGCCATTTAATATAATATAAAAGAAAGGAGAGTGAGACCCAAGGAGAATCCAGCCAAGGCATTCACATCCAATAGTGTGTGTCGAGAAGGGTAATCCTGCAAGTCTTAACAAGGATAATTATGGCAAAGAGAGATTATTATGAAGTGCTTGGTGTAGGCAAAAATGCCACACCCGAAGAATTGAAGAAGGCTTACCGAAAATTGGCTCTTCAGTACCATCCCGACCGTAACCCCGGCGACAAAGAGGCTGAGGAGAAATTCAAGGAGGCTGCTGAAGCCTATGATGTGCTTAGCAATCCCGACAAGAAAGCCCGTTACGACCAATTCGGACCCGCCGCTTTCGATGGGTCGGCCGGTGGCGGCATGAATATGAATGATATATTCTCGCAATTCGGCGATCTTTTCAGCGACTTCTTTGGTGGAGGAAATTTCGGCGGCGGATTCAGTGGGTTCGGTGGCTTTGGCGGACAGCAAGGCCGTAGGCGGGCTGCAACACGCGGCACCAATCTCCGCATCAAAGTCAAACTTACCCTTGAGGAGATTGAGAAGGGTTGTGAAAAGAAAATCAAAGTGGCCAAATATGTGCCTTGCAAGACCTGCGGTGGTTCGGGTGCCCGAAACAACAATTACGAAACCTGTTCCCATTGCCATGGCACTGGTGTGGTCACCGAAGTGCGTAGGACCATTCTTGGCCAGATGCAGACACAGAGCGTCTGCCCCCATTGTGGAGGCGAGGGACGCATCATCAAAGACAAATGTCACGACTGTAATGGCGAGGGCATAGTCCGTTCCGAGGAAGTAATCACCATCAACATCCCCGCAGGTGTTTACGACGGCATGCAGTTATCCATGACAGGCAAAGGCAATGCAGCGCCACATGGTGGTGTACCGGGCGACCTTATCATCCTTGTTGAGGAAATACCCCACGACCTCTTTGAACGGCAGGAAACCAATCTCTACTATAACGCATTCATCACCTTTGCGCAAGCCGCCATGGGTGCATCAATCGAGATCCCCACCCTTACCGGCCGAGTCAAAGTCAAGATAGATGCCGGCACTCCTTCTGGCAAGGTGCTTCGTCTCAAAGGCAAAGGCTTGCCTGAGGTCAACGGCTATGGCAGAGGAGACCTTCTTGTGAGCCTCAACGTGTGGGTTCCCAAAAACCTTTCGCGTGAAGAGAAAGAAACTCTTACCCGTCTTGACAAGTCGCCCAATTTCCAGCCCAGCCCTTCAAAGTCTGAGCGTGGATTTTTCGACAAAATGAAAGACCTCTTCAACTGATTCCTTTCCGTGCATTCCATTTCCCCTGACCCAGGGAAAAAGGAATGCTTTTTTTATAATCATTGATAAACCTCTTTGTTCATAGTCCCCATGCCGCGCATGAATGAATCATTTCTCCAATATGTTTGGCAGCACAAGCTGTTGGAGGGTGATTTGCGCACTGCCGAAGGATTGTCCGTGCGTATCGAAAGCCCGGGACAACTCAACATCGATGCGGGTCCGGACTTTTTCAATGCCCGTGTGTGGATAGGCGAAACCCTCTGGGTGGGTAATGTCGAAGTCCATGTTTATGCTTCCGATTGGAACCGCCATCATCATAGTCTCAACCGTGCCTATGACAATGTGGTTCTCCATGTCGTCCACATCAACGATGCACCTGTTGTGCTGCAAAATGGCCATCGCCTCCCCACAATAGCCCTTGCCGACCATATCCCCCAAGCCCTTTGGGATAATTACGAGGCTCTTGTTTCTCCGCCCGAGCCGATTCCTGTACCCTGTGCAGGACGGCTTTCAGAGGTCTCGCCACACTACATCGCTGCTACCCTTGAGCGTCTGTTGCTCGAACGTCTTGAAGCCAAATGTGCCCAAGTGCGCCGCCTTCTCGAACAAAGTCATGGCAACTGGGAGCAATGCTGTTACCTTACCCTGGCACATTACTTTGGTGGCAAGGCCAACGCCGTCCCCTTTGAACTGTTGGCACAGTCCACTCCGCAGACGCTTCTGGCTCGTTGGCGCGACCAGCCTCTTCGCATCGAAGCTCTCCTTATGGGGCAGGCGGGTCTTCTCGAAGGCTATTTCGACGACGACTTCCCCCGTCAGCTGCAGTCCGACTACGAGGCTTTGCGTTCAGCCGCTGGCCTCAGTCCCATGTCTTCCCATCTGTGGAGTTTTGCCCGTTTACGCCCTAATGGTTTCCCTACCATCCGCATCAGCCAGTTTGCCCAGCTCGTCTGTCGTTCACACAGCCTTTTCAGCCGTCTGCTCGACATGGACAACACCGACAATGTCAAGAACCTTTTGTCATGCTCAGCCTCCCCCTATTGGGATAACCATTTCCGTTTTGATATCCCTTCGCCTGGCAAGCCCAAAGGAATGGGCGACAATTTTACCGACCTTCTCGTCATCAATGCGTGGGTCCCTTTGCTTTTCGAATACGGCAACCAGCATGCCCAGCAACATTATAAAGACCTTGCGGTCGACCTTCTCCAGCAGCTTCATCCCGAGCGCAACCGCATTCTTCGCTTGTGGCACCAGGCAGGCATCAACCCTGTCAATGCGGCCCAGAGTCAGGCTTTGCTCCAGCTTCACCAAAACTATTGTCTCAGTCATAATTGTCTAAACTGCCAAATCGGCTATAAAATCATCACACATTGAAACCAACCGAAATAACCCTCGTTCTCAAAGGCGCTGCAGCACATGTCGTCAACCCCGATAGCGACATCGTCCATCTGCTTACCGACAGCCGTCGTTCCGTCAACCTGTCCCGTAGTCTCTTTTTCGCCATCCCCACCAAACGTAACACCGGTTGCCGTTATGTCAGGGATTTATATGAGCGCGGAGTGCGTAATTTCGTCGTTCCTGCCGACTCAACTGACCTCTTTCAAGAGCAGTTCAGTACCTGTATCGATGCTAATTTCTGGTATGTAAAGAATGTTATATCGGCCCTTCAACAGCTTGCCGCTCACCGTCGCAACCTCTTCTCCATACCTGTTGTGGGCATTACGGGTTCTAATGGCAAAACCATTGTCAAAGACTGGATTCTCCAGTTACTTGGCGACGATTGCAAAACCGTCGCCTCACCCCGCAGCTACAACTCACAGATAGGCGTACCTCTCTCTGTCTGGCAGATGGACGTGAACGACGAACTCGCCATCTTCGAAGCCGGTATCTCCGAAGCCGGTGAAATGGAAAACCTGCGTCGTGTCATCAATCCCACCATTGGAATCTTTACCAATATCGGTCAAGCCCACGACGAAAACTTCCTCACCCGTCAGCAGAAAATAGCCGAAAAACTGCAGCTCTTCACCCATTGCGAAGTCCTCATCTACTCCTCCGACCATAAAGAGATTCATTCTGCCATTTCCCAGCTCGAAAGTTTCCGTACCCTTCGTCGCTACACATGGGGGCACTCCGAAGCTGATATCCTCCAAATCCTTCAAGTCGAAGTCCATGAATCCGACACCTATATCTCCCTTCTCCGTTCCGGACAGCCTTTCTCTGTCACCATTCCGTTCACCGACCGTGCCTCGGTCGAGAACGCTCTCCATTGCATAGCCCTCCTTTGCTATCTTGGCTATGACTCCGACACCATAGCCCACCGTTGTCTCCGGCTCACCCCTGTGGCCATGCGGCTCGAAATGGACGAAGCTCTCAATGGCTCCCTTCTCATCAACGACTCCTACAGTCTTGACCTCGACTCACTTTCTATCGCACTCGACTATGTGCAGCACGAACGCCAGCACCATGGCAAAGCTCTTATCATGAGCGATATTCTGCAGGCCGGTCTGCCCGAACCCGACCTTTACGGACAGGTGGCTCAACTTGTTTCCACCCATGGTATCACCTGTTTTGTCGGTATCGGTGAAGCCTTGGGGCGCAATCGGAACCTTTTCACGGATCTTGATGCCTATTTCTTCGACACCACCGAGCAGTGCATACAACAATTTAACTTTAACCTCTTTGACCGTGTGACCATCCTCCTCAAAGGTGCCCGACGTTTCCATTTCGAAGACATTGCCCGCATGCTTCAGCGCAAATCGCACCAAACCATCATGGAGGTCAATCTTGACAACCTCATCTCCAACCTCAACTACTACCGTTCGCTCATCCGTCCTACGACGCGTCTCATGGCTATGGTCAAGGCCGCCAGTTATGGTGCGGGAAAGGTTGAAGTGGCCAGTGTCCTTCAATTCAACCATGTCGACTATCTCACCGTGGCCTACAGCGACGAAGGTGTCGACCTCCGTCGCAACGGCATCACCCTTCCCATCATGGTCATGAACCCCGAAGAGGAAAGCTTCGACGACATTATCCGCCACCAGCTTGAACCCGACATCTACAGTTTCCGTATACTCAACCTTTTCTCCGAGGCCGTCAGCCTTATGGGTTGCACCGAACCTTTCCCAGTCCATGTCGAACTGGACACAGGCATGCATCGTCTTGGATTCTCTGAGTCCGACCTTGACGAGTTGGCTCGCCGTTTCAACAACCCCGACTGTCCCCTCCGGGTTCAGTCAATCTTCTCCCATTTGGCTTGTGCCGACGAACCAGGGCAAGACGATTTCACCCATACCCAAATAGACCGTTTCACCCGTTGGAGCACCTACCTTCGTTCTTCGCTCCACGTCCCCGGCATCCTCTGCCATCTCCTCAACTCCTCTGGTATTGAGCGGTTCCCAGAGGCTCAGATGGACATGGTGCGCCTTGGTATTGGCCTTTATGGCATCTCGCCACTGCCTTCTGTCCAATGTCATCTCAAGCCTGTCAGCACCCTTAAAACCAAAATCTCCCAGATTAAAGAAATTCCTCTCGGCGATAGCGTAGGCTACAACCGTCGCTGGATAGCCTCCCGGCCTTCGCGTATAGCCATCATTGCCATAGGCTATGCTGACGGTCTCAACCGCCATCTTGGCTACGGCAACGGCCGTGTCCTTATCGGAGGCCAGCAGGTACCCATTATTGGCTCGGTATGCATGGACATGTGTTTCCTTGATGTCACAGATGTCTCTTGCCGTGAAGGCGATGAAGTGATACTCTTCGGGCCGGCCGACCTCCTTCAGCAGCAAGCCGCCAGCGCAGGCACTATCCCCTACGAACTTCTCACCTCTGTCTCCCCGCGTGTCAAACGCACATACTATCAAGAATAAACAATATCTAAAAGCCAAATACTAAGAGCAATTCAAAGCGTACTTTTCAGTACATCCGATTGCCCTTTATCTGCTTTTCCCCCACATGTTCTTCGGTCAAAAACCATAGAACAACCGAAGAACAGCTGTTATTGAACCGTTGGATAATCGTTCCAAAAACGATGAACCCCAATCGGTCCTTAGGCATTATCCAGCTATTGTTCCCTCCCCAACCTGCGCCCATGTCCCTTTCGCGCCGCCCTTGGCTCGCTCGGTCATCCACCCTTCGACCTCAGTTCTTCCTCAGTTCTCCTTTTGAAATGGGAGAACGATGGGAGAACGATGGGAGAACTGAGGACTAACGAGCGAACCAAGAACAGTGCGAAACGCCAAAATGGGAAAAGCAAATATAGCCCAATGGCATTACCTTGGGCAAGTCAATGGGTTACAAACAGCATCTTGTAATGGCAAAGACAAAAACCGTATTCTTACTCCAATATGAACACGAATTATCAGAAAATTATTAATGGAATCATTAACGGTATGTCCGTGATAATACGTGCCATACATGATTATTTCAGATGAGCCTGTGTATAATACAGAAAAAATGTGTATATTTGCAAAGTCAAACCCCGTGCACCCCGCGGCATGACAGAAGAACAAAGTGTATAACAAAAAACAAACCAACAACAAAAAGAACAAAAATCTAAAGTAAAGAATAACATATAGACATAAATCGTTTTCGCTTTTCTTAGCCTGTCGGAGAGCTGGATAATTTCCAAGCACCTACAAGAAAAGAGAAATGTTCGCGGTAATCCGTGAACGTTTCTTGTTTAGGTATATAGGCAGTCCAGAGCCTCCGATAGAAACAAAAAGATTCACGGATTCTTATTATTGTATCTAAGCAACATCAAATACAATTAATAACAAACAACTTAACATAATAACAAACAACTTAACAGCGACGAGCCGATGCTTAATAACAGGCAACAATCATCATGAAAAAAACTTTACTTCTTTGCCTCACCCTCATTACCGCCACTTATTGCTTCGCTCAGCAACAGCTCGCCACCCTCAACCACAACGACAGCATATCTGTTTATTATGGGTCTACAGCCCTTCAACAGGCTTACTCGGTAGCAGTGGACAGCGATATCATCACTCTCTCGTCTGGCACCTTTGCATCTGTTGATATTGGCAAAGCTGTCACTATTCGTGGTGCAGGCATGTATGTGGATACCGTAGCAGGTACATCCCCAACCATTATCTCAGGAGATTTCACCATCAGTCATTCCGATGGTACACTATCCAACCACATCCGTTTGGAAGGTATGCATTTCATTAATAATTTGAATTTCAGAACAACCAACTATCCAGAATTCACCAAGTGCGAATTTGATGTCGTTCAAGGGCTGTCCATTACCCGTAATGGACAAACCTTTAATATGACTAATGCTACTTTTATCAATTGCATTATTAAGAACTTACAGATTGTTAAACGTTATGCATACTATTCTTATTATACATATCGTGAGTATACATATATAAGAAATAGTGTATTTATCAATAGTGCAGTAATGAATACTTTTTATTATGATGATAACACTTCTTCAGGTTCAACATATTATGTATCCAATGCTACTGTCAGTGCCACTGGCACAAACAATAGCTTTACCAATTGCATTGTGAGACTGCATCCAGCCGAGGCTCAGTACTATTCTACAAATAATTGTATTTTATACTACGATGTGGCTGACTCTTCCAACTCTTCCGTTACATACAACAGCATCGGCATCAATTATGACAGCAATAGTGCCAACTACTTTAATTCATCTATTCTAAATGGGCAGAACCTGCACAACTATAATAGTCTGTCATCGGTATTCAAGACTTTTACAGGAACATACACCTCTGGTGGCACATCATTCGAATTACAGGACAGTATAGCTTCCAGCATATTAGGTACAGACAATACTCAAGTGGGTATTTATGGCGGCAGTATGCCGTTTGACCCTTATGTGCGTCACCCTTTGGTACGTCGCTGCAATGTGGCATCACGCTCCACCGCTGACGGAAAGCTGGCAGTTGATATTGAAATCGTATCCGAATAAAACCATTCTGCTATGAAACGATTATTATTCATCCTGGCAGGATGGCTGGTGTTGTGTGTGTCCTCGCCAGCCCAGTCGGTATACAAAATGCAGTATTGGTTCGACGGGCAATACTCCACCTGTGTCACCGACAGCAATGCAACAGGACTCTGGCAGACACAACTGGAGGTGAGCCACCTGTCTGAAGGACTTCATACTGTATTCTTCCATTTTAGTGACACATCCAATCAATGGTCATCACCTCGGATGTATTATTTTTACAAATCAAGAATTGATAACATAACATACATTTGTTGGTTTGATGAGGATTTTGACAATCGACAAGACGGAGGTGTTGACACCAGCACGATTCTGCTCAATGTAGACTCGCTTTCTGACGGAATGCATATTGTAAATGTTCTCTTGGGAGAAGGCTCCAGTACTATGTTAAATAGCTGGACTTTCCTTAAGGTTCCTATCACTGCACAGATGGAGGACTCCACCTATCTTAGACTGGTTTATATGGTGGATGAAGTAGCTTGGCCTGCAGTACCTGTCGATGCAAATACTGGACTGGCACACCTTGACATTGATGTCGGCCAACTGACATCTGGTATTCACTCGCTTGATTATTTTGTCCTCTCATCCGATGGCAGAATGTCTACACCAGCAAGGGCATTCTTCTATAGCGATTATAATGGTATCCGAAAATACGAATGGTGGCTAAACGATGCTGAGTCAGCAAATCGGGTGGTGAATGTGACACCACAAGACACATTCCAACTGGTAACAATGCTGATGGTCGACACAATTCCAATCTGCCCCTCCCGCATACATTTTGACCCTACAGAAACCCCTCCACTGATATATGCAAAGAATGACGTACATTTCAGGTTCTGGGACACAAGGGACAATTTAATTCAGATTACAAAGCAGTATGTTGACTATAATGTTGTGGATACCGTGTATGCCGACACCATTGAGCGAAACTCATTCCGCACAATTCCAACACCAACAAACGATGATATTCACTGGTTCAAACTCGGTGTGTCAATCGGAGATTCAATGGCCTTCATGGTTGACAGAGCCTGTAGTATGCAACTCTATTCGCCAAGTGGAGAATTAGTTTATTCGGCATCTGGAATACAGACTATCACTTATGGCGGTTGTCATGCATTCATGAATGGGGACTACTATTTGGCCGTGCATACCGCAAATATTACAGGTGGCGACAGCCTTACCGTCTACTACAAACACGTGGATAAGTATGCCCTCCTTGCATTCACACCCAACGAGTTTGGCAACTGGTTTGGCAGCAGGTTTAACATAGAAATCATTGGTAACGGCTTTGACCTGATAGACGGCGTTTCCATCTCAAACGGCACAGACACGCTTGTGGCAGACACCCTGTTCGATAAGTACAGAACATCTATGAGGGCCTCGTTTTTGATATATGACACTATAGCCAATGGTATTTATGATTTGGTACTGCATCTATCCGACTCGCTTGGTAGTCATACTCTTTCTTCCACTAACGCTATAACCCTTGAAGCACCTGATTTTGGTGAAATACGCGTAGCTATTAATGGTCCTATGGGTGAAACATATCCTGTGCCAATAACCATCACTATTGAGAATACGGGTAACATGGACTACTCTTACGTGCCGTTCAACATAGCCTTTTCAAGTCCTTCTAAAATTACTACTCTAACTGCAAAGAATTTCAGTATCAATTGTGGCAATGCTTTTGACCCTGATAGCAATGGAATAATAGTGTGGACTGACAGCCTATTCGGTAGAAGAGAACGAGGTGCCAAACTCTACACCTATATCCCCCGTCTCGGGGCAAAAACAACGCACACATACCAAATGGAGTTGGTCGTGGATCAATTTGCCCAATTCGATATCTATGCATGGTCAGGAGAGCCGATGGAGTACTACTTAAGTAGGGTAGATATACAGAGTTATCTGGATGACTATTATCATGGCACAAATACTCCTAATCTGAGTAACTGCAAATACCCTAAAGACAAGCCCAAAGCTCCTGGTGACGAAGGGGACGATAATGGTGGTGATGATGATGATGACAATGGTGGGTATCCCTCACTCTTTGACTGTAATCCCAACCTACGACGAGACTGTTTCAACGATTTGGCAGGAGACTGGTTCTTGAATTACATTCTTCAACACGAATTGCCCGATTGGATCGGTCGACCTGCTGGATGGGCCTATCAAATAATGAATAATGCACTTTGTTATGCAGAAAGCGAGGCAAAATGGCGTAACAGTAGAACATTTTGGTTAAAGGATTATACTAAAAATCTTTACAATGTAACCGATGATGTTGGAGCCAGTGTTGATGGAGGATATAATCATAACGTAACAACGCTTGAGACTGATTATACTTTCTGCGGTTGTTTAGGTGCTTTCATGCAAGCACATCATAGAAGAGAAAACGACCACTGTTCTGAACCCGAAAGGTATACTGTAAACTTCATGCACCGTCCCTCTGACCCTAATGACATCATCGGCTACACTGCGGAGTCGGGAAGTAAGTTTATTCGTAAGGGAATAGAATCCGTAGGCTATGAGATAGAGTTTGAAAATGATACTGCGACAGCAACAGCACCTGCACATATAGTGGTCATCAAGGACACGCTTGATGCCTCACGATTCGATTTCTCTTCATTTGAGTGGAGCAGTATCCGCATAGGAGAGCATGCTGAACTTGTGAACGGAGGGAAGTCTGCTTATACAACTATAGACCTTCGCCCTGCCCTCAACGTACTGGCAGAAGTTGTATTAGAATTTGACACTATTACAGGTATTGCCACATGTACAATCTCATCATTGGAACCTATGACATTGGAACCTGTCATAGACTTTACACGAGGCATATTACCTGTCAACCATTTTGGACAAGGAGAAGGACATGTTTCATTCAAGATTAATTTTTTGCATCAATTCCTTGATTGTACTGCGATAAACAATCGAGCTTCCATTGTGTTCGACAACGAGGATGCCATTATGACCCCAACATGGACGAACATTGTTGATATACAAGACCCCGTTTCGCGAATCAACAGTACTGACACTGTCAACGACAGCATCATCTTGAATTTCCACGGGACAGACAACCTCTCAGGAATCTGGTACTATACCCTATATGGGCGACAAGACACTACACAAGAATGGATTATAGTGGCTGACAAAATTGAAGATAGCCTCTACTATGTGCAAGTAAACGATAGTATAGCATATTATATGGTTACAGCGACCGACTCGGCAGGAAATGTGGAGCCGACAATACACATATCACTGGATTCTACCATCTATGACTTTCTATCAATTACGGCTTGCAACAGCTATATGTGGTTCGACAGTGCCTATACCTCTTCTGGGGAATATACTCACACAAAGGAAGCAATACAGCCCAATGCTCCCGACACTGTAACAACTTTATACCTTACAATCAACCATAGCAATACTGGAATTGAGACAGTCACCGCCTGCGATAGCTACACATGGCACGGAACCACCTACACTGCCTCTACTCTCAGTCCTCAATTCTCCACTCTCAATTCAGTAGGTTGCGACAGTATAGTCACCTTGCACCTGACCATCAACAATAGCACTACAGGCATTGAGACCGTCACCGCCTGCGATAGCTACACATGGCACGGAACCACCTACACTGCCTCTACTCTCAGCCCTCAATTCTCCACTCTCAATTCAGTAGGTTGCGACAGCACCGTCACCTTGCACCTGACTATCAACAACAGCACTACAGGCATTGAAACCATTACCGCCTGCGATAGCTACACATGGCATGGAACTACCTACACTGCCTCTACTTTCAGTCCTCAATTCTCCACTCTCAATTCAGTAGGTTGCGACAGTACCGTCACCTTGCACCTGACCATCAACAACAGCACTACAGGCATCGAGACCGTTACCGCCTGCGATAGCTACACATGGCACGGAACCACCTACACTGCCTCTACTTTCAGTCCTCAATTCTCCACTCTCAATTCAGTAGGTTGCGATAGTACCGTCACCCT
>JAEEGI010002609.1_pt1 | contig 43867 bp, 33 predicted proteins | sample 8958751 | NCBI WGS metagenome assembly JAEEGI01 (sample SAMN16246545, study PRJNA631951) | gut metagenome | biome: gut microbiome; feature: rumen; material: KS-attached | host: Bos | place: Iran: Karaj | collected 2018-10
CGTTGATGAAAGCGTCTATCTCCTCCGTGGTGTTATACACTGCAAACGAGGCTCTTACCGTGCCGGGGATGCCGTAGCGGTCCATAATGGGCTGTGTGCAGTGGTGGCCGGTGCGGACGGCGATGCCCAGTTTGTCGAGCAGTGTGCCGGTGTCGTAGGGGTGGGCGTTGCCTATAAGGAACGAAATCACCGAAGTCTTGTGCGGAGCCGTGCCGAAAATACGTATCCCGTCGATGGCGTTGAGACGTTGGGTGGCGTAGTCGAGCAGCTGCTGTTCGTAAGCGGCAATATTCTCTATGCCAATATTTTGCATAAACTCTATTGCCGATTTCAGTGCCAGTGTGTCGCCCACCGACGGCGTTCCTGCCTCGAATTTGAACGGCAGTTCGTTGTAAGTGGTGCGTTCGAAGGTCACGTCCTTTATCATCTCGCCGCCGCCCTGGTAGGGAGGCAATTTGTCGAGCCATTCCTCTTTGCCGTACAGCACGCCGATACCCATGGGGGCGTACATCTTGTGTCCCGAGAAACAGTAGAAATCGCAGTCCAGCGCCTGCACGTCGACGGCGATGTGCGAGATGGCCTGAGCCCCGTCGATAAGCACGGGGACGCCGTGGCTGTGGGCTATGGCGATAATCTCGGCTATAGGATTGACGGTGCCGAGGGTGTTGGAGACGTGGTTTACGGCCACCAGACGGGTTTTGTCGGAGAAGAGTCGCTTGTACGCCTCGAGGTCGAGCACACCCTCGTCGGAGAAGGGGATGACCTTGAGCGAAGCGCCTTTCTGTTCGCAGGCCAGCTGCCACGGCACTATGTTGGAGTGGTGCTCCATGCCGGAGATGATGACCTCGTCGCCGTTGTGTAGGAACTCCCTGCCGAACGACGACGCCACAAGGTTGATGCTCTCGGTGGTGCCGCGGGTGAAGACGATTTCCTCTTTTTTCCGTGCGTTGACGAACGACCGCACTTTCTCGCGTGTCTGCTCGTAACGGTCTGTGGCTTCGGAGCTTAGATAGTGCGCCCCGCGGTGTATGTTGCTGTTCAGCGTGCGGTAGTAGTCGGCAAGGGCGTTGATGACGCACTCCGGTTTCTGTGTTGTGGCGGCGTTGTCGAAATAAATCAGCGGCTTGCCGTAAACGTTGGTGTCCAAAATCTTGAACTGTGCTCTAATATTCTCTATGTCAATCATATATCAATGCAATGATGTCCTGTTCTGCTTTTTCTGCGCCCCTTTTTCGGTAACGCAATTAACTATAACGCAGAGGTGGTTGGTTTTATTGCGGAAAGAGTGCATGATTTGTCCGATTTTTGTTCTGTTCCCCCAAAATGTTAAAATATGGCCTCTTTTTTGGAAATTTGAAATAAAAAATGTAACTTTGCAAAGCTGATTTTATTGGTATTTCGGGTGTTAAATCCTGAAAAGTTTTGTTAATTATAGAAAAACGTTCGACGTGAAGAGACTGATACTTATATCGTTGCTGACGACAGCTGTATTATTCGCCTCCGCCCAGACGCAGAGTGGGGTGGTGAAAACGCGTGGCCGTATGGTCAACGGCAAGCTGGTGCCTGGCACGCTTTTGCAGGGTGCCACGGTGGAGGTGGAGGGGCGACAGCCTGTTTTGGCCGCCGACGGACGTTTTTCGTTCCCCGTAACGGGCAGCGGTTTCAGGCTGAAAAGCGTCTCCAAGCAGGGCTACACCCTTGTCGATGCCGAGGTGTGCCGTTTCTACAAATACTCCGCAACGCCTTTGCAGATAGTGATGGAGATGCCCGGACAGCGTCAGTCCGACCAGCTTGCCAAGGAACGTGCCCTGCGCCGGCAGCTGGAACAGCGTCTGCAACAACGCGAGGACGAGATTGAGGCGATGAACGTTTCGCTGGAGGAGAAAAACCGTCTGCTGCTGCAGGTGAGTCAGGACCGCGAAGACAACGAAAAGATAATCAAGGATATAGCGAAATACTATGCCACACTCGACTACGACCAGCTCGACGAGTTCCAACGTCAGGTGAACCAGTGTCTCGAAACGGGCGACGTGGCACGTGCCGACTCGTTGCTGAAATCGCGCGGCGACTTGGGTGAACGTATCTCGCAGATGCGCAAGGAACAAGCAACCGAAGACGCGGAGGAGGCCGCCATCAAGCAACGTCAGCAACAGCTCGACCAAGGTCGGGAGGGGACACGCAAAAAGCTGGAGCTTATCGCCGCCGACTGCTACAACTATTATCAGCGCTACCTGCTCTCGCACCAGAACGACTCCGCCGCCTATTACCTCGAACTGCGTTCCTCGCTCGACAGCAACAACTTGGAGTGGATGAACGATGCGGCCTATTTCATAGAGTTCTATCTGGCCGACTACAACAAAGCCCTCAAGTATTACAAACGTGTGCTCGATATATCGTTGGAGACATTCGGCGAACGCCATCCTTCCGTGGCCACGGCATACACGGGCATGGGACGGGAGTACCTGCAGATGGGTAATACAAAAAGTGCGGCAGACTGTTTTGGCAAAGCGTTGGAAATCAGGCGGCAATGGTATGGTAACGAACACCCGCTGGTGGCCAACTCGCTCAGGAACCTTGGCGGATATTACCTTCAGGTGGAAGATTACGAAAACGCCCTCGACCGTTTCAAGCAAGCCCTTGCCATTTACCGCAAGGCACAGGGCGAAAACACTCCCGAAGTGGCCCACTGCTACAACTCCATCGGCGTGTGCTATATGAATATTGACACTTCTTTCCAACGGTCTATGGACAATTTCGGCAAGGCTCTGGCTATCGACACGGCATTGTACGGTATCAACCACCCCGATGTGTCGATGGTTTATATGAATATTGCCAACTTGTACGCTAATGTTTTGGGAGACAATAAAAAAGCCTCGGGATATTACGTTAGATGTCTTGAAATTGAGAAAAAACTATTCGGCGAGAGACACCCCCGCATAGCGCGTATCTACAACAATATGGCCTCCAACGCACTGCTAGCGTGTGAGTACGTCAAAGCAATCGACTACAGTTTCAAAGCCATTGACATCATAAAACAATTTTTCGGTGAAGACAATATCGAACTCGTCTACCCATACGACTACATTGGCTTTGCAGATATTCATGAACTGGAATATGACCAAGCGTTGCAGTATTTCAAAAAATCGGAAGAGATAACCCGAAAGGTTTATGGCGAAGATGCTTTGCAGATGTACGACCGTTATTATTGTCTTGCCGGGGCGTATGAAAATAAAGACGAATTCGAAACGGCATTGATTTATTCTCTAAAAGCATTGTCGGTGCAAGAAAAACATCTCGATAAAAACGACGAGTCGTTGGCTGATTCGCACCTTGATCTGGCCAGGCTATATGACCACATTAACGACTATGACAAAGCCTTGGAGCATTATACCCGCGCTTTGGAAATCTATAAGAAAAACAAAAAGCAGGAGAGTCTGGATTTGATGGACGCTATCAAGGCCGAGATTGAAGATCTTAAACAAAAACAGTCAGAAAAAAAACAAAAATAAGATATGAAAAAAACGACAATAATCTTTGTACTTCTTGCCTTTGCCTTTTTGGGCATGCAGGCACAGACGCAGAGCGGCGTGGTGAAGACCCGCGGACGTATGGTGGGCGGCAAACTCGTGCCGGGGACGATGCTCTCCGGTGCCACGGTGCAGGTGGAAGGCCGTCAGGCTTTGCTGGCCTCCGACGGGCATTTCTCCTTCCCCGTTTCGGGCAATAGCTACACCCTCAAAAATGTGTCGAAACAGGGCTACCAGCTCGTGGATGCCGAGGTGTGCCGCAGCTACAGATACTCCGGCAACCCGCTGTCCGTGGTGATGGAAACGCCCGAACAGCAACAGCAGGACAAGCTCACCGCCGAACGTAAGATACGCCGCCAGCTCCAAAACCAGCTCCGCGACAAGGAAGACGAGATAGAGGCACTGCACGAGCAGAACCGCCTCACCGACGAACAATACAACAACGCTTTGCAGCAGCTCTACTCCCAGCAGGAGAGCAACGAACGCCTCATCTCCGACATGGCACAACGCTACTCGGTGCTCGACTACGACCAGCTCGACGACTTCCAGCGTCAGGTCTCCAGCTGCATTGAAAACGGACAGCTGGCCAAGGCCGACTCGCTGCTCCGAAGTCGTGGCGACGTGGGACAGCAGGTTGAGGCGGCACTCAAGGCAGGTGAGGCGCTGAAACAACAGCTCGATCAGCAGCAGAAAGTGGAAGCGGTGCACTCCGCCGAGATGAACGAGGTGGCACAGCGCTGCTACAACTACTACGAACTCTTTGTGGCACGTTTTCAGAACGACTCCGCCGCATATTACCTCGAACTCCGCTCACGACTCGACACAACCAACATCGAATGGCTACTGGAGGCAGGGGAGTTCTATATGGACTATCTGGCCGACTACGACAAGGCTATGGCGCTGTTCGAAACGGCTATGCGTCAGTCGAAAAAACAAAATGGCGAAACCACTGGAACGATGTCGGAAGTGTTTAACGACATGGGTGTGGTGCACTTCGCCCTAGGCGATTTCGCCAAAGCAATGGAAAAATATCAGAAAGCTCTGGAAATAGGGCGGAAGGCATTTGGCAAGGAAAACGGCAAAGTGGCGTCGTTTTTGCACAACACCGGACAGGTGGTTTACCGTAAAGGCGAATACCAAAAAGCGTTGGATTATTTCGACGAAGCTATACGGATTAAAGAAAAAATATTCGGCAAAGAGTCCGAAGAGTTGGCTGATGTTTATAACGACAAAGGCGTGGTATATTACCATCTTGGAAATCTTGACAAAGCGTTGGAATGTCATACCAAAGCTCTAGCAATTCAGGAGAAAACCGTCGGATTGGAGCATAGGAAAGTGGCAGCCACTTACAATAACCTCGGGCATCTTTTTTCCGAAAAGAGCGACCATACAAAAGCGTTGGAATATTACCAGAAAGCTCTCGAAATTCTTGAGAAGATTTTCAATAAATACTATCCCAATATCGCCAAGACCTATGGCAGTATCGGAGGAGAGTACTATTCGATGGGCAATTACGCCAAAGCGCTTGAGTATTACCATATCGACTTGGAGAGGACGGAAAAGCTTCTTGGCAAAAACCATCCCGATGTGGCTAATACGCTGCTTAACATCGGTTGGGTGTACTATCGTCAGGGCGATTACACTAAAGCGATGGAGTGTTACAACAGGGCGTTGCAGATTCGCGAAAAGACCTTCGGCAACGACCATCCCGACGTGGCATCGGTTTACAACCAGATTGGAAGGCTCTATTTCGATATGACCGATTATGAAAAAGCTGGCGAATATTTCAAAAAAGCGTTGGCAATAATGGAGAAAGCTTTCGGCAAGGACAGTCCCAATCTCTGCAAGACATACGACAATATGGGTATGGCGTGCAGAAAGGCGGGCGACCTCGACAAAGCCCTTGAATACTATCTTAAAGCGGTGGAAATCAAAGGGAAAGAGGTTGGAAAAGACAATCCTGTGCTGGGAACATATTACAACAATCTCGGAATAGTGTACTCCGAACAAAAAAACAATGACAAAGCTGTGGAGTGCTACCTTAAAGCCAAGGATATGTTCGAGAAAAAATACGGTTTGGGGCATCCCAACCTCGCCGCACCCTACTGTAATCTGGCAGGTGCCTGTTCCGAAAAGGGCGACACCGCTCAAGCCCTGGAATATTATCAGAAATCGCTCGACGTACTGGTAAAGAACTACGGTGAAAACCACCCCGATGTGGCCTACGTTACAGCCTCGCTCGCCGAATTCTACTTCAAATACGGCAAGTTGGACAAAGCTCTGGAAAACTTCAAAAAAGCTCTGGAGATACGCAAGAACAAATACGGCGAGGAACACGCCACAACCGCACTGTCGTATTTCCACGTCGGAAAGACCTATATGGCCATGGGCGACTACGCCAAAGCCTTGGAAAATCATCAGACAGCCCTCGACATACGCAAGAAAGTGCTGAAACCCGGCCACCAGAAGATCAACGACTCGGAAAAGGCTGTGGAGGAAGTGAAACAAAAACTTTCGGAACAAAAAACCAAGTAGAAAATAGAAACAAAACTAGCTAAAACGACGTTAAATAAAAGTCTGGCATAACCATATTTGGGACAAAAGCCGCAACATAAACAAGAATATAAAAAATAAACGATATGAAAAGAACTGCAGTTATTATCCTGACACTACTGACGCTCCTCTTTGTGGATGGCGTGCAGGCGCAGACGCAGAACGGCGTGGTGAAGACCCGCGGACGTATGGAAAACGGCAAGCTGGTGCCCGGCACCGCCTTGGCGGGAGCCACTGTGCTGGTGGAAGGCCGTCAGGCCATGCTGGCCAAGGACGGAAATTTTTCATTCCCGGTGAAAGACGGCAAGTACATCCTTAAAAGCGTCACCAAGCAAGGCTACCAGCTCGTGGATGCCGAAGCCTGCCGACAGTACCAGTACTCCAAAAACCCGCTCAACATCGTTATGGAGACTCCCGACCGCCAGATGCAGGACAAACTGAAAGCAGAACGCAAGATACGCCGTCAGTTGCAGGACCAACTGCGCGAGAAGGAGGATGAGATTGAGGAACTCCGTGAGCAGAATCGTCTCACCGAAGAGCAGTACCGCAATGCATTGCAGGAACTATACACCCAGCAGCAGAGCAACGAGAAACTCATTGCCGACATGGCCAAACGCTACTCCGAACTCGACTACGACCAGCTCGACGAGTTCCAGCGTCAGGTGAGCTACTGCATCGAGAACGGACAGCTTGCCAAGGCCGACTCCCTGCTGCGTAGCCGCGGCGACGTCGCCAAGCAGGTGGAGGCAAGCCTCAAAGCAGGCGCCGCCATCCAGCAGCAGCGCGAGCAGCTGCAGAAAGCCGAAGCGGTGCACAACGCAGAGATAGAGGAGATGGCACGCCGTTGCTACAGCTACTACGAACTCTTCGCCGCACGTTTCCAAAACGACTCGGCCGCACGCTATCTCGAACTCCGCGCGCGCCTCGACACCACCAACGTGCAGTGGCAGATGGATGCAGGATATTTCTTCAGAAGATACATTGCCGATTACGACAAATCGATGAAATTCTATAACACAGCACTGAGGCATACCATTGCCAAAGGTGAGAAAGGCACTTCCGAATCGGCATCTGTTTACGGCAATATAGCAATGCTTTATTTCGATAAGGGTGATTACTCCAAAGCCTTGGAATATAATAATAAAGCTCTGGAAATGCAGACAAAGGTATTTGGAAAGGAACATGCCGACATCGCAACATCGTATAACAATATCGCATCGGTGTACCGTAAAATGGGTGACTATTCTAAGTCGTTGGATTATAATAAGAAAGCCTTGACAATGCGCGAAAAGCTGTTCGGCAACGAACACGCCGCCGTAGCCACCTCGTACCACAACATAGGTACAGTGTACTATTCGCAAGGCGACTACGCCAAAGCTCTTGATTATTTCAACAAAGCCCTTGCCATACGCGAGAAGATTTTCGGCAACGAACATCCCGATGTGGCCGCATCGTATCTACGCATAGCAAACGTGTACGACGATTACAGCGATTACGCCAAGGCGTTGGAATACCATAAAAAAGCTTTGACAATACGTGAAAAAGTTTTGGGCAACGAACATCCCTCGGTGGCGTCGTCGAATAACGCTATTGGAGTGGTGTACAAAAAGGAGGGCGACTACGCCAAATCCTTGGAATATCTGCAGACCGCTCTTACTATACGCGAGAAAACCCTCGGCAACGCCCATCCCGATGTGGCCGACTCTTATTTGAACCTCGGCTCGGTTTATTACTCACAGGGCGATTTCAACAAGGCGCTGGATTGCTTTAAGAAAGCACTCACTATTCGTGAGAAGAATTTCGGTAGTGACCACCCCGATGTGGCCGACCTGTACAACAATATCGCTGTGGTTTACGGTGCGCAAGGCGATTACGACAAAGCACTGGACTATATGCAGAAAGCCTTGGTCACCCGCGAAAAAGTGTTCGGAAAAGATCATGCTTCGGTGGCCGACTCGTACAACAATATCGCGGTGGTTTACTATTCAAAACACGATTACGGAAAAACCATCGACTGTTTCAAGAAAGGCTTGGCGATACGTGAAAAGATTTTCGGCAAGGAACACCCGTCGGTGGCCGAATCGTACCACAACATGGCCTCGGTGTATTACTCTCAACGCGATTTCGCCAAGGCTCTTGATTATTACAAGAAATCCCTGGCAATACGCGAAAAAGTGCTGGGCGGCGAACATAAGTCGGTGGCGGCCACTTGTCATGATATTGGAGTGGTGTACCGCACACAGGGCAATTACACCGAAGCGTTGGAATACCTCAACCGCGCATACGACATTAGGCTGAAGAAATACGGCCCCGACCACGCCAAGACCAAAGAAACTGCCAGCAAGATAGAGCAGACCAAAAAGGATATCGAAGAACAGAGCAAATAACAAACATGAAGAGAACTTCAATACTTCTCGCACTTGTAGCCCTCACCATCTTCGGCGGCTTGCAGGCGCAGACTCAGAGCGGCGTGGTTAAGACCCGCGGCCGCATGGTTGGCGGCAAGCTCGTGCCCGGCACACCGTTGACAGGAGCCACAGTGCAGGTTGATGGCCGTCAGGCTATGCTGTCCAAGGATGGCAAGTTCTCCTTTCCGGTTAAGGATGGCAAGTACACTCTAAAATCCGTCACCAAGCAGGGCTACAGCCTTATCGATGTCGAGGCCTGCCGTAGCTACAACTACTCCAAAAATCCCCTCACCATAGTGATGGAATCGCCGGAACAGCAACAGCAGGACAAACTTACAGCCGAGCGCAAGATACGCCGGCAGCTGCAGGACCGGCTCCGCGAGAAGGAAGACGCCATCGAGGCACTGCTCGAGCAGAACCGCATAACCGAGGAACAGTATCGCAAGCAGTTGCAGGAACTCTATTCCGAACAGCAGAACAACGAGAAACTTATTGCCGATATGGCAAAACAATACTCCGAACTGGACTACGACCAGCTCGACGAGTTCCAACGTCAGGTGAGTTATTGCATCGAAAACGGACAGCTGGCCAAGGCCGACTCCCTGCTGCGTTCGCAAGGCGATATGAACAAACAGGTTGAAGAGAGTCTGAAGGCAGGTGCAGCCCTCCAGCAGCAGCGCGACCAGCTGAAAAAGGCCGAGGCGGTGCATGCCGCCAAAGTTGAAGAGATGGCCAGACGTTGCTACAGCTTCTACGAGATGTTCCTGCTTCAGCATCAGAACGACTCCGCCGCACATTACCTCGAACTCCGCGCCAGCCTCGACACCACAAATGTTGAGTGGCAGATGGATGCAGGAGAGTTTTGGCTCAATTATTTCGGAAATATTAATAAGGCATGGGGTTTTATTCATACCGCATCCCGCCATGTTAGGACACAAACCCATATCAAACCATCATTGGTATCGCAATGTTATAACGATATCGGTTACCTCTATATGATTAAGAACGATAAACAAAAGGCTCTGGAATATTATAAATACGCGCTGGACAATCAATTGAAGCATTTCGGAGAAGATGATGTGGCGATAGGATTATATTATAACAATATCGCTTTAGTGTACAATTACATGAATGATACACCTAATTCTAAACTATATTTCAAAAAGGCAATAGATAATTGGGAGAAGAACTCGCAGGAAGGCTCAGTAGCGGTGGGGTATTCAAATTTAGGACAGTTATACATTAATGAGAAGGATTATGATACAGGACTGAAATATCTTCTGCAATCTATATCATTTTTTGAAAAAAATGATGACGAGACCTCAAAATATTATCGGATAAATAACTATACTAATATTGCACAAGCGTATTTCGACCTGCATGAATATGATGTTTCGAAAGATTATGTGCAAAAAGCATTGAAAACCGCTCACGAAATCTTTGGCGAAAGTCATACTTATATAGCCAAATTACTTTATATGCAAGGTAATTTGTGGAGCGTTGATAATCAGTTTGATATGGCACTTAAAGAATATGAGGCTGCATACAAAATGTACAAAGACATAGAAGGAGAGCAAAGTACCAATGCTTTAGTTGCAGAAAAAAAAATAGCCAATGTCTATTTTAGCACAGGCGATTTCGAGGCAGCTGCGAAAAAGGGAATGATGGTACTCGAAGCACTTCTTAAGACTTTGGGGGAGAATAATAAAATCACAGCCGACGTATATCTTTTCCTCGCCAATTGCTACCGAGACATGAGCGATTTTAGCAATGCTATGGCAAACGCAGAAAAAGCTTTGGATATTTACAATAAGACCATCGGTCCCGACCATGAGGAAACTATGGCAGCCAAGCAGGCCATAGAGGAAATCCAAAAGGATGAGGAAAAGTCAGGAGCAAGAATATATAAATAAAACATAACACAAACAAATATCATGGAACAGGAATTCAAATATTTTTCGTTTATCAGCTACAACTCACGCGACACCAAGTGGGGCAAGCGCGTGCAGCGCAAACTGGAGCATTACCGTATGCCCGCCACCCTGTGCAGCGAGCACGGATGGAAACGTACACCCATCAAGCCTGTGTTTTTCGCTCCCACCGACATACAGCCTGGCGGACTTTCGTCGGAACTGCAGGAAAGGCTCAAAGCCTCGCGCAACCTCATCGTTATCTGCTCCCCCAACTCCGCCAAGAGCGAATGGGTGGGCAGGGAAATTGAGTTCTTCCACAAACTCGGCCGCACCAACGACATACATTTCTTCATCGTCGACGGCGTGCCGCACAGCGGCAATCCCGACACCGAGTGCTTCAACCCCGTGGTGGACACCCTCGGACTGCCCGAAATCCTCGGCGCCAACATACACGAGAAAATCTACCGCTGGCCGTGGCTCAACAAGGAACGTGCCTACGTGCAGCTTGTAACCAAACTGCTCGGCGTGGAGTTCGACGCCCTGTGGAAACGTCACCGCCGTCTGCTCATACGCAAAGCCATAGCTTGGACTGTGGGTATAATAGCCGTTATCGCCGCACTGATAGGCGTTTGGGTGATGAACCAGCCCGTGGATGTTAATGTGAAAGTGCACGAGGCCACCGCGCAGAATGCCGACCTGCCCTCGCTGCCATACGACTCCAAAGCTGTGGTTTCCATCACTTTGGACAACGAAACAAAGTCCGACACCCTGAGCGAACTGCCAGCCGACGCATCGGCTCTGTTCAAAAACATACCGCACCGCTTTATCGGCAAGGAGGTTAACGTAACTTTCTCGCTAATCTACTCCGTTGGCGACGATGAGTCGGGAACCCTGTCGGGAAAGAAAGAGGGCGTTTTCTACGATGTGGATACCACCGTGGTGCTGCAAAAGGATGTAACCATCGACATACGCCGCAACCCCGCCTATTACGGCGACGTGCATTTCACCCTGTGGAGCGCTTCGGGCGAGAAACCTGTGCCCAACACTACCGTCAACGTGGGCGGTTTCGACGTCACCTCCGATGCCAACGGCGAAGTGCGAATCTCCATCCCGCTGGAATCGCAGAAGCCTGAATATCAGGTAACTGCCTCCGTGCCGCTTGAAAGCAATACTATTACAATGCCCTGCGGCGACAGCGATATGATTATTGTGAAATAGTTGTTTTTGATTATTGTAATTGGTTAATTGTAGGGACGTGGCTCGCTCGCCACGTCTCTTTTTTTGTGTAACAGTAGAAACATTTCATGAAACGTCTCTACACCAGACGCACACAGTGCGTCCCAATAATTGACAATTACGCAACTGCTTCGCTTATGCGTGATTTTTGGCTGCACCTAAACATCATCCAAATAAATTTGGCAGCTGTATTCGGATTGCACAAAAATCGTAAATTGTTAATTATAAATTGATTAGCGCTGCCGCGCCCAATATCGCCGCGTCGTTGGAACGCAGGTGTGTCAATTCTATCTCCACTTGACTTTTGTAAATGGATAACAGATTGTCGTCGAACGACTTGCGTGTGGGATTCATCAGCAGGCTGCCGGCTTGTGTGGGGCCGCCCATAAGGAAAATCTTTTGCGGTGCAAGGTGCGACACCACGTTGGCACAGGCCAGTCCGAGGTAATAGCCCGTCCGTTCGAAGGTCTCTATCGACAGCGCGTCGCCTTGCTGTGCGGCTTCGGCTATCAGCTTGGGCGACAGCTGGTTGTCGGCAAAGCCGTCGAGCATGCCGTTGTAGCTGCCTTTGGCTTGTCGCAGCTCGGCGAAGGTCTTGCAAATACCCCGTGCCGATGCGTATTCCTCCACACATCCGCGTCGTCCGCAGGAGCAGAGGCGTCCGTCGGGTACCAGTATGCTGTGGCCTATCTCACCGGCGTTGCCGTGCACGCCAAGCAGCAGACGTCGGTTTATTACAATGCCGCTGCCCACGCCCGTGCCGAGGGTTATGGTGACGAAATCCTGCAAATCCTTGGCGCCTCCGTACACCATCTCGCCCAAGGCCGCCGCGTTGGCGTCGTTGCCCACAGCCACAGGCAGGTGCAGACGTTCTTCCAAAATCTGTTTCAGGGGCAGGTTGCTGAGTTGTGGCAGGTTCGATGCCTCCTCGATGCAGCCTGTGAGGGAGTTGCCGTTGGGAGCGCCTATGCCGATACCCAGCAGGGTGGGGGAGCCGCTCTTTTCCAGCAGTTCGCCGATGGCGGCGCAGAGCCGTTTCACGAAAGTGTCGGCGGTGGTGCAGTCGGCGGTGGGGAAATTGAGGCGGGTAAGGCATTCTCCGTCGGAGCGTACCAAACCTAAATCGGTGTTGGTGCCGCCGATGTCGATGCCAATGGCAAAGGTTTGGGACATTGCCTTAGTTTACTTGTTTGGAAAGGGTCATGTAGCCCAGTTTCAAGCTTTGCGAGCCGATAGCCACTGTGGGGTTCACCTTGATGGCCACGCGCGACGAGGTGGCGTCTTTCTGCGAAAAGCTGGAGACAAAATTCTTCACTGCCGAGATGCCGTCCTTTGAGAAAACATCGTAGGTGTTGATGTTGAATGACAGAGGCATGGCGGTTTTCGATTTGCTGGGCACGCTAACCTTTTTGTTGGTGGTTCCCGAAACCATGTCCACATTGTCGATAGCCACTTTCCAGTCCATGGCGTTAAGGCTGGCGGGTTTTGTGGTGGGATTTTGTATTCCCACGTTCACCGTCATATTGAGGGGCAGGTTTTTGGTGAGCAGTGCGGCACCCAGCTTGGCCACGTTGGTGGCGGTAAGGCTGCTGGTGTTAATGTTCTTGAGGTTGATGCCTGCAAGGGTTACGTTCTGCACGTTGTCCAACGAGAATTTGCATTTACGTACGAGGTTGGCGGTCTCAGCCACTTGGTTCATCACGTCGCAGGAGACGCATATCAGGCACACTGCCACTAAAGCGATAAGTTTTTTCATAATGGTATATCTTTTATTTCTTTGTTTTTTAGTTAATTAAATGTCGGTTACTTTTTCGGGTAACCGTTGCAAATATACGAAAAAAAATGATTTGTGCGGATTTTTTTATTGAACACCACCCCAAGGTCATTCGTGGGGGGAGTGAGAACCAATGGAAAAGTGTAGTTCAACTTTTATTTTGTCAAATGAAAAAATGTTGCTATCTTTGCAAACTGAAAAAAATCCTTTTGCGTAGGAAAATGCATAGACACACTTTTTTATATATTACGGCAGTTTTGTTGATTGGGACGATACTTGCTACGGGCTGCAAAAAGGACGATGATGACGGCGATGCTGAAGAGCTGGAGCCTATAAACGTCAGTCAGCAGTATGTACCTATCGACTGGAGCGGTGCCACGCTGGTCTCTTCCGACGACAATACGGGTGCATATACCATACGATTTGCCGACAGTGTGCCTACCATACTTGCGGGCTCCGTGATAGCCATTGACAGGGATACCGTGGTTTATTACCGTTTTGTGGAAACAGCCACCACAAACGGCAACACGATAAGCATAACCACGTCCGAAGCCACGCTTGCAGACATTTTCTACAATTCGGGATTTACGCTCTCTACAGCTGTCGCAGGTAAACTGAAAAGCTCGGTAATACATCCAGTGGCCGCATATTGTACCGAGGACAACGGCGGATACCGTGAGCTGAATCTTACTTCACAATCGAGAATCACCCGTGGCGTGTGGCAATACCAAATTGATAACGACAGTAGCGTATTTTACTCCGACAACGGCTTTACTGCATCACTGCGAAAGATAGACATCAATTTGAACTTGGATTTGGAAATGTATATGAATTTCGGCGACATGACTCGCGAGTTGTACAACAATTCCTTTGAGAGGTACCGAAGCCGCGCCCAACGACTTAAAACTACTTTTGTGGGTGCTTTTTCGATAGAGCAAAAAGTGCGTTGCGATATGCAGGGGAACTGCAACTACCACCACGCTGCCGAAGTATGGAAAAACAACTTCTTACATCCATTGTCGGTAAAATTTTTGGTGAAAGGTGTTCCTGTTGTCGTTACCCTTCGTGCGGACCTCTGTCGTAATGCAGAGATAACGGCCGATGGCGAGATAAGCACCGAAACAGGCTTTGCCTGCAATGCCGAAGGCCGTCTGGGTCTAGAATGGCAGCAAGGTGGTGGCATAACTCCTGTGTCGTCGTTGGACAACACATTACGTCTTTTACCGCCAATGCTGAACGGCAGGGGCGATGTGCAGTCGAAAGTTGGCGTGTTTCCTCGTTTCAGGGCTACTATGGGGGGAGTTACAGGCGTTACCGTCGATATGAAACCTTACATCACCGACACGGTGCAAGGAGGATACCTCGAACAGATGCTTGGACATACCAGCGGTCTCAGTGCTTGGACACTTGGCAGTAGTGTGGGACTTGACGCCGCTTGCAATCTGAATACCGGTTTTATGAGCAACGACGATCAAACACTTTCCGCACCCGAATGGAACATCATCAACAGTGTTGCATACAATGCCCCGTCAAGGTTGGAGCATATTTCGGGCAATCCATCCCGAGGACAAAGCAGCATGATTAGGTTCAAGGTGCTCGACCACAATTATCTGACAGGTCAAGAGGTGCTTACTTCGTTGCCTCAGTATGTGGAGTTTCAGGCCGACGGCAATATTTCTTCCGATTACAGCATAGCCAACGACGGTATTGTGTCGGTGGTGTGGACCCCCACTGCCAACGATGCGCTTTATGCAATGATTTACGACAAAAACCATGTGCTGTTGTATTGCGACACTGTCAAGGTGTCCATCAATTACGGCATCGATTGGGTGGACCTCGGTCTTCCGAGCGGACTGCTGTGGGCACCGCACAATCTGGGAGCGCTGTCGCCCGAGGATTATGGCGACTATTTCGCTTGGGCCGAAACCCAGCCAAAGATGATTTGTAATTGGGGTACATACACCTATTGCTGCTATGGTGTTTACGACCAGCTTACCAAATACTGTAACAATTCCGGCTTTGGTTGCGACGACTTTGTCGACACTCTGGTACGACTACAGTCTGGCGACGACGCTGCCACCACCAACTGGCGAGGTGGCGCACGCACACCTACAAAAGAGGAATGGGACGAACTTCTGAACAACACCACTTCGCAATGGACAACCGAGAACGGTGTGGCGGGCTTGCGACTTACTGCCTCCAACGGACAAAGCATTTTCCTGCCCGCCGCTGGCTATCGCACCGACGCCATTGTCGATGACGTCGGCATACACGGTATGTACTGGGCAAGCTCAATGCTGTCGGTATATCCTTATAATGCTTGGTATATGTATTTCGATGCCAACTACAAACGTATGCACAACGACTACCGTAGCAACGGCCATGTGGTGCGTCCAGTGCGTCCGGCGCACTAAAAATTTCTAGAGGCGAAATGTTTTCGCCTCTACATCCGAAATCCCAATTCCGAAATCCTAAATCCTAAATCCGAATTATTTCAGCGCTTCAATTTGTGCTTTCAGTGCGGCGATTTTCTGTTCGGCGTCAGCCTGTTTCTGGCGTTCCACGGCCACCACCTTTTCGGGGGCGTTGTTCACAAAACGTTCGTTGGAAAGCTTTTTCATCACCGAGTTAAGGAACCCTTCGGTATATTTCAGTTCTTCTTCAAGCTTCTTCAGTTCGGCCTCCTTGTCGATGTTCTGGCTGAAAGGCACGTAGTATTCGGTGCTTCCCACCATAAACGAGAGGGCGTTCTCCACCTTGTCGGCGACACGTTCTATGCCGTCGATGTTGCAGAGTTTTATGATGATGCCGTCGAAGGCGTTGCCGCCGTTGCCGCGCTCGCACAGGTGCAGCACCTCTTTGGGCGATATGCCTTTGGAGTTGCGCAGTCCGCGGACGCCGATTATCACCTCTTTGGCGGTCTCGAAGTCCTTGATGATGTTTTCGTTGAACGACTGTGCTTTGGGCATCGTAGCTATCATGATGCTCTCGGTGTCGGGACGTTCGCCGAGGATATGCCATATCTCTTCGGTGATGAACGGCATGAAGGGGTGGAGCATACACATCAGCTTTTCGAACAGAGCTATCACGGTGTCGTAGGTGGCTTTGTCAATGGGCTTTTGGTAAGCGGGTTTTATCATCTCCAGCAGCCACGAGCAGAAATCGTCCCAAACCAGTTTGTAGGTGGTCATCAGGGCGTTGCTCAGGCGGTATTTGCTGAAATCGTCCTCTATCGAGGCGAGGGTTTTGTTCAGATGGCTCTCGAACCACAGCAGGCTTGTGCGGTTCTCCTCCGACTGCGGCAGGTTCTCGTCCACGCTCCAGCCTTTCACCAGACGCATGGCGTTCCATATCTTGTTGCTGAAGTTACGTCCCTGTTCGCAGAGTGCCTCGTCGAAAGGCAAGTCGTTGCCCGCGGGGGCGGTGAGCAGCATGCCTACGCGCACGCCGTCGGCGCCGAATTTGTTGATAAGCTCGATGGGGTCGGGCGAGTTGCCGAGCGATTTCGACATCTTGCGTCCCAGCTTGTCCCTGACGATGCCGGTGAAATAGACGTTGCGGAACGGCACTTGGTGTGCGTATTCCTCGCCGGCCATTATCATACGTGCCACCCAGAAGAAGATGATGTCGGGAGCGGTGATGAGGTCGGAGGTGGGGTAGTAGTAACGGATTTCTTCGTTATCGGGCTCCAGTATGCCGTTGAAAAGCGACAGCGGCCACAGCCACGAGCTGAACCATGTGTCGAGACAGTCGCTGTCCTGACGTATGTCGGCGGCGGTGAGGTTGGCGTTGCCGGTCTTTTCCTTGGCCAGACGTAGTGCGTCGTCGGCGTTCTCGGCCACCACGAAACCGCCTTCGGGCAGATACCACGCCGGAATCTGGTGTCCCCACCACAGCTGGCGGCTGATGCACCAGTCCTTGATGTTCTCAAGCCAGTGGCGGTACAGGTTTTTGTACTTGGCGGGATGGAAGGTAATCTCGCCGTTTTCCACGGGTTCGAGGGCTATCTTGGCAAGGTGTTCCATCTTGAGGAACCACTGCATCGAGAGTTTCGGCTCGATAGGCACGTTGGTGCGTTCGGAGTAGCCCACTTTATTGTTGTAGTCCTCCACTTTCTCGAGCAGAGCGGCAGCGTCGAGGTCTTTAACAATCTGTTTGCGCACTGCCTCGCGCGTCATGCCGATATACATGCCGGCGTTCTCGCTGAGGGTGGCGTCGTCGTTGAATATGTTGATGCTCTGCAGGTTGTGTTTCTCGCCGAGCATATAGTCGTTCACGTCGTGGGCGGGGGTTACCTTCAGACATCCAGTGCCGAACTCGATGTCCACGTAGCTGTCCTCGATAACGGGGATGGTGCGGTTCACCAGCGGCACTATCACTTTCTTGCCACGCAGCCATTGGTTTTTGGGGTCGGCGGGGTTGATGCACATTGCTGTGTCGCCCATGATGGTCTCGGGACGTGTCGTTGCCACGATGGCGTAGCGACGGCCTTTGTCGTCGGTGGGGATAATCTCGCCTTCGTTGCCTGTGGCGCCGGTGCCGTCGTCGTCGGCGAGGTAGTAGCGCAGGTAGAACAGTTTGCTGTGTTCGTCTTTAAAGATAACCTCCTCGTCGCTGAGGGCGGTGAGGGCTTTGGGGTCCCAGTTTACCATACGTACCCCTCTGTATATCAATCCTTTGTTGTAAAGGTCCACGAAAGTGTGAATCACGCTGCGCGAGCGTATGTCGTCCATGGTGAAGGCCGTGCGGTCCCAGTCGCAGGAGGCGCCGAGGCGTTTCAGCTGTTCAAGGATGATGCCGCCGTGTTCGTGGGTCCAGTCCCAAGCATGTTCGAGGAATTTCTCGCGTCCGATGTCGTCTTTCTTGATGCCATGTTGAGCCAGTTTGTTCACCACTTTGGCTTCGGTGGCGATGGATGCATGGTCGGTGCCGGGTACCCAGCAGGCGTTTTTGCCCAGCAGGCGGGCGCGACGCACCAGCACGTCCTGGATGGTGTTGTTGAGCATGTGTCCCATGTGCAACACGCCTGTTACGTTGGGTGGCGGTATCACCACGGTGTAGGGTTCGCGACTGTCGGGTTTGGAGCTGAAAAGTCCGAGTTTCTGCCACTGGGCGTACCAGCGGTCCTCTACTGATGAAGGATTGTATTTCGATTCTATTTCCATTGTATGGTATTTTTCTGTTCGTCTGTCCCCGCACGGGGGTGTTGAGAGTTAGGCGGATTATCTGTTATTATTTTTTGTTTGGTTTAGCGATTTCGTCGGTGGGTTCCTCTTTTCTTCTTTGGATAACCCAAAGCACTATGGCTCCGATGATTACCACCACAAGCACTACCGACGAGGCGAGGGTTACTTTGTCCCATTTGTGTTGTGTTGGAGCCTCGTTGCGGAACTCGATGGTGTGGTCGCCGGCGGGCACCACCATGGCGCGGAGTATGTAGTTCACACGCAGGTATTCGGCGGGCTGACCGTCGATGTAGGCACGCCAGTCGGGAGCGTAGTAAATCTCGCTGAACACCGCCAGCTGATCTTTGGTGGTGTGTGTCTTATAAGCCACGTAGTCGGGGTTGTAGGGAGTCTGGTGCAGCATCTCGATTGTGGAGTTGCTGTCGCGACTCAGCTCTTTGCCCTGCACCTTTTTGGCGAAGTCGGCACCCACGATGGCAGTGTCGGCGGGGTTGAATTTGTTGAGGGCGAGGATCTCCTCGTTGGGATTGTTCACAAGCTGTGTGGCATCGACAAACCAAGCGTTGCCGAGGGCGTACATGTTGCGTTCTATGCCGTTGGGCGTTACAAAGTAGCGTGCGTTGAGCATATTAAGCACGTTCATATTGATATGCCGCGAGATGTAGAAGTCTATCAGATCCTGATAACGGCGCAGTTTGGCGGCGTGGTATCCTCCAATTTGGTGGTGGAAAGCCGATGGCTTGGCGTCGTTGAAGGTGTTGTGCACCATGTCGAGCACACGGTAGCCCTTGTCGCCCACCTCTGCGGCAGCCTGGTCGATGGCCATGTCTTCCTCAGAGGGGAAGAGGGCGAACTGGTTTTTGGAAACGAAGTTGTCATCGTTGAGGTAGCGTTTGTCAACACCCCAGAGGTCGAACACCACAAGGGCGGCGATGACGGCTACCACCGGCCATGCTTTCTTTATCTTTTTGTTGATGAAAAGCCATATCATCACGCCTGCGAGGGCGATGAGTGCGAAGGAACGGAACGAGTCGCCGCGCAGCAACGCCTTGCGGTCCTGCATCAGGGCTTGCTCGATGTACGGCCAGTTGTTGCCGTACTGCTGGGCCATCTGCTGGTCGGAGAGGCCGCTGTAGGAGAACGAGCCGGCGAACAGCACGAACAGCAGGCACAGACCTCCGGTGATGCCGGCCGAGATGTACAACGCACGGTTGAGGGATTGTTTGTCGGCAGTGTTTTCGTTTTTCTTGTCGAACACCGCTTTCAGTGCCAGCATGGCCATCATCACCATTGCCACGTTGGCTATGACGAGGCTCATCGACGGGGTGCGGAATTTATTATAATAGGGTAGGTTGTCGAATAGGAACTCGTTGAAACCGAGCAGGTTATTGCCCCACGACATAAGTATTGCCAAGAAAGTGGCGATAAGCAGCCACCAACGTTCGGGACCTTTCACCACGAAAAGTCCGAACACGAAGAGGAACACTATAATAGCGCCAAAATACACGGGGCCGCTGGTAAAAGGCTGGTCGCCCCAGTAGAGCGGAGCGTGCTCGCTGCGGAAGTTCTTATAGAACTCCGAGTCGTGCGACACTTTCTCGCCGCTGCCGCCACCGTAGAATCCCGGTATCATTATGGTGAACGTCTCACCCTTGCCGTAGCTCCAGTTGTATGCGTAGTCGATGTTCAGGCCCGATTTCTCGCCGGCTATCGACTTGGGTTCGCCGTCTTTGTAAAGGTCTTCGGGTGTTACCGAAATCTCGCTTCCGCCACGCATGGTGTATTTGGCATATTCTTGATTGACAATAAGATGTCGCGAGTTGGTCGCCAACACGAGTACCGAGCCGATTACCAATACTCCAACGCCGATAAGGAACTGTTTGAGAGTCTTTTCCTTGATAGCGAAGATGAAATACACCACGCCGAGGATTCCGGCCATAAGCACGGTGTAGTAGGTTATCTGAATGTGGTTGAAGGTTATCTGCAAACCCAGTGCAAGGGTGAACAGAATGCCTCCCCATACGTATTTTCGTTTGAAAGCCAGCACCATACCTGCCAATATCGGAGCCATCATCGAAATGGCCCATGCTTTGGTGATATGTCCCGCCTCCACTATTATAATATTGTAACTGCCTAGTCCGAAGGCGATTGCGCCTATGAGGCTGATCCACGGGTTTACGCCCATAGCCACAAGGCAGATGTAAAATCCCAGAAGGTAGAGGAAAAGTATTGCGATGTTGCGTTCCCAACCGAGGTCGCGCATAATGAGTACGTGTTTCAGTGTGGTGAACACCGAATGTTGTGGCTCGACTGATATTTGGTAGCTGGGCATTCCGCTGAACATGCCAGGAGTCCAGTGCGTGTATTCGCCTGTGCTATTGCGGTATTGGTCTTGCTCATAGCTCATAGCCTGCGAGTTCATAATATCACCTTGACTAATGACTTTGCCTTTCAAAGCGGGACTGAAATATGCTATTGCCACTACAAGGCAGATGATGATGATACCCACGTGGGTAAGGATTTTCTTGCTGTCTATCTTCATAACAAGTGTTTTGATTTATTGTATTTGTCTATGTGTCAATGGTTAGGCATCCCTGTCGGGAATCGTGCCAAACTTGCAAATATACGATTTTTTTTGCATTATTAAATAAAAAACATTACATTTGCAGTTGTGTTTGCAACGCGAACAGGTACGTAAAATTATGATTTGTAGCGATATGCAAGGAAATGACGACGAAAAAGGCTTTGATATTGCGGTGATACGCGCCAAGATAGAGATGTACTGCTCGCGTGCCGAACAGTGTGCCTTCGCCGTGCGCAAGAAACTACAGCAGTGGCACGTGCCGGCGCAGGATGCCGATAAGATTGTGGAAGAGCTTGAGGCCGAGGGTTTTATTGACGAAAGTCGCTTCGCCACGGCCTTCGCCCACGACCGTCTGAAATTCGGCAAATGCGGACGCAATAAGATACGTTACGAGCTGTATCAGAAACATATAGCCGAGAAACACGTGGCTGAGGCACTGCAGTCGCTCGACGAACAGCTCTACGCCGACACCCTGCACAGCGTGGCGCAGACCAAGTTGCGGGCTCTGAAAGCCCTCGCCCCCGACGAGCAACGGCGCAAGCTGACGGCTTTCCTGCTCTCGCGAGGCTTCGAAACGGATCTGATTTACAAAGAAATAAACAGAGTAATAAAAAAATAAAGAGTAAGATTATGAATACAATGAAACGTTTTATGCTTTTTGCGGTGGCAAGCCTTGTGGCCGGCACCACCATGGCAAACACCGACGGCGACACCGTAGTTTGCAACGACAATTCGGAAAACATCGTTATGGAGGCCGCCACAGCCGACTCGGCCGCCCCCGAGAAACCCAAAGGACAGTGGACCACACTCTCCAAACCCGCCGTCAAGCTGAGCGAGTTCTTCTTCGAGAACTGGTCGAAATCGGGTAACTCGTTGATAGACATCACCTCCACTTTCTTCGGCAACTACAAGTACACCCACCCCAAATATGTGTGGGACAACATAGCCGACCTCGCCTACGGCTATGCATGGCAGGACCTCGACAACAGCAAGGAGGGCGGACTTTTCGAGACACGCCGCAAGAGCAACGATAAGATAGACCTCACCTCGGCACTTTCGTGGAAAGCCTACAAGGACTGGGGTGCAGCGTTCACCGCCAACCTCAAGACACAGTTCGGCGAAGGCCGCGAATATACTGGAATCGAGGACAAGGAGGGCAAATTGGTATCGCATTTCTTCGCACCTGCCTACCTCACCACAGCTCTCTCGTTTGAGTACAAGAAAACCGACTGGTCGGTGTCGATATCCTTCTTGACAGGAAAGACAACTTTTGTCTGCAACGACAACTTCATCATCGACGGCCTTAACTATGGTGTTATCCAGAACGACCCCGATGACCCCGACAAGCCTTTCGATCCCGAAAATCCCGACACATACAAGAATATTAAAAATGCATATTTCGCACTTGGTAGCTACATCAAAGCACAGTACCTGAAAAAGGACATCCTCCCCAACCTCGACCTCTATGCCCGTATCGAGCTTTTCTACGACTATGCAAAACCCAAGAACATGGCTTGGGACAACATTAAGGACTTCACCTATGATGAATCCAATCCCGAAGCAAAACCCAGAACCAAGTACTCCCTCGGCACCGACGAGACTTGGGAGGACCTCGGCAAGAAAAACTGGCTGCAGGAACGTACCTTCGAGACCGACCTTGATTTCGAACTGAAACTTGACTACCGTCTGTACAAGTTCATCTCCGTCAATTTCGCCCTCAACCTCAAGTGGGACACCGATTTCAGCGGCATGGGCAAATGGGGACACTGGCAACTGTACCAGATGGCCGGCATACAGTTCGCCCTCGACTGGAAAACTCCGAAGCAGTAATTTGGTCTTAGGTCACAGGTCTTAGGTCTGTGGTCATTGGTCAGTAAAATAGAGATGATGTCCACATCATCTCTTTTTTTATTCTAATTGTATAACAATTAGGCGATTATGTGAAATGATTGACTGGGAAGCGTGTTTTTTTTCATTTTTTTTGTCAGAAATAGTTGTCATTGCCAGAAAATATGTGTATTTTTGTACTTCCAAACTTCTATAAATTATGTCAAATATCGATATTACAGGGATAGTGGTAAGCGTGGTGCTTGTGGGTGTGGTGCTTTTGGGAGCGCTGTTTTTCAAGAAACGGTCGGCACAGAGTCGGCAATCCGCTGACAAGTCGGACAACAAAGGGTGCAGCATAGCATTTTATGTCTTTCTGGCACTGATTATCGTGGCGTGGGTTCTGGCGTATCTGTACTACAGGGCGAAGGTTGGTAATAGTTTATAGTTTGCAGTTTTTAGTTTGCAGTTGAACAAATCCGTTTGATTTTTTTTCCAAATTTTCCGTGCACAAAAAAAAGACCGCATTGCTGCGGTCTCGGGTTAAAAATGAAAAAACTATAATTTTTCTTTATTCGAACGAGAGTATCGCTTTCTTGATAATCTCGATGGCTTCGCGGAGCTGTTCTTCGGTGATTACCAGCGGCGGAGCGAAACGGATGATGTGCTGGTGGGTGGGTTTTGCCAACACGCCCATGTCGCGCATCTTCAGACACACGTCCCAAGCCTCTTTTCCGTCTTTCGGACGGATGATGACGGCGTTGAGCAGGCCTTTACCGCGCACTTTCTCTATCATCGGGGAGTTCACTTTGCTTATCTCGTCGCGGAAAATCTTGCCGAGACGTTCGGCGTTTTCCATAAGGTGCTCGTCTTTAATTACCTGCAGTGCGGCGATGCTGACTTTGGCTGCTATGGGGTTGCCGCCGAAAGTGGAGCCGTGCTCGCCGGGTTTGATGTTGAGCATTATCTCGTCGTCGGCCAGCACTGCCGAAACGGGCACCACGCCGCCGCCGAGGGCCTTGCCGAGTATCAGCAGGTCGGGACGCACGCCTTCGTGGTCGCAGGCCAGCATTTTGCCGGTACGGGCTATGCCGCACTGCACCTCGTCGGCCATAAACAGCACGTTGTATTTCTTACAGATGTCGTAGCATTTTTTCAGGTAGCCGTCGTCGGGAACGTACACACCGGCCTCGCCTTGGATAGGTTCCAGCAGGAATCCGGCGATTTTCTTGCCGTGCTGCTCAAGCACTTTCTCCAGAGCGTCGGGGTCGTTGTAGGGTATGCGGATGAAACCGGGGGTCATAGGACCGTAGTTGGCGTAGCTTTCGGGGTCGTTGCTCATGGTGATGATGGTGATGGTACGGCCGTGGAAGTTGCCTTCGCAGCATACGATCATCACTTCGTCGTTGGGGATGCCTTTTTTAACCACACCCCAGCGGCGGGCCAGCTTAAGGGCGGTCTCGTCGGCTTCGGCACCGCTGTTCATAGGCAGCACTTTGTCGTAGCCGAAGTATTCGGTAACGTATTTCTCCCATTCGCCGAGGCAGTTGTTGTAGAAAGCGCGGCTGCTGAGGGTGAGCTCGTGAGCCTGGTCGCACAGGGCTTTAACGATCTTGGGGTGGCAGTGGCCTTGGTTAACAGCCGAATAGGCCGAGAGGAAATCGAAATAACGTTTGCCTTCGCAGTCCCAAACGAAAGGACCTTCACCTTTGGCCAGTACCACTGGTAACGGATGGTAGTTGTGAGCACCGTAACGGGCTTCCATCTCCATGTATTGTTCTGATTTTGTCATATTTTTTGTGTTTTTTTTGAGGTTTATTATTGTTTTTTCAAAATAAGTGTCTATTTGTGTAATAACTGTTGCTGTGTGGTTGTTCAGTACCAGAATTTATAAACTGGCGATTGTTGTTTCACATAGGGTTTGATGTCATTTTTTGAAAGAGCTAATTCTATTTCACCGTCAGCGTATGAGGCAATTTCGTAGATGTTGTAGGTGAAAATGATGCTGTCGTTTGTTAAGCGGAAATTGTTGTTGGCAGTCAGAGATGTGGGTTCGGAGAGGTCGTAACCTTCTTCTTCTGCTACTTGTTTTAATAAATTGTCTATTTGCTGTTGGTCATTGAAAATGTCAACGGTTTTAAGCAAGTGGCCTGTAGTGGCATCGAATACATAATAAGAAGAGGCATATAGTCCGTGAAATGCACCGGGGTCGTATTCGTAAAAGTGGCTGAAATACTGGAATAAATAGGGTGAGGTGCCGAATATGTCGATAGAATCGTAATAATCGAATAATAATGCCATCTCATCGTCGGGGAAAGACATGTCAACCCCTGCGTTATCTTTTATTTCTTCCACATAGGCTTCAAGGCATTTCTGGAGGTCAGTACTGCAATTTTTGGCAAAGAAGTCTGTCATTGCGGCACGTACGCTGTCGAGTGCGACGCTTTGACCTGCCTTGGGGACTTTTACATATATGTTAATGTTTACATTCACGTCGGTTTGAGACCCTTCTTGACAATAGGTGAATGTTTCGTATTCGATGCTTTTGCTGCACGAAACAGCAAAAAATGTTTCTATGGCAATAAGAATAAATGTTTTTCGACTATACATGTTGTGATGTTTTTAAGACTGCAAATTTACACAAAATATTTGACTTATCCGCCGCCGGAGGAAAATATTTTTGAACAAGAGAAATTAATTCGGAGTTCGGAATTGTCCTGCTCACTATCGTTCGCGAGATCTTGTAAATCTTGTAGATTTTCTTTGTCTCCCTATTCGCCTTCGGCGAAAGAAATTATGTGAATCTTGTAAATTGGGTTCGCTACGCTCACTGAGTAATGGTTCTCTCTTGTTTGAAATTGTTGTTTAAAATCACACTTAATTGCACAATTCAATTTTTTTGCGATACTTGATTCTTCTGTGGATTGCGACCCAAATCATTGGTGTCGCTATGATTATGCATATTATGTCGAATATCCAACTAATAACGCAATGATTGTATTCTACTTTTGCGTTGAATTTAACTATTTCTTCCGGGGTCATTTTTTCTGCTTTCATAATGATTACTATTTATTTGTTGTTATTGTTTTTTTGATTTGTTTTTGGCAAAATAGAGCAGGGTTATGCCCAATCCCACCCAGAAAAGAGGACCGATAGGGCTGCTTCCGCCGAGCATAGCTCCCAGCAAAGAGAGACTTCCAATTATTACGAATATCCATCCGGCTATTTTCATTTTCTAATCCTCCATTGTTTTTGATTCGACATCTTTCAGCTTTTTTGAACACAGCACTGCTATCAGTCCAACAAAGACGTTGAACAGTGAGATGACGAATGCCAGTCCGAAACCGATTTTTCTTTTGCTGCCCATGCAGCCAACTCCAAACGCGAGGCTTATCGCGATTACAAATAAAATTGCACTTTCCATTGTTGTATTGTTTATTAAGATTCTACCTTTTTTTGCTTAGCCAAAAATGCTGGCAATTCCACATACTACAGATCCAATTGCTGCGATTGCCAGGCCTGACAGCAAACAATTGATGAATGTGTCAAATATAAAACTGAAAAATCCATCTGAATGATAAATTTCTTTACCTCTTTTGTCTACCACCACATAGCGGTTTTTTTTATTGTTTTCCATTGTCGTTGTTGTTTTAAATTATTATTTTTATTTTACACTTATTAATGACATAAATAAGTAGAAGGTTAACAGGGATGACGTTTTTTTTACCATTAGTTTCTTAATGCGGTGATTATCATGTGTATAGAGTTGCGGTCTCTATATAATGTCTTGGATAATTCTTGCCATTCCCAATCATAAAGACAGTTATGCGATTATCACAATTAACAAAACCACTATGATTATTACTGCACCAAGGAGTATTCGCGTATTGGCTTTTTGCAAACGTTGGTTAGTGCTTTGCATTTTCGTCAGTTTGTTGCTAAAATCATTTGCCAGTTTTGTTTGCGCTGTGAGGTTGGTTTGCAGTTTCTGTATAGCTTCTGTTTGACGTTTCTGCACATCTTCATTTGCTTTACTGATGTTTTCAAGCTTTTTTTGCAATTCTTCGTTCTGTTGTTTGCTGGCCTTTAGTTGTTCTTCCGATTGTTTATTCAGCGTTTCAATAACTTCTGCTTGTTTTCTCTGGGATTCTTCATTGGCCTTAGTGATGTCTTCAAGTTTTTTCTGCAATTCTTCGTTTTGTTGTTTGCTGGCTTTTAGTTGTTCTTCAGCCTGTTTTTTCATGTTTTCAATAGCCTCGGCTTGTTTGTTCTGGGCATCTTCGTTGGTTTTTGTTATTGTTCCAAGTCGTTCTTGCAGTTCTTTGTTTTGTTTTTGACTGGCTTCAAGTTGTTCTTGAAACTGTTTTTTGATTTTTTCGGTCAACACAGTACGCGATTTTGTTTTCTTTTCGGTTACAGCCTCTACCAAATCTCTAAAATAATGACCCAGATGAGACGGTGTGCCGAAGTTTCTGTCCGACAGTTTGCACAAAAGAGGATTGTCGGGTTCATGGCCGATAGCTGTAATAGTTGGCGTTTTGACTTCCATTAATTGCGAAGCCATTTGTATGTTGTCAAACACTTCAAGACCGCTACCACCACCCCTTACAATACAGATAGCATCATAGGACTTTTCGTCAATGTTTTTAAGTTGGGTGCTAAAACTTGAGATATTGCCGAAAGATTCTCTAAATTCTTCGAAATCGATATATCCGGAGGCTTCCTTAACTCCAGAAAAGAAATCTTTGTCGGTGATGGAAGACTCTGCGAAAAGCATTGCCACTTTGGGTTTGCGTTCTTCTGAGTATAATATTGATTCGAGCAATGTGTCCACCGACTTGCTGCCTTTCATTGCTTTCTTCTGTAACAGCTCCAGTCGTTTTATGTCATCTTCAGTTATGGAGTTCTCTTTTTTGCCAAGTAGTCCAGATACACGCAACATTAGTTCTATCTTGCCATCGTAATCATTGACACTCTTCGTCACCGTTCCTACCAGTTGAACGATATCGCCTTGTTTTATTTGTTCGCGTATGCCGGTAGGCACCATCGCTTTCAGCTTGGAGTTGTCGTATTGCGACTTGATTTCATCGTACCACCATACGCCGCTATTATAGGCTTTTGTTCCGGTCATGTGATACACACCCTCAATTACCACTAAGGAGTTGACGGTGCGCAGATGTTCCTTTACTATGTTAAGGATGTCGGTTGGGGTGTAAATTGTTGTGTTTTCTGCCATTGTTCCTTTTGCTTTTTTATTGTTTCCATCCATTTATGATGAAAACCGGCAAAAGGTTAACAAGGGGGGGGAGAAAAAAACTTAATCCAGCAATATAAATGAAGCCCAGTAGTTTGCGTCTTGATATTTTTCTTTCATTGCAAGAACAGTGCTGATATATGCTTCGTGTTTTGAGTTCCCGTTAGCAAGCTTCTCATAGAAAATCTTCATAAACTCAGCTGTCGCTTTGTCATCTATCTGCCAAAGACTCATTAAGATAGATACTGCTCCCGCTTTTTTGAAAGCTCGTTGCAATCCAAATATTCCGTCAAACAAGTTGTCCCCAAGACCGGTCTCGCAAGCAGATAGTACAACGAGATTTACATTGTGCAAATCAAGCTTCGATATTTCATGTGCAGAAAGAATGCCATCATTATTATCCGGTTTGAAAGTGGAATCAATCCATGCCTTTTGTCCACCAGAAAGTATCAGCCCGGAATAAAACAGTTCGTCTTGAACGATCTTTGTACTAGAGCTATTTGAAAAGTATGGTATAGCTGTTCTTTGTGATTGTGGAATATAATAACCATGGGAAGCAATGTGAATAACATCGGATTGTGTCCCGTCGAGTTGTTTGAAAACTTTTTCCGTGGCATTGGCTCCAGTATGTGTTGCGACTGAAACTCCTTTGTTTTCCAACGATTCTTTTATCTGTTTTACTTCCGACAAAGTGTTTTGCAAGTACGCCCAATTTCCTCTGGTGTTTATACTTCGCATAACATCGGCATATTCACGAGACTCTTTATAATCTACGCCACCAAATGAAACAACCGAACCGATATGGTTTCCACTTCTGTTGTTAACAATGTTTCGGGTGGAAGAAACTCTATGTAGATTAAACTCTTCTGCAGCAGTTTTACCGGAACTATCGGTTAACATCTCGATATTGATAAGGTTTAACAATCCCATTGGGGAGAAAAACACTCTGTCTTTACCTGCTATAAATTGCTGTAGTTTTCCCCATAGTTTGGAATAAAGTGTTTTTCCGACTTCCGTATCATAAGATTTTGGCTGAAGTTGATACATTTCCTGAAGCCCTATCTCGTCAAACAAGTCTACAAAAATGGGGGCCACGGCATTGTTGTGAAGGACAAGGGCTGCATAATGAGTACGTGGTGTGCTGTCAGTCCTAAAATATGTGTTTGCAGAGTATTTTACAAATTCTATACATGCTTCGTTGTTTTTTAGGGCGTTAGACACATCTGTCCAGTGCACATTCACAAGTTCATTGTTAACGGCTTTTGATATTTCTCGCTCTTTTAGCTCATAATTATGCAAAGCTAGAAATCTCGTGTTTTCATCTTCAATCAGATAAATGCTGTCTCGCATTTTGTCCAATTCCTGTTTTGCATTTTTCAATTCGGGATTTTTGTCATAATAAGGCGCAAGGATATTGTATCGCAAAGTCAATCCTTTCATCAATAAAGTGGCATCGTATGCTATGCGAACACTTACACTGTCGGTGGGATTCCACGATGCCCATTCGGGGATGTGGTACAAGTCTGACTCGCCACTATACAAATATGTGTCCGACCACAAAGAGCCAATTATTGGGAGCATGTCGCAAATGTCATTCTCCACGCTTTTATAATATTTCGGCAGATACAAGTGCAAATCTTCGATTTTATGAAGATACGATGCCGTCGTTGCTATATTGACATAATTAGTGTTCGTTGGGTATGTCAAGGCCTCTTTATATTTGTTATAAGCTTCGAGGGTTTGTCCCAATCTACTATAATGAGCTGCCCAAGCTTGTGTATAATTAAACAAAAAGTTATTGCTGAAAGCATGTCTGTCATAGTATTGTCTGTTTAAATCAAACGCACTTTTTGCATAATAAAAGTAATATTCAGCAGAATCCTTGTAATGCTCATTCTTTCCCATTAGTCGCGAGAATGCCTTTCCAACTTGCAAGTAGAAATCAGCATTTCCTCCTGCACTGCTTCTAGCAGTCTTTAAGGCGAAGTCCTTGTTCTCTATTATTTTTTCCGGCTCGGAATTTTGAATATACATAAAATAAATTCCCCAATCACTTATAGAGCAATGCCACCCGAGGTTTTCTCGTGCAATCATCTCTGTGAGTTTTAGCCTGGCGGCAATATTGTTTTGGTTTAAATTAAAGAATGACAAAGACAGTGATTTAAGGATGTCACAATAATCAAAGTTGTCGTAATGGTTTGATGACAGCAAAATAGGCATCGCCTTATCGCAATATTCTTTGCATAATGTCTTGTCGCCTAGAGTATAATGGGCATGCGCAATATTGGCATAGCACGATGCGATTTTTTGTGACAGCGTATCATTATGTTTTATTAGAGGTTGCAAGATTAAAATTGCATCGTTATACATTTTTATAGCTTCATGATAATTGTTGTTTTGGGATGCAATAGTTGATGCATAACTTATCTCCTCATTTACGAATGAGAGTTCGTATTCAATAATTTCATTTTTAAATAATGTGGTGTCAAGATTTGTTATATACTGATGGTTGTGCTTATACCATTTTTCCACTTCATCAAAACGGTTTTTCAACAACAGAACGCCTTCGTAACTATTGTAAAACCTGTTGATATAAAAGGTTTTTGTGATGTCGATGTACTGCTTGACCAGCTCTTTCGACGGAGCAACGGATTTTATATAATCTATAGCTTTTTGAAAAACATAGATTGAGTCGGCATGCTCTCCCTTATATTTATAAATAACAAAACCTAATGAGCTGGCATAAAATGGCAACAATTTAGGCTCTTTTTGAGAAATCAAATTAAGCGTCCTGAATAACAAGGGTGCAACATCATTGTTTTTGCCCAACCAAGCACCGTAACTAATTGTCACATACCAGTTAGCAAAATATCCTTCCCATGTCAAACCAGAACGAAAGAATTCTTTCAAATGTTCATCTGTGAAAAAACAATTCTTTAATTGCAATTCATAAGCAGTCAAAGTGTCCCCATTATGCAAATATTCAAGTCCTTTCTCTACAAGAAAATTGGAGGCGTTTGTATACAAACCTTGTTTACAATAAGAATCGAATTGGAGGTAAATCTCTTTTTTGTTTTGCTGTGCAAATACGGCAGAACCGAATATGATAACTAAAATAAATACAATTATCTTTCTCATATTTACAATTCTTTCATCAATTCTCTAACCTTATCTCCCATGGCAGAACCTTCGGGATGTCTCAATTGCATTTCATTGAGAATGGCTTTGGCTTCTTTTTTGTCGTTGTTGCACAAATGGGCTATTGCCAGATTCCAACCAATATAAGGTTCGTATGTGGTATATCCGTTATATGTGTCGCTTTTCGAAAGTTTCCACAGTTTTTCAAGCTGTTCGATGGTGTTGTCCAAGTCCTTGCCGTTTGCAGCATTGTCGAACAACGATGTGAGCTCTTTAGAAACGGCCTCGTCTTCCTCGCCCCGCACAATGGTTTCGGTCGGAAAAACAGAGGCATATTCGCGTCCCAAAGCCATGGTTGCGGAACGGTCGTAGAAATGATAGCCGACAGTGAGCAGGATGGCGAAACCGGCAGCTATGGAGAGCCACCAAACAGGTGCGAGCTTTTTCTCGGAAGAGGCTTTCATTTGTTCTATTAAAAGGGCGTCTTGTTCGGCCCCTACGGCATCCATGCCTTTTACGATCCTTGCCGTTGTTTCGGCTTGTCGCCGCAAAGTCTCGTCTTTGTCCAATTCGGCTTCAAACATTTTTTCTTCTTCACTGGACATTTCGCCATGAAGATACCTGTCAATACGTTCCTCGTTTTTGTTGATTGTCTCGTCCATAATTGTTTACATTATGCTTAACGTCATTTCGTAGCTTTTGCGGAATTTCTCCATACAGCGGTGCTTTGTGACCTTCGCAACACTCTCGCTGGCATAATTGAACATCTTTGCTATCGCACTCATCGAAAGGGCGTCGCGATAGTACGACCAAAGCAGTTCGTTGCAGGGTGAGGTCATGCTTTTTATCAAATTGTGTATGATGCCGTTCCGTTCTTGTTCCGTTTTTTCGTCTGTGTCAATATCGTTGAGTATTTTGTCGGCCTTGTTTAATGTGGTGTTGTGCCGTTGTTCGTCATCGTCGTCGAATTCGTCTATCGATGACAAAGGAATCTTGCCGTTTGCCCGCATCAACTCCCGCGCTTTGTTTTTGCAGATGCCGATAAAATAAGTGTACAACGAGGATTTCAAGCCGTCCAGTTTGCCGTCCACGGCGGCGTTATACAAAACGATTGAAGCCTCTTGAAAAACATCTTCACAATCTTCCAACCTCAACGAGAAAGCGTTGTGCAGATACGAAAGGGTCCTGTCCCGATACTTTCTCGCGAAATCATTCAGTATGTTGTCACGCTTTCGATTAAAAGAAATGATAGCCATAGTTATTTCGAACTTTCAATTACCATATTTTGTCTGACCAATCGCGTGTCTTTGTCCATGTTTTTCCGTACCTCATCAATCCATTTAGTGTCAAAAGACAGTGTCGAGGTTAACAATTGCCTGCTGATATAATAGGACATCGGACCATAAAATTTGCCGTTCTGCATTATTTCGGTGTTAATCTGGTACGAACGGCAAGCTTCCAACATAAATATTGGAGCCATTCCATTTCTTGATGAAAAACGGATATTGCCACGATTGTCGATTTTTGGTGCATAGTTTTTTCCGCTTTTGCTGAATCCAACATCTGTGCCGCGGACAAACGTGCTGTCTTGTTCTTCGCCTCTGTAGGAAGAACCTGAGTGGCAAGCATCAATAACGACATAAACCATACCTTTTTCACCCAGCTTTTCCCTAATTGAATTTAAGTACGTATTCAAAACATCGTCAAGTAGATGATGTTCACCATGATAGCCTTCTTCTTGATAGACGCGCTCTGCATCATATGGGATAAAAGCCTCGTCCCATCCGTCCTCTTCGTCTCCGTCCAAGTCCTCGAAAGCCTGCCCGTGTCCGGAAAAATGAATATAAACTATGTCTCCCGAATGCACGTTTTTTGTAAGTTTCTCAAGTTCTTTTTCGATTGATTTTCGTGTCGCTGCTTTGTCGGCAAGTTTGCTTACTTTGAATCCCTGTTTACGCAACAGTGGGGATATTAGTGCGATGTCATTTGTGCCATGTATTTGCGTGAACGAGGCATTTTGTTGTTTGTATTGAGGATAATTTGAAATACCCACAAAAAGTGCGTATTTCTGTTGTGAGAATAGAAAAACAGGAAGCATAAACAGTATTAAAAGTGATGCTTTAATAGGTTCTCGTTTCGTCATAATCCCGTCGTGCCAATTGCTTATTTGAAAATGCTGTTTTTTAGGAAGTTATATGCCGTTTTTTTGTGTATAAAGTATGGCAAATATACGCATTTTTTCCGATACTTATGCCTTTTGGGATAAGATTCTTTGCAAATATGTAAAAATCAAAGAAATAGCAAAGAAAAATATCGTATTGTTGTTCCTTAAGTCAAAAAAACAATTGGTAGAAGATGGTGTTTTTAGTGAAGGTGTTAAGTCGTTCAACTCCAAACTAAACTCATCACTCAACATTTTTTTTGCTATTTCAAGAAAAAGTTGTATCTTTGCAGTCGGAAAAATTTGATATTATTCCGACTAAAAACAAAATAATATTTCGATGGAAAACTCTGTTTTAGAAAGTATTAGAAGAGTAATTAGTCGCGCAAAATTTGGCACGGTGTTCTTTGTATCGTCGTTCCCAAAATACGATGTGGAATACGTTACGAAATTGCTGGCCCAGTTTTGCAAGGAAGGACTTATAACCCGCATATCAAAAGGCGTGTATGTCAAAGTGAAGGAAACTCGCTTCGGCATCCTATATCCGTCGGCGGACGAACTGGTTATACAAATTGCGAAACGCGACAAGGCAAAAGTGATACCTACAGGAGTCACGGCAGAAAACCAATTGGGTTTCTCTACGCAGGTGCCGTTGAACACAAATTACCTGACAACGGGCTCTACTCGTAAATTATTAATTGGCAACAGGACAATAACGCTTAAGCACGGTGCCCCCAAAAATTTTGCCTATCGTGGAAAACTGATGCCAGCGCTTGTTCAGGCTTTGCGTAGCATAGGCGAAAAAAACATAACCGACGAGGTTGAACGCAGGGTTGGACATCTGTTGTCGGAAACGCCCGAAACAGAGACCGTTGAGCACGATTTGCTTCTTGCTCCAGTTTGGATAAGGGCGCTGATAAAACGAAACAGGAGGTCTGATTTATGAGCAAATGGATCGACTTCTCTCCTGATGAGCAACGCGCGATGGTCCAGCAAGTAGCCATTGCGCGACAAATCGACGAGGCCGCGGCTGAAAAGGACTGGTGGGTGACAGCTGTGCTATATGCGGTATTCCATACAAGCGCGGGCAGGCATCTGCTGTTCAAGGGCGGCACAAGCCTCAGCAAAGGATGGGGGGTCATAAACCGTTTCAGTGAAGATATTGACCTCGCGTTGAGCAGGGATTTCTTCTTGAAAACAATGGGGTTGAGCTGTGCAAAATGCGAAAGCAATACCCAGATTCACAACCTCAGAGAAAAGGGGCAAGACTTTTTGTTTGGAGATTTTGCGGAGGAACTAAGGATGAAACTTCTGGAAATGGGATTGGAGACCAAAGTCTTGACAGAAAAAGAGGCAAATGCCGACAATGGTGAGTTGCCGCAGGTTGCACACGACAAAGATCCTTCCGTGCTATATGTCCGATATAAATCGCTTTACACTTCAAACATTTCGTACATTTCTCCTGTCGTAAAAATTGAGGTTAGCGTATTGTCTATGCAGGAACCTTACGAGACGAGACGGATATCGTCTCTCATCGAGCAGACGTTTGCGGGGGAAGACGTGGATTCGGACCTCGCGCAAATGGTCAAAACTGTAAGCCCTGCGCGAACGTTTTTGGAAAAGGCGTTTCTTCTTTGCGAAGAATATCAGAAAGATACCCCGCGGACTCACCGCATGTCGCGGCATTTTTATGATTTGGAAAAGCTGATGGACACCGAATATGCTGCTAAAGCATTGAAAGATGAGGATCTTTATCATACGATAATAGAGCATCGTCGCAAATTCTACCATGTGGGATATGTGGATTACGACAAGGAATTGCCAGAGTCGATTGCCATTGTGCCCCCTAATGAATTGATGACGGCATTCAAGACTGATTATGAGGCGATGCTGAAAAGTTTCATTTATGGCGATGCTCTGGATTTTGAGAGTCTGATGGAAAGGATGAAAATCTTGGAAATAAGATTCAGAAGTGTCAGTAGCCATAGGCCGAATTAACGTGGAAATCCCCGTGCCCCCCCCCCCCAAGCAATTACTCATTACTATTCACTAATTACTATTCACCAATCACTATTCACTAAAATTTCGTACCTTTGCAATAACAAAACAACAATGCAATCAAAATAAAAAGCACTGTAACACACCATGTTATCCGTAATACTGACTATATTATACCTTTTCGCAGTGCCCTTGGGGGTGATGCTCTTGGCCAAACGATGGACCTTTATCAACAAGATAAGTCCCATGATGGTGCTGTACATCATCGGTCTGGCGGTGGGCAACAGCGGCATTATCGACAAAACCGCTTTCGCCACCAGCGAGATGGTCTCCAACGTCACCGTGCTGCTGGCCATACCTCTGATGCTCGTCTGCTGCAATTTCAAAGGGTGGTCCACCAAAAACGTGGCCAAAGCCTTTTTCACCGGACTCGCCAGCGTGCTTATCGTCATCCTTGCGGGATATTTCATCTTCCGTCCCGAGTGCGAGACGCTCTCCCACGACAACTACGCCAAAGTAAGTGCCGTTATGACAGGCATCTACACCGGCGGCATACCCAACATCGGTGCCATAAGCAAGGCCGTGGCGCTGCCCAACGACCTCTACCTGCTTGTTACCAGCTACGACCTGATTATCACCGGATTATACCTAATTTTCGTAATCTTTTTCGGCAAGGTGGTGTTCCGCAAACTCCTGCCGCCCCAAACACCTGTCAACGAAGGCGAGATAACAGAACCGGAGGTGGCTAAAGAAGCCCGTGGACATCGTTTCTGGCGCAAAGTTTCGGCGTTGGGCATAGCTCTGGTAGTAGCGGCCGTAGCCTACGGGGTTTCCATGGTGATACCCACCGACAACAGTGTGGCGGTCATCATCCTAGTCCTCACCACATTGTCGCTGGCGTTGTCGTTCTGCAAACCGCTGAAACGCTTTCTGGGCAACACTTTCGACCTCGGACTCTATTTTGTTTATGTGTTCTGTCTGAGCATCGCCACCATGGTTAACATCCACGACCTCGACCTGATAGGCAACCTACACATACTCTGGTACATAGCCTTCACCATTTTCGGTTCGCTGGTACTGCAGATTTTGTTTGCCAAAATCTTTAAGATTGACGGTGATACGGTGTTGGTTTCTTCGATAGCCTTGATAAACTCCCCGCCTTTTGTGCCCATGGTGGCCGCCATACTCAAAAACCGCGACGTGGTTATCGTGGGACTTGCCATCGGACTATTGGGCTACGCCATTGGCAACTACCTCGGCATCGGCATCTACTACTTGCTTGCCGCAATGTAAAAAAAAGTGTCGGAGAGGAGTTGCCTCTCCGACACTATTGTAAAATTGCAAATTTAGTTACCTCTTTATTTTCGCCGCAGGCGAAAAGGATTGATAAACAAGCCAATTACTAAAAAAATATTCTCCGCACTTCGTGCTATCGAAAGGTTCACTGAACCTTTCTTCATTACTAATTACTAATTACTAATTACAAATTACTAACTACTTCTTCGCCATTCCCTCCAGCCAACGGTAGAGCAGTCGTACGCCGAAACCTGTGGCGCCTTTGCCATAGATGCCATAGCTCTTGTCGGCGAAAGCCACGCCTGCAATGTCGAGGTGCACGAAAGGCGCTTTGGCGAAATGTGCCACGAACTTGCCTGCCGTTATCATGCCTGCGTGAGGACCCGCGCCGCTGTTCTTGATGTCGGCCACGTCGGACTTGATAAGCTCGCCGTACTCTTCCCAGAAGGGGAATTCGGCGATGCGCTCGTAAACCTCGTCGCCGGCACGTTTTATCTGTTCCATAGTCTCCGCAGCGTCCTGATGCATAGCCACGATGCCGTATTTGCCAATGGCGCGTTCGGCGGCACCGGTAAGGGTGGCGGCATCGACAATCACCTGCGGTTTGAAACGGTTGGCGTAAGCAATGGCGTCGGCGAGGATCAGACGGCCTTCGGCGTCGGTGTTCACCACCTCCACCATAGTGCCGTCGTACATGCGCAGGATGTCGCCGTTGGCGTAGGCGTTGCCGCACGGACGGTTGTCGGTGGCGGGGATAAGCACCACAACATGCACGGGCAGCTGGTTCTTGGCCACGGCAAACAGCGTGGCGGCCATGGTAGCGGCTCCGGCCATGTCGCTTTTCATGTCGTACATGTAGTCGCTGGTTTTGATGTTAAGTCCGCCGGTGTCGTACATAATGCCTTTACCCACAAGGGCTATGGGCTTTTTGTTCACGGCGTTCTTGGGTTTCCATTCCATTGTTATGAAACGTGCCTCGTCGACGCTGCCTCGGTTCACGCCCAGCAGTCCGCCCATCTTGAGCGACTCTATCTGTTTCTGTTTCAACACTTTTACATCGATGCCGAGTTCCACGGCCTCCTTCTGTAGAATGTTGGCGAAAGCATCGGCGTTGAGCACCATTATCGGCTCGTTGACCCAGTTGCGGGCTTCGCACACGCTGTCGCAGAGGTTGCGCAAAGGGGTTATATCGCTCTGTTTCAGTCCTTTCACCCAAAGGTTGACGACGTTGATGGTGGAAGGTTTTTCGGTTTTGTATTTGTCAAATTTATAGGCACTCAGCAACAGCCCTTCGAGGAAAGTGAGGGCGCTCTTTTTGTCTTCGCAGAAAACGGTGATTTTCTCTTTCTTAGCGGCGGCCAGCTTGGTGCAGACGCTGTTGGCGGCATTGCGCAGTTTCTCAGGCTTTTCGCTGTCGCAAACCACGACATATTTCTTGCAGTCCATCACGCTGAGGTCCAGCGTTTTGCCATCGGTTTTCAGCCTTTTGGCAACGTAAGATATTTCATCTTTGGTGAGCGGGTAATCGGCAAGGCTCTTGGCGGTGGCGTTTTTCGGCACAATCACGGCCAAGGGGGTGCCTTCGGTGTGTTTCTTTACAATATTAACGTCCATAATGGTCTTGTTTTATGATGTTTAAAAAAAGCGACACAGTTTGTCGTTGTGTCGCTCTGTTTCTGTTATTTGATTCTAACTATCTGAAAGACATTGTTGTCCAAGTGTCTTTGGTTTTTCCGCCGGGGGTCATTGCCGGAATCTGTTGCAGTCCCTGCAATGAGGATTCAAACGAAACGGCCTCTTTCACGTTGGTGAACATATCGTCGTACGAGAGGTTGCCTTTGCTCTTTTTCAGCTCTTTGAGCAGGAAATAGGTGAAGAAACCGTGTTCCTGTTCTTTGAAAGCGTAGCTTGTGGCTGTGAAGTCGGACGAGCAGAACACTACCACGTCGCCGCGGATACGCAGGGCTTTGGTTTTCTTGGCTTTTTTGGAGCCGCATTTCTTCTCGTCGGGCGGGAATAGGTATTCGCCGTCGCGTTGTACGCCGTTGAAATTGGCGTCCAAAAACATCGTAACACTCTGTGCCTGAACTGCTGTGAGCATGGTGCAGAATTCCGAAACGGAGAGTCCCTGCTCCACAAGCAGCTTGCGGTTTTTCTTGCTCAGCGGCTCTTTGCCCAAAGCGCCTTTCACGGGTATGGTGGCGTCGGCAGGCAGTATGTACGGCACGTTGTCCACATCGAGCACACCGTAGCCAGTGTAGTAAACCAAAATCTTGCCTTTGCCGCGGGTTACTTTCATCAGGTCCTGCAACCATTTAACGCCCACGGTCTCGATTTTGGCCTTGTTCACGTTCTGCATCTGCTTCACTTGACGTTCGGGAACGCCGAGTGTCTTGATGCAGTATTCGCGGAAAATGTTGGCATCGTTGGCTGCATAGGGTATATACGGGAACAGTGTGTCGTAGAGGTCGTTGGCTATGATTAACACAAAGGTGTTGGTGTTGTCGGAGGGGTTTACAGGTATGTTGATGTCCACGTTGGGGTCTTCTTCCTCGAGGGTGGTGAGCATCGATTTCACTTTGTCGCTGAAAGCGTCGGCAACGGTTATCACTATGGAGCAGCGGCGGTACTGCGAGCCGGTCATCTCGTAACTCTTGGTGTAGAACTCGTAGGAGTTCTGTGTGCTGCGCAGGTTGTCAACGGCGGTTTCCAGATAGTTTTTCACGCTCTGTCCGCGCAGGAAAGCCAGTTGGGCGTTGTTCACTATGCCTTCGGTGGTGTTCACCGAAATACGTGTGGGCTTGTCGTTGTAATAAGCCTGACAGTAGCGGAAGTCGCCGTATTCGCCTTTGTATGGCACCTCGGTGACGGAGGTGGCGTCGGTGGTGCTGGTTATCTTGATGTTCACTTTCTTGCCGTTGGTGAAGATGTCGCGCAGGTCGTTCTCTACAAACTGTTTGGTGAGTGCGCAGATGGCGCGGCACGAGTTGGATTCATTGTAGTTGTAGGTGCCGGCGGGGTAGTCGTCGGTCTGGCCGTCGATGTGCTTGCAGTTGTACGATATGTCGAAAGTGAAGTTGAGCTGTCCCTCTTTGTCGTTTGCCTCCACAAGCGAGGTCTGGATGGCTACGTCGCCTTCGTCGTAGAGTTTCTCGTTGTTGGGCAACGAAAGGAGCATGTCCTTGGCTTTCTGCTGCATAACGGTCTGGCGGCGGGCAACCTCCTGTTGCAGGTTCTTAACCACCGTGCGACGGTATTTTATGTTGGTCTGGGTTTCGTTGGATGAGCTTACAATCTCCTGTGCGCCAACGGGTTGAAAAAAGAATGCTACAGCCGCGAGCAACAATGTCGCTGTACGGATGTTTTTGGAAATGAATTTTGCCATATACATTGATTTTTTTTGTCAAAAATTATACAATAAGCATTTTTTTTACGTAAAAAACACCTTTTTGTTACCAAAGGCCAACATCTTTTCACTTTGTCAATGGCTATTTTCCAAAGGTTGGCCGTTTTTTTCTGATGTTTTCCAAAAATGCAAAGTTAAGAAAAAAAAACGGTTTTTCAAAACGTGTCCGTTTTAAGTTTCTTTTCGTCGAGGAGTGGAATGCAAATCTGCTGTGTATGGTTTTGTGAAGATTGGAGAAGTTGTTTTCTTTAGGAAAGTTCGGCAATTACATAAATTGTATTTATCACGAGTCCTACAGCGACACTCCACCAGAACCATTTTCTTGCTTTCTGGGCTGCTTTTTCCGCACCTTCGTAGTCTCCATTCTTCCAACGGCTATCCACCTGTGCTGCGTTTACTATGGCTGGAATGCCTAATGCCGGGCAGCAGAAGATGGTACAAAGGATAGACCAAGTGAGAAAGTTCGACGGTTTATTAGAGGGTGGTGTTATTCTTTCCTCGTTTTTTGCGGTAGGTGTCGGCGGCACGGTAGTGGTGCTTTTTAGTGCGGTTGGTATGGGAGGAGTGGTGGCTTTGGGTTGAGATGGTGGTGTTGGAGGGGTGGGGGGAGTAGGAGGAACTATTTTACTATCGGTGGGTTGCAACGGACTCCCGAGCAGGTCGTTCATGAACTCTTGCACTGTTTGGTGACGGTCGGCCGGTTTCAGTTGCATTGCTTTTAAGATAGTGTGGTTGGCGTTGTCGGGTATATTGGGGTTTATCTCCTTTGGCTCCGGCATCGGTTCGGTGATACGTGCGGCTGCTTCGATTGGCACTTGTCCTGTGAGTATGAAATAGAGTGTGGCGCCAATGGCGTAGATGTCTGTGTAGGAACCTTTGCGGCTGTTGCGTGTATATTGTTCTGTGGGGGCGTAGCCTTGTGTGAGTATTGATGTGTGCATCTGAGTTTTGTCCTGCTCGAATTCGCGTGCGGAGCCGAAGTCGATGAGTACCGCCTTGTAATCGGGGGTGATCATTATGTTGTCGGGTTTGATGTCGCGGTGTAGCAGGTGCCGGTCGTGTATGTAGCCTACGGCGTTGGTTATTTGCGCCATATAGTTAACGGCATCGTTGTAGGAGAGAGGGCCGTTTTGTTCCACGATTTTTTGTAGGCTGCGTCCCTCGATAAACGGCATAACCATATACGAGGTGTTATTCTCATTGAAAACGTCGATTACTTCCACAATGTTGGAGTGGTGGAGAGAGGCAATTGTCTGGGCTTCGTGTACAAAGGCTTGACGGTATTTTTCGAAGGTTGCATCGTCAATGCCCTGCAGCTGTAGTGTGTGTGCCGCTGTGTCGCGGACGCATCTGCCGGAAATGAAATATTCTTTTATGCACACGGGACGGTTGAGTCCTTGTTGCATTGCTTTGTAGGTGATGCCGAATCCGCCTTCGCCTATCGTCTTTTCAACGATGTATTTGCCTCCATATAGAGTTGTGCCGGGCTGTAGCTCTTTGAATCTTTGTGTGTTTTGTTCCATGGTGATGGTCGTGAAATAGTGTTTTACAAGTTGTTTTATTTATGCTGTGAGATATTTTTATCAGATTTGTGGGTTATTGAAGAAGTATTCCGTTTAGCGGGGGGATGTTGCGCAATATGCCCCAGAGTATGTAAAGTGAAAGGTAGATGTAGATGGCTGTGTTGGAGCAGAATATGCGTTTGAGGTTGGATAGCCGTCCGTTAGGGTCGAAGAAAGTTACCGCAACAAGGATGATGGCATAGGGGATGGAAAGTACGAGGAAGGGGTTGTAGAGGAATGCGTCAAGGAAATGCAGGTGCAGGAAACTGTATGCCGCCCTTGTGGAGCCGCACGAGGGACATTGCAAATGCGTGAGCATGTATAAAGGACACTTCGGCATCCATATTGCCTCTTTTGGATTGAAAAAGAACAATATAGATGCCGGTATCGCAATTATCAGTATGCCCAGGAGTGCTTTAAGCCCTCGCGACATAGTGGATTAATTATTAATAATAGGAGGCTACGCCGACACCAACTACTATACAATAAATAAGGTAAATTATTCCGAAAAAGAGTCCTAAAGCGAAACTCCACCAGAACCATACACGAGCCTTGTGTGCGGCTCTGCGTGCTCCCTCATAGTCGCCGCGGTTCCAACGACCGTCAACTTGGGCGGAGTTTACAATGGCCGGTATGCCGAACGGCAGACAGCAGAAAATGGTGCACAGTATCGACCATGCAAGGAAGTTGCCGGGTTTGTCCCCGACAGGTTGTTGTTGGTATTGTGGTTGCTGATACTGTGGCTGTTGGTATTGTGGTGCGGGGGCATAATTCGGCGAAGGCTCAATGCCGGTTTTGTTCATGTCGTAGTTGTTGAAATAGTTGAGCCAAGGCAAAACGGTGCCACCTATTTTTACTATGTCGGTTGGGCGCAGAGCTACGGTGCCGACGATGCGTTGTCCGTTGACAAAGGTGCCGTTGCAGCTATTCAAGTCTTGGATAAAGTAATTCCCGTTGCCGTTGTCGTCGATTCGACAGTGGTGTCTACTTACGTTGGGGTCGTTGATGACAACTGTGTTGTCGTGGTTGCGACCAATTGTTATTGAGTTCATCTCGGTTGTTTTATATTAATGGTTATTAAACATCGGCAGGGTTGTGGCTACTGCCGGCAACCCTGTCGATAAGAAATTGTTTATTCGTTTTCGATAAGTTCGGTGGAACCTTTCTCTGCTGTGATTTTGTTGATCAGCCATGTGTCTTTTTCGGCATCGTATTTGAGGTAGATGGATTTGTGTGTTTTGTCGGCGTATTTGTTGCCTTTGTATTTTTCGGGGTAGATTTGTTTGTATGTCTGTATGTAGTCGACAATCACTTCGTCGGTGTTTTCGCCGAAATATGCGAACTCTTTGTCCAGAGAGAATTCGCAGGCGGGCAGGTGTTCAATATAGCTTTTCGGGGTTGTGGGCTTGTCGATGTATTTCTGCATTTCGGTGCCGTTTTTCTTTATGAGCGAGAACTGGATGGAATTGGCTTTGGGGTTGGCGAACATGCTCAGAATCTCGTTTTTCATCTGTGTTTTTTCTTTGCCTTTGGATGCTTGTGCGTATTGGTTCACTTTGTTGGCGTAGTTGCGGGCCACCGATGCTGCTGCATTGAGCTTGGCCATTTTCTGTCCGTCGGTTTCGGGTTTTCTGATTTTAGCGTCGTATGAGGCTTCAATGTCGGTAACTTGGAAAGTTTCCATATCTACGGTTACGTTGAAAGTGGGTTTCACTTTCCAAAAGGCTTCGGGGTTGGTATATTTGAATTCTTCGCCAGGGTTTATGTGATTGTAGGGATTGTTGCTGTAAACGACGAAGTCGGGGGCGGATTTTACAGTGATGGGTTGTCTGGAGCTTATATCATTGGTTGATACAAAAGACTTTTTGGACAGGTCTTCGTTGAATACGATGGGGTTGCATTCGCTACGATCGATGCCGGCCTTGTTGTGCTGGAAGTTGTTGTTGATGTTGCCGTACCATTCGCGTATTGCGGCGTTGATGTTGGAGGCTATAGTTGCTCTTTCGGAAGAGATGAGGTCGATTTCCTGTGTTGAGACGGAAAC
>JAEEGI010002610.1_pt1 | contig 43854 bp, 37 predicted proteins | sample 8958751 | NCBI WGS metagenome assembly JAEEGI01 (sample SAMN16246545, study PRJNA631951) | gut metagenome | biome: gut microbiome; feature: rumen; material: KS-attached | host: Bos | place: Iran: Karaj | collected 2018-10
ACAGAAGTGGTACTGATGCTTTGCATCGCAATGATGTGTACTACCTCCTTTGAGGCACAAGGCCAGAATCGTCGTCAAGGCGGTGGATCTTCCCACGCGCCAAGGACGGAACACCGCGCCCCCTCCGGGCACAGCGGGCCGAGTACGAAGATGTCGGCGCCCCGCAGCAATAATCATGGCGGCTCCCAAATCAGCCGCAGTCATAGTACGCCTCAGGTCAGCCATAGCCAAAGGGCCCCGCAAGTCAGCCGCAGCCAGGCCGCACCTCGCGTAAACCGCAGCCAGAGTGCTCCCCAGATGAGCCGTAACCACGGAACGCCTGCCAATCGCAGCGCTCAGATCAACCGGGCTCCTCGCACCAACAACGGTAACATCGCCCGGGCTCCCCGTGCCAACAACGGCAGCGTGACCCGTACGCCTCGCGCCAACAATGGCGGCATTGCGGCTCGACCCAATACGGGTCGCGGACCGGCTGTCACCCCTAATTCGCGTCCGAACCACGGCTCCTCGATCACCCGCAGCCCCCGTCCGAACCACGGCTCTTCGATCAACCGCGGGCCCCGTCCGAACCACAGCTCCGCGATTGCGCACAGCCCTCGTCCCGGCCATGCTCCGGCGGCCGTGCATCATCACGCTCCGGTGCATCGCGGACCGGCCTACGCCCGCCCGTATCTGGAACCGCGCCACAGGCCGATCCCGTACCATCACTATGGCTACCATTACTTCGGCCACCGGCTCCGCACCCTGCCGATCGGCTATTCGGTGATCCGTGTCGGCTATCGTGACTACTACTATTACGACGGCATCTATTACCGCCCGTACTGGGACGGAGGCTACTACATCTGCCGTCCCCCGCTGGGAACCCGCATTGCCTCGACGCTGTTCGACGTGGCCATGACCACCATCGCCATCAACACCATCCGCAACGAAATCGAACGGGCGCGTCTTGCAGCGGAACTCTCGGGCTACTACGCCGCCCGCAACGCGAACTACACAATCCGAACCAGCGACGATTACTACAACACGAACCTGGTCAGCCAGGCCGGTCAGGACTACTACTACCAGGACGGCGTGTTCTATACCCTCCAGAACGGTGAATACCGCGTGATCGAAGCGCCGATCGGTGCCCTGGTCGAAGAAATCCCCGAAGACTACGACGAAATCGAACTTGGCGGCAAGATCTACTATCAGGTGGAAGACACGCTTTTCAAGCCCACCATCATCAACGGCAAGCTCAACTTCGAAGTTGCCTGCAACCTGTAAACAGTCTCCCGTCCGGACAATTCCGCCAAACTGGCGCAACAATATCGGCCTCTCATGCATTGAGGGGCCGATTGCTTTGCGCCTGGGGCCGTAATCGGGAGTTGGCGCAAGGACATCCCCACTCAATGCGTCTGGAACGCCGTCACTTTTGCGCCTATTTGGCGAAACTGCTCACAGAGAGCTCCAAATGAGGAGGGCTCGATCGAAGGCCGCTGCCCGACAAACAAAGAAGCCGACCCATCTGGGGCCGGCCTCTTTGTTTTCGTCATGCCCGGCGCAACCGGGCATCTTTCTTTACTTCTTCTTTACTTCTTCGACGGGCTCGACGTGCGGTTTGACCGAGATGAGTTCCACCTTGAAGGTCAGGGCTTCGTGCGGGTGGATGTCACCGCCGGCGCCGCGCTCGCCATAAGCGAGGTCAGCGGGGATGTAGAGCATGATTTCACCACCTTCGCCCACATACTGCAGACCTTCCGTCCAACCGCGGATCACGCCGTTCAACGGGAACGTGGCAGTCTGTTCGCGTTCGTAAGAAGAATCGAACACATGACCGTCGAGGTTGGTACCCTCATAGTTGACTTCCACCGTGTCGGCTGCGGCCGGCTTGACGCCATTACCTTCACGGACAATCTTGTAGAGGAGGCCCGATTCGGTCTTGACCACACCGTCTTCCTTCGCCTTGGCGGCGAGCATGTCTTCGCTGCGTTTCTTCATCTCCTCGCCGATCGCCTGGGAACGTTTTTCCATAAAACCGTTCACGATCTGCTGGAACTGCATGTAGTCGATTTCGACACCGGAGGTTGCGGCCTGGATGCCTTTGATGATCTGCTTGGCGCTAAGCGGACCGAAATCACTCTGCTTGAGCGACATACCCGTGGAGTACCCAATCATGAAACTGACGGAGTCCACATCCGTTTTCGTAATGTTGGCAGGCTGTTTGCCGTCCGACGTCTTCTGGTCGCAGGAAGTCAGCGAAAGAGCTCCCAACGCACAGATAGCAACGATAGTAAGAATCTTTTTCATGTACTTATATTTATTGACGTTTCTTTCGCGCCGCAAATATAGCAAAAGTTCGAAAAAAATCTCTGAAACTGCTGGGAATCCGTTTTTTTTTCATAACTTAGTGCTATGAACATCACTTCGGACGACCTTCACGACAAATTAAAAGAGTTTTTTGGTTGGGATGCCTTCAAGGGCAACCAGGAAGAAATCATCATGCACCTGGTCGGAGGCGGAAATGCCTTCGTCCTGATGCCCACAGGCGGCGGCAAGTCGCTTTGCTATCAGCTTCCGGCGCTCTGCCTGCCCGGGACGGCCATTGTCATCTCACCGCTGATCGCGCTGATGAAAAACCAGGTTGATGCCATCCGCGGTTTCATCCAGAACAAAGAAGGCATCGCCCACTTCCTCAATTCGTCGCTCAACAAGGCGCAGATCGCCGAAGTGAAAGCCGACCTCCTGTCGGGCATCACCAAACTCCTTTACGTCGCGCCAGAGTCTCTGACCAAGGAAGAGAACATCCAGTTGCTCAAGCAGCTTACCATCTCGTTCTACGCCATCGATGAAGCCCACTGCATCTCCGAGTGGGGCCACGACTTCCGTCCCGAGTACCGCCGTATCCGGGACATCATCGGCCAGATCCAGAAAGCGCCCATCATCGCGCTGACCGCCACTGCTACGCCCAAGGTCCAGTCTGATATCCAGAAAAACCTCGGCATGCTCGACGCCCGGGTATTCAAGGATTCCTTCAATCGTGAAAACCTCTACTATGAGATCCGCGACAAGTCGAACCCCAAGCGCGACATCATCAAATTCATCAAGGAGAACGCCGGCAAGAGCGGGATCATCTACTGTCTCAGCCGTAAAAAGGTGGAGGAAATCGCCCAGCTTTTGACCGTCAACGGCATAAAGGCACTGCCCTACCATGCCGGCATGGACGCCGCCACGCGGGCCCACAACCAGGACGCCTTCCTGATGGAAGAAGTGGACGTGATTGTCGCCACCATCGCCTTCGGCATGGGCATCGACAAGCCGGACGTACGCTTTGTCATCCACTACGACATCCCGAAGAGTCTGGAAGGCTACTATCAGGAAACCGGGCGGGCTGGACGCGACGGCCGCGAGGGCCAGTGCATCGCGTTCTACAGTTACAAGGACATCCAGCGCCTCGAAAAATTCATGCAGGGCAAGCCCGTTTCCGAACAGGAAATCGGGAAGCAGCTGCTCATGGAGACAGTCTCCTATGCCGAGTCCAACCAATGCCGGCGCAAAATCCTGCTCAACTATTTCGGAGAAGACTATCCGCAGGACAACTGCGGTATGTGCGACAATTGCCTCTATCCCAAGAAGCAGTTTGACGGCCGTGAGGAGATGAGCTTGGTCATCGAATTGATCCTCTCCCTGAAAGAGGCTTTCAAGGCCGACCATCTGGCCGCCATCCTGGCCGGTGTGAGCAACTCCATCATCAAATCATACAACCACCATCACCACCCGCTCTTCGGTTTCGGCCGTGACCGCGGCGTCCGCTTCTGGAGCGCAGTGATCCGGCAAGGCCTGGTTCTCCATCTGCTCGACAAGGACATTGACCGCTACGGCCTGATCTCCGTCACGCCGGCGGGACAGCGTTTCTACGAACAGCCTTATCAGTTGATGCTTACGGAAGACCGCGAGTTCGTCGAAGGCGAAGACGATGATGACGACGAGATGCCGGTGGGCGCCGGCAAGCACAGCCAGAATGCCGGCGGCGGAGGCGACCAGCAACTGCTGGCCATGCTCAAAGATGTGCGGAAAGATCTGTCCCGGAAACAGAACCTGCCTGCCTGGGTCATCTTTTCAGACCCGAGCCTTGAGGACATGTCGATCCAGTATCCCATGACGATCGAGGAGCTCAAGAACTGTCAGGGCGTAGGCGAAGGCAAGGCCCGCAAGTTCGGCAAGCCGTTCATTGAACTGATCGCCAAATATGTAGAGGAAAACGAAATCATCCGTCCCGACGATTTCGTAGTCAAGTCGGTCGTCAACCGCTCGGCCAACAAAGTCTATATCATCCAGAGCATCGACCGTAAGCTGCCGTTCGAGGATATCGCCCGCACAAAAGACATGGATCTCGACGAACTGCTCGACGAGATCGAATCGATTGTCAGCGCCGGAACCCGCCTCAATATCGACTATTACATCCGGCAGACCATCGACGACGACAAAGTCGATGACATCTATTACTATTTCCGCGATGAAGCCGACACCGACTCCGTAACCGACGCCATGAAAGAACTGGGCGCGGACTATACCGAAGAAGAGGTCCGGCTGGTCCGCATCAAGTTCTTGTCGGAGGTGGGGAACTAAAAAAGATACCCGGTCGCGCCGAGCATGACGACGGCTGGAGATCATCTCGCTGATTATTAGCTGCAAACAACAATCCTACCTGCCCGGAAACGAGCAGGTAGGATTCATTTAATGCGGTATTTATCAGCGAGTTAAGCTCCAGTCGGGCCGTGGTTGTTATCCGCAGTAGTAGTATTTCCGGACGAGCTCGGCCATCTTCTTGGGGTCGTTGGCGGCGTCGTGGCGGATGTGCTGGTCTTTGTAGCTCTTGAGTTTGGCGATGGTACCGTCGATCAGGCTGGGGGAGAAGATGCCGTCCTTTTCGTAGAGGGCGCGGTTCTTCTCGAGGCAGAGGGCGGATTCGTGGCAGGAGGCAGGGAGCTGCTCGAGGGAGTTGAGCAGGGCTTCGTTCTTCTTGTCGTGAATATTCACGTCCACGTAGGTCTGCCGGGCCACGTCGAGGGCGTCGGGCATCTCGAAGCCGGTGCGGGCGGCAGTTACCAGTCCGGCCAGCATGTTGTAGATGTCGGCACTTCCGTCACCGGAGCGCATCTCCACGGTCTGCTTGTCGGGGATGACGAAGTCGTTGGGATCTTCGAGGGGATTGGCCAGGGCGCACATGCTGCGGTTCACGCTCCAGCCCAGCGGCACGCGGACGAGCACCGAACGGTTGCGGTCGCCCCAGCAGACGCTGGTCGGCGCTTCCTGATGCGGCACGAGGCGGAAGTACGAAGTGGGATTGGTGTTGCCGAAAGCGGTCAGCGACGAAGCAAACTTCATGTAGCCGGCGATGGCGCGGCGGGCGTCGTCGGAGAGGGAGCCGTCCTTGATCATGACGGAATGGTCGCCTTTCATCATCCGGGTGTGGAAATGGAGGCCGCTGCCGGCTTTTCCGGTGGTGATCTTCGGAGCGAAAGTAATGTCGAGGCCGTATTCATACGCCAGGGAGCGAAGAATCCACTTGGCCATCAGCAACTGGTCGGCCGCCGATTCCACGGGGTTGACCAGGAACTCGATTTCGTTCTGTTCGTAGATTTTGCCGCCGAGGGTAAAGTTTCCTACCTCACAGTGACCGTACTTGATCTGGCCGCCTACTTGGGCGATGCAGCGGATGGCCTCGGCACGGAAGGATTCAAACTTGGCGAACGGGGTGGATTCATGATAGCCGTGCTGGTCTTCGGCCGGAAAACGCTCGTCGTCTTCAGCCACGATGTAGAACTCGAGTTCGCCCATGGCCTCGAATGTGTAGCCGGTCCGCTCCCGGAAAGCCTGGTGAGCCTTGCGGAGGGTGAATTCCGGTGCGCTCTCAAGGGGTAGGCCGTCTTTGGTGAAATAGCTGCAAAGGAACCCGATGGTCGGGATCTCCTGGAACGGGTCGAGATAGGCCGTGCTGAAGCGCGGGATCACGTAGAGGTCGCTGCTGTCGGCGGCGATATAGGGGAAAAGGCTGGAACCGTCCACCCGCTCGCCGTAAGAGAGGATGGTCTCCAGGTATGAACGGTTGGTGACCGGGAAGTTCAGCGTCTTGAGGCGGCCGTCGGCGGCGACGTAGCGGAAGTTGACGATGCGGATCTCGTGACCGATGATGTAGTCGATCAGGTCCTTTTTCGTAAACGCGGCGGGTTCCTTGCCGATCGCGGCTACCAGTGGATTGATGTTATATTCGCAGAAAGTGCTCATAATGACGTTTAAATTGATATATACGGACACAAAGGTAATTAAAATTCGTATATTTGTGCCAGCACTATGGATACATTCAAGCGCGTCCTGTCGTATGCCCGGCCCTTCGGCCGGCGCTTGCCCGCGTACCTGCTGCTGTCGGTCTTTTCCGTCATCTTCGGGGTGGTGAACTATGGCCTGCTCGGCCCGCTGTTGACGGTTCTGTTTGAGAACGAGACAGCCTCCGCAGAACTGGTGAGGCCCGAGTTTGCGTGGAGCATCGACTACGTCACTGAATGGTTCCGGTGGCTGCTTTCTTCGGTTCTGCGCGGCAGGGGCGTGGTGGCTGGCCTGATGCTGGTGTCCGGTGCTATCGTGGTATCGTGCCTGTTGGCCAACCTCTGCCGGTACCTGTCACAGCGCATCCTCGTAGTGTTGGAAACCCGGCTGATGAAGAACCTCCGGCAGGCGTTGTTTGCCAAGATCGTCTCCCTGCCGGTGGGGTGGTTCACCGAGCGTCGCAAAGGCGATGTGCTCTCGAGTATCTCCAATGACGTATCCGAAGTCCAGAACACGATAGCCGGCAGTTTCCATGTCTTTTTCCGGGAGCCGATCCTGGTGCTCGGCTTTCTGGCGATGCTGCTCTACATGTCGCCGCAGTTGACGCTGGTCTCGCTGATCGCCCTGCCGATTTCGGCCCTGATCGTATCCCGTATCACCCGGAAACTCCGGGCAGGCTCTGTGGAAACGCAGCATCTGATGGGCCGGATCCTGAGTCATTTTGAAGAAGCCATTGCCGGTTCGCGCATCATCAAGGCATTCAATGCCCGTGACTATGCAGCCCAGCGCTTCGATGCGGTGAACGACCGGCACCGCCGCGTCCTGCGACAGGTCCGGAACCGACAGGAACTGGCGTCTCCCGTATCGGAATTCCTGGGAGTCAGCATCGCAGCCGCCGTACTCTTTTATGGTGGCTGGCTCAATCTCCATGGCAATCTGGGCATGACCTGGCCGCAGTTCATCGTCTATATCATGTTCTACTGGCGGGTACTGGAACCGGCCAAGACGATTGCCAAGCAGTATGCGCTGGTGCAGAAGGGACTGGTTTCGGCCGACAGGATCTTTGCCATCCTTGACACGCCGGAAGTCGTCTCCGATGGAAAACAGAGGATCTCCGGATTCCGGGAAGCCGTCACGTTCGACCACGTCGATTTCTCTTATGGTGGCGAGCCGGTGCTCCGGGACGTTTGTCTGACGATCCCCAAAGGCCGGACAGTTGCCGTAGTGGGCCCGTCAGGCGCCGGTAAAACGACGATGGCCGACCTGCTGCCGCGATTCTACGACGTGACCGGAGGCGCTGTCCGCATCGACGGAACGGACATCCGTACCTTCTCGCTTGAAAGCCTGACGGCCCTGATGGGCATCGTGCCGCAGGAGCCGTTCCTGTTCAACGGCACTGTTCATGAGAACATTGCTTTTGCGATGCCGGACGCCTCTCGCGAGGCCGTCGTCGCGGCAGCCCGCGTGGCCAACGCAGATGAGTTCATCGCCCAGCTTCCGCAAGGATACGACACCAACATCGGCGACCGCGGCGCGAAGTTGTCGGGCGGCCAGCGGCAGCGCATTGCCATCGCGCGGGCCGTGCTCAAGAATCCTCCGATCCTGATCCTCGACGAAGCCACATCCGCACTCGACACCGAAAGCGAGCGGCTGGTTCAGGATGCGCTCACGCACCTGATGGGCGGCCGGACTTCGCTGGTCATCGCCCATCGTCTTTCGACCATCCGGCACGCCGACGAGATCTTCGTCGTGCAGGACGGACGCATCGTGGAACATGGAACCCACGAAAATTTGGTTGCAAATCACGGTCTTTATTCGCATCTTTGCAACTTGCAGGATTTTTCATAGAACACTGACATGTCAAAGAAACCCTCTCGTAAAAGATCTCTCAACGTGCTGCTGGAGCAAAGTTTCCAGAAAAACTGGGACCGTCCGGCCCTTTCCAATTATAATCAGCAGACGTTCTATTATAAAGATGTGGCCCGCAAGATTGCGGAGCTGCACCTTTTCTTCGAAGCATGCGGGCTCAAGCCCGGTGACAAGGTGGCTGTCTGTTCCCGCAACCAGGTCAACTGGGCCATCGCCTATCTGGCCGGGATGACCTACGGTGCGGTCGTCGTGCCGATTCTCCATGAGTTCCAACCCACCAACCTCCGGCATCTGGTAGCACATTCCGACGCACGGATCTTCTTCGTGGGCGACAACATCTGGAAAAATATGGAAGAATTGGACTTGCCCGGCGTTGAGGTCGTGGTCCGGCTGACGGATTTCCAGGTGGTCCGGACAGTCAACCCCGTGGCTGCAGCTGTCATGGAGGAGCTGGACAAGCGGATGGCGCAGCGCTACGAAAAAGGGTTCGGTCCGAACGACCTGCACTACTATGTGGATCAGCCGGAAGAACTGGCACTGATCAGTTATACTTCCGGTACCTCGGGCTTCTCGAAAGGCGTGATGATTCCGTACCGGGCCCTGCTCTCCAATGTACAGTTCGCCTGCGAAGCGGAGCCGCACATGGACTGCAACTCCCGGATGGTTTCGATGCTGCCCACTGCCCACATGTACGGTATGGTCTTCGAGTTCCTGTTCGAGATGACCATCGGCGCCCATGTCTTTTTCCTGACGCGGCTGCCCAGTCCCAAGATCATCCTGGAAGCGATGAACTCGGTCAAACCCGACACAATCATCGCCGTCCCGCTGGTCATCGAGAAGATTTACAAGAACATGCTGGTTCCTTTCATCAGCAAGGCACGCATCAAGCTGATGCTCAACCTGCCGGTGCTCGACAAGATGGTCAAGAACAAGTTCCGCGACAACCTGATCCAGGCATTCGGCGGCAAGTTCGGTGAAGTCATCATCGGCGGTGCGCCGTTCAACCGCGAGGCGGAGGCGTTCTTCAAGCGCATCAACTTCCCCTTTACGATCGGCTACGGCATGACGGAATGCGCACCCATCATCACTTATGTACATTGGGACAAAACCAAGCTTTACTCCTGTGGCAAAGCGGCGCCCCGCATGAAGATCAAGATCGATTCCGACAATCCGAAGAAAATCCCCGGCGAGGTGCTGGTCAAAGGCGACAATGTGTTTCTGGGTTACTACAAGAATGAACTGGCTACCAAGGACGCTTTCGTGGACGGCTGGTTCCGCACCGGAGACATGGGCATTATCGACGGCGACGGTTACCTTTATCTGAAAGGTCGTTGCAAGAGCATGATCCTCGGACCTTCCGGCCAGAACATCTATCCCGAGGAGATTGAGAGTATCCTCAACAACATGCCTTATGTGGTGGAATCGCTGGTCATTGAGGACGACTTCAAACTGGTCGGACTGATCTATCCGGATTTCGAGCAGGCGCAGGAAGACGGCCTGGACCGCGAACAGTTGCATGCCAAGCTCACTGAGGGAATGCAAGTGGCCAATCTGGAACTCGACCAGTACTGCAAGCTGAACCGGATAGAGATTGTGGACCAGGAGTTCGAGAAGACGCCCAAACGCAGCATCAAACGCTACCTCTACCAGCGTGGCGTAAATGGACAGTAACATGGACAAGGAAAAGAAATTCGACAGGAGCTATCTGGAGATGGCCTCGGTGTGGGCGAAGAATTCGTACTGCGCCCGCCGCCAGGTCGGCGCCATCCTGGTCAAGGACCGGATGATCATTTCGGACGGCTACAACGGGACGCCTTCCGGATTCGAGAATGTGTGTGAAGACGAGAACGGTGTGACCAAGCCCTACGTGCTGCATGCCGAGGCCAACGCCATTACCAAGGTGGCCAAGAGCAGCAACAGCAGCCTGGGCGCTACGCTTTATGTGACGGCCTCGCCCTGTATGGAGTGCGCCAAACTGATTATCCAGGCCGGTATCAGCCGGGTGGTCTATCTGGAAGAATACAGGATTACGGACGGTGTGGACCTGTTGCGCCGGGCCGGCATCCAGGTGGAAAAATTCGAATAGCCCATGGATCCCAAGAACTTGAACCGGCTGCTGACCATCGGATGGGTAGTAGCCCTGACACTCCTGCTGGTCCTGGCGTGCCGCGTCTGGCCGAACGCCCGGAAAAATGAAGTGAAGATTCCCGAATCGGATTGGGCGAAACTGATGCTTGTACTCCGAAGCGTGGACCGTGACTATGTGGATCCCATCGACCAGAAGGCCGTGACGGAGCAGATCCTGCCCGATATCCTGGCCAAGCTCGATCCCCATTCGCTCTACCTGCCGCCCGTTGAAATGGAAGAGGCGGAGCAGGATCTCCAAGGTGGCTTCGACGGCATCGGCATCCAGTTCAATGTGCCCAATGACACCGCTGTGGTGACGCATGTCATTGCGGGCGGCCCTTCCGAGAAGGCAGGCCTGCTTTCGGGTGACCGCATCCTCCAGGTGGACGACCGGGTGATTGCGGGCACGAAGACCCCGCAGGATACGATGGTCCGCCTGATGAAGGGCAAGCGCGGCACGCAAGTCATGATTCACGTGAAGCGGGAAGGAGTAAAAGATCCGATCCAGTTTCCCATCACACGCGGTGTGATCCCGGTCAACAGTGTGGACGTAGCCTTCATGCTTGACGATACCACGGGCTATATCAAGCTCTCCAAGTTCGCCAAGAGCACCTATCTGGAATTCCTCAAGGCGGCGCTTGGCCTGCGGGAGAAGGGAATGCGCCGGCTGGTCTTCGACCTGCGCGACAATACGGGCGGCTATCTCGACCAGGCGCTGATGCTTTCCAATGAGTTCCTTGAGAAAGGCGACCTCATCGTTTACATGGAAGGACGCAACCGTCCCCGCAGTGACGTCTTTGCCGACGGGAAAGGAAGTTGCCGCGACATCGAGCTGGCCGTGCTGATCAATGAGGGATCGGCTTCTTCCAGCGAAATCTTTGCCGGGGCGATGCAGGACAACGACCGCGCGACACTCTATGGACTGCGCTCCTTCGGCAAAGGACTGGTGCAGGAGCCGCTCTTTTTCAGTGACGGTTCAGGAATCCGGCTCACCGTGGCCCGCTATCATACTCCTTCGGGGCGGTGCATCCAGAAACCTTATGGTGAAGACTACGGATACGACATTTATGAGCGGTATCTGCACGGAGAAATGACGAGCGTGGACAGCATCAAGGTCAACGATACCCTGAAATTCGAGACACGTGCCGGACGGACGGTCTATGGCGGCGGCGGGATCATCCCTGACGTCTTCGTCCCCCTCGACACCACCCATTATACAGAGTTTCTGGGCAAATGCAACCGGCAGAGCCTGCAGGTGAAGTTCGCCAACCAGGTGGCCGACCGTCACCGCAGTACTTTGCGGGAGATCCGCGACCTGCCTGCGCTCAACCGTTTCCTCGACGGACTGGATCTCAAACGCGACTTCCTTGCCTATGCCGCTACACAGGGTGTCGTGCCGGGACCGGGCGACTGGAATGTCTCCGGCGACGTGATTCTGGTCCAGGTCCGGGCGCTGGTCGGGCGCAATACGCCCATGAACGACGAGGCGTTTTATCCGATCTATCTGACGATTGACAACGTGATTGATGCGGTGATGAAAAAAGAGTGAAGTGAAACTTTTTTGGATTTTATCCGTATAAATATTGTTTTCTCGCATAAAATCTAAAAAATAATGAAACTGTCACAGTTTGGATTTGAACTTCCGCCGGATCTGATCGCCAAGTATCCCTCCCCGGAACGGGATGAGTGCCGCCTGATGGTGGTACACAAGGATACGGGCGCCATCGAGCACCGGATTTTCAAGGATATCATTGAGTATGCGGCTCCGCACGACTTGTTCGTGTTCAACGACGCCAAAGTGTTCCCGGCCCGGATGAGCGGCAACAAGGAAAAGACCGGCGCCGAGATCGACGTGTTCCTATTGCGTGAGCTCAACCGCGACCAGCGGCTGTGGGACGTCCTGGTGGACCCCGCCCGCAAGATCCGGATCGGCAACAAACTCTATTTCGGAGAGAATGACAGCCTGGTGGCCGAAGTAATTGACAATACCACCTCGCGTGGCCGTACGCTCCGTTTCCTGTTTGACGGAACCTACGAGGAGTTTCGGGAAACGCTTTATCAAATGGGCTCCCTGCCGGTTCCCCGGTGGATCCGTCAGCACGCGGAAGAGATTGATAAAGAACGCTTCCAGACAATCTTCGCCAGTAAAGAGGGCGCCGTGGCCTGCCCTGCCGCCGGCCTGCATTTCGGCCGTATCCTCTTCAAGAAGATGGAGATCCGCGACATCGACCGCACCTTCCTGACGCTCTACATGGGCAATGCGCATTTCCACAACGTGGATGTGGAGGACCTCTCGAAACACAAGATGGACTCCGAGCAGTATTCCATCTCGGAAGAAACAGCCGCGGCGGTCAACGCCGCCCGCGGACGCGGCAACAAAGTGTTCGCAGTGGGCATTACGGTCGTCCGGGCATTGGAGACCTATGTCACGACCAAGAAGGAAATCCGGGCCTTCGACGGCTGGACCAACAAGTTCATTTTCCCGCCGTATCAGTTCTCGATTCCTGATGCCATGGTCACCAACTTCCACCTGCCCTACAGTACGATGCTGATGACCACCGCTGCTTTCGGCGGCTACCAGCACATCATGGACGCCTACAAAGTCGCCATCGAGCAGGGCTATCAGTTCGGTACCTATGGCGACGCGATGCTGATCATCTGAAACTTTTTTAACAATCTTCTGCAGGCGGATATTGCTTTTCTGTCGGCGGTAACCGGGTCGGACTCCGTATCTTCGTGAGAAAAAGAGATGGAGTCCGATCTTTCTGTTTATTATTGTGCGCTGAGCCGGGTCTTTGCGTACAAGTGTGCCGCCGGCCGGAGGCTGGTGGAGGTTTTTGGTGGCGCTTCGGGCGTCTTCCGCGCTCGTCGTGATGAATTGTCCGCCGTGATGCGTGGTGGAGAGGATTTTGTGGCGCAGTTGTTTGATCCGGCTTTGTTGGAATGGGCCGGCCGTGAGGTGGCGTGGGCACAGAGCCATGGCGTCCGCCTGTTGGCTTTGGGCTGTCCCGGTTATCCACGGCGGCTGGCAGAGTGTGACGATGCTCCATTGATGCTCTATTGCTGCGGTGCGGCTGATTTGGACGCAGAACGTGTGCTGGCTGTCGTAGGAACACGCAAGGCTACCTGGCAAGGACGGGAGGCTTGCCGGCGTTTGATTGCCGCATTGGGCGGATTGGATCCGAAGCCGCTGATTGTCAGTGGGCTGGCTTTGGGCATCGACGGCTGCGCCCATGCGGCTGCTTTAGAAAATGGCCTGCCTACGGCCGGCGTGCTGCCCTGTGGCCCCGATGAAATCTATCCCCGGCAGCACCGCGAACTGGCCTTGCGGATGATGGAGCATGGTGCGTTGGTGACCGATTTCGCCCGTGGCACGGCACCCGCCGCTTTCACTTTCCTGCGGCGGAACCGTATCATCGCCGGCCTGGCCGATGCGACGCTGCTGGCCGAGTCTTTCCGCAAAGGCGGAGGACTGATCACGGTTTCGCTCGCCAGTTCCTACAACCGGGAGACGTTTGCGGTGCCGGGCCGGATTTCAGATGCCTCGTTTGAGGGTTGTAACCGGCTCCTGGCCAGGCAGGAAGCTTCCGCGGTGGTGGACGAGGAGACCATTCCGGATGCATTGGGCTGGGCCTCTGTACTCCGCCGGACACAGCGTCGTTCTCTTTTCCGTCCCGACGATACGCCGTTGCGCCGCGAAGCCATCCGCCTGCTGCAGGAACGGGCTCCACTCTCGGCCGACGAACTGGCCGCCTTGCTGCAGATCGAGGGACGCGACGCTGCCGTCTTGCTGCTGGAACTCGAAATGGAGGGCCGTGCAGTAGCCGACGGCAACAAATTTTTCTTAACTTTGTAAGTCATGTTGATCGATACCCACTGCCATCTGTATGACGAAGCGTTCCGCGACGACTTCGAGGCGGTGCTGACGCGCGCCCGGGAAGCAGGAATCGAAGCTTGTGTGATGCCCGGTATTGACCGTTCCTGCCACGACGCTTTGCTTGCCGTGGCTGATGCACTGCCCGGTTTCGCTTATCCTTGTATCGGCCTGCATCCGACTTCAGTGGGGGAAGATTGGCAGGAGGAACTTGATTTCGTCAGGAAACATCTGGCCGACCGTCCCTGGCGTGCTGTCGGTGAGATCGGCCTCGACGAGTATTGGTCCAAAGAGTTTGTGGAGGACCAGATCCGTGTGCTGGAGGAACAGGTTGTCCTGGCTGCAGAAGCGGACCTGCCGGTCATTATTCATCTGCGCGAGGCGACTGATGATTTCTTCCGGGTACTGGAAGATCTGCGAGGCGTTTCGTTCCGGGGCGTGCTGCACGCTTATACTGGAAGTTACGAGTTGTACCGCCGCCTGCTGACCCTTGGCGATTTCCATTTCGGCATCGGCGGCGTGGTGACCTACAAGAATGCCGGCATCGCTTCGGCAGTGGAAAAGATGTCGCTGCAGGATATCCTGCTGGAGACCGACTGCCCCTGGCTCACGCCGGTTCCTTTCCGGGGGAAGCGCAACGAACCGGCGCATGTGCGGCTCGTCGCCGAAAAAATCGCTCAGATCAAGCAAGTCCCGTTGGAGGAAGTGGCCGCCGCGACCACATCCAACGCCAGGGCTTTCTTTAAACTATAGTTTTATGGACAGGAAGATACTTCTCATCTACACAGGCGGTACGATCGGCATGAAAGAGAATCCCGATACGCTGCTGCTCGAACCGTTTGATTTCAACCAGATTCTCCAGGAAGTGCCGGAGCTGCGCAAGTTCGGTTTCCAGATCGATTCGCTCTCGTTCGATCCGGTCATCGATTCTTCGGACGCACGCCCCGAATTCTGGGTGTCCCTGGCCGAGATCATCCGCGACCGGTACGACGATTATTGCGGCTTCGTCATCCTGCACGGCACCGATACGATGGCTTATTCCGCGTCGGCGCTCAGTTTCATGCTGGAGAATCTTGAAAAACCGGTCATCTTCACAGGCAGCCAGTTACCGATCGGCATGCTCCGTACCGACGGGAAGGAAAATCTCATCGACTCTCTCGAACTGGCCGCGGCCCGCGACAAGGATGGCCATCCCTATGTGAGCGAGGTTTGCATTTATTTTGAGACCGAACTCTTCCGCGGAAACCGTACGACGAAGTACAGCGCCGAGAATTTCAGCGCCTTCTGCTCGCCCAACTATCCCTCACTGGCGCAAGTGGGTACGCATATCAAGTACAATACCCAGGCGCTCTATCATCCGGCGGAGTGGGGGAAGCCCCTGCTCCTGCACACGCGGCTCGATCCGCGCGTGGCCGTGCTCAAACTCTTTCCCGGCATCACCGAGACTTTCGTCCGGGCTGTCCTCTCGACGGAAGGGCTGCGGGCCGTGGTACTCGAAACCTTCGGTTCCGGGAACGCACCCTCCGCGCCCTGGTTCCTCAAGGTCCTGTCGGAGTTCACGGCCAGCGGCGGCATTGTCGTCAACATCACCCAGTGCCAGACGGGAACCGTGGACATGGGAACTTACGCCAACGGGGACACGCTCCGTCAGGCCGGCGTCGTATGCGGAAAAGACATGACGACCGAAGCTGCCGTAACAAAATTATTTGTGCTTTTGGGTCAATATAGTGATAATAAGACAGTTGGTATAAAAATGGAAATTGGGGTCAGTGGAGAAATTTCTAAGAAATAGTGATACTTTCCGAAAAAATTGTTAAATTGCAAAGAATTTTGGGGCGGAAACCCGCCGACTGAAACTATAACTATTTAAATACAGTGTTTAATAATTAATCAAAAAACCTATGAAAAAAATTTTCATGTTTTTGGCAGTGATCGGTCTCCTGACCCTTTCTGCTGAGTACCAGAAGACTTTTGCGCAGGACAATCAGGCTGCCGAGCAGACTGAGGCTGTGGCTCAAGCCAACGATGAGGTTGTCGATCCGTTCGCGGCCGCGCCGAACGACAAACCGATTCACCAGCAGCTCAAGAAGCTCTTCATCGATGGTGGTGCAACCTTCATGTCCCTCGTGTTGTTGTGCCTCATCCTCGGTCTGGCCATCGCCATTTCGAAGATCATTACACTGAGCATCGCCCAGAAGAACAACACCAAACTCCTGAACAAGATTGAGGACTGCCTCCAGAACGAAGGTGTCGACAAGGCTTACGAACTCTGCCGCAACACGCCGGGTCCGGTGGCCCGTATCTTCACGCAGGGTCTCCTCCGCGTCAAGGACGGCCAGGGCATCGAGAAGGCTGAGAAATCGGTCATCGAATACGGCTCCGTCGAAATGGGTAAACTTGAGAAAGGCCTCTCCTGGATCGGTCTGTTCATCGGCATCGCTCCGCAGTTGGGCTTCATGGGTACCGTTCTCGGTCTGATCCAGGCCTTCGACGCCATCGAGGTCGCTGGTGATATCAGCCCGGCTCTGGTTGCTGGTGGTATGAAAGTGGCTCTGATCACCACCGTCGGCGGTCTGGTCGTCGCCATCATCCTGCAGCTGTTCTACAACTATATCATTTCCAAGATCGACACCATCGTCGTGGACATGGAAGATTCTTCCATCTCGCTCGTCGACATGCTGGTCAAGTACAGCAAATAGCAAATATTTAGTAACAACCTTCATTCACTGAATTTGTTATGAAAGAAGCTAACGAAAAAAGAGAAAACAGGCCCTGGAGAATTCTGGAGTTGATCCTGTTCGTGGTCTCGTTGGTGTTCTTCGGCATCGTCTTCGCGCAGAATCCGCAGACGGTCGAAGCATCATCGCTCAACCCGTTCCTCTATTGGATCTACGCTCTGGTGCTTCTTGCGATCTGCGTGACCCTGCTCTTCCCGCTGGTCGCGTCGTTCAAGGACAAGAAGAAACTCCTGCGTCTGATCATTCTCATCGTGGCGGTCGTCGTCATTGTCGGCGGCGCCTGGCTGCTGGCTCCCGGCAAACCGATCGAGACCAACGCCATTACCAAACCCAGCGACTTCAAGCTTGCTGATGCGGTGCTTTATGTTTCCTACCTGGCCATTATCGGTGCTGTGGTAGCCCTTTGCTGGAGCGCCCTCCGTAACGCATTCAAAAAATAGAAATTTAGTATGGCTAAGAAAAAGGTTCCTGAAATCAACGGCTCATCAATGGCGGATATCGCGTTCATCGCGCTGATTTTCTTCCTGATGGTGACGACGATGGACAAGGAGGAGGGTATCGCCCGCCAGCTCCCGCCGATTCCGCCTGAGGATCAGAAGGTGGAAAACCAGGAGGTCAACCGTCGTAACATCATCCAGGTCAAGATCAATGCGAACGACCGCCTCTTGGCCGGCAGTCAACCGATGGATGTCAGCCAGCTGAAAGATAAGATCAAAGAATTCATGACCAACCCTTACGATGACCCGAACCTCCCTGAAAAAGAAGTCAAGGACGTGAAGGGCGTCGGACCGGTTCCCGTTTCCAAGGGTGTTATTTCGTTGCAGAACGACCGTGGTACTACGTATCAGGCCTACATCACCGTCCAGAACGAGTTGGTGAAGGCCATCAACGAGCTCCGCGACGACTTCGCGATGAAGACCTTCGGAAAGAAGTATTCCAAACTGACCGAAGAGCAGCAGGAGTCCGTCCGTGAGGCGGTTCCCCAGCGTATCTCCGAGGCGGAACCGAAGGATGTCAGAAAGAAATAGGAGGATTCAGTATGGCTAAATTCATCAAAGAGAATAAAGGTGAACTTCCGCAGATGAATACTTCGTCCCTGCCGGACATCGTGTTCATCATCCTGATGTTCTTCATGGTGTGTACCTCCATGCGCCAGACGGAGACGAAGGTGCGCGTCCGTACGCCGCAGGCGTCCGAGATTGCGAAGCTCGACCGGAAGGACCTGGCTACCTATATCTATATTGGTACGCCCTCCCAGCAGTATCAGAAGGAATACGGAACGGATTCCCGTATCCAGCTGAATGATGTCATTTGCAAGGACAACAACGACTTGAGCTCGATCCGCGACTTCATCGCCGCTGAGCGCGAGAAGATTTCCGAGGCTGACCGCCCGTTCATGCAGGTCAACATCAAGGCAGACCAGGATACCCGCATGGGTATCATCACTGATGTGAAGCAGGAGCTTCGCCGGTGCTCCGCCCTGAAGATCATGTATGGCGCAAGGAAAGGCGGAGTCCAGAAATGACGAATGCCTGAATCAAGGAAAGGGTGGCTTCGTCCACCCTTTCTTTTATTTGAAATGACGATGAAGAAGATTTTTGTTTGGATGGCAGCTGCCGCCCTGCTGTGTCTGGCGGTTTCCTGCGGAAGGCAGGAGAAAGACGCGAAATACGTTTTTTATTTCATTGGCGATGGCATGGGTGCCACCCACGTAGCCGCCGCGGAGGCCTATCTGGCCCAGGAACGCGGTGTGATCGGGATGGATCCACTTTGCTTCACCCAGTTTCCGGTGATGGGCGAGGCAGTTTCCTGCTCGGCCAACAACATCATCACCGATTCCTCGGCAGCCGGGACCGCCCTTTCTACGGGCGAGAAGACCAATAACGGCATGCTTTGCATCGCCCCCGACTCCACCACGATTCTGAAAAGTATTGCCTACAAGATACACGATGCCGGCTATAGCGTGGGCGTGATGTCCACGACGCCCATCAACCATGCCACGCCGGCCTCCTTCTTCGGCCACAACATCAAGCGCGGCAATTATTATGAAATCGGCAAAGAACTGCCCGAAACAGGTTTTGAATTCTTTGCCGGCGGCGGCCTTTACCATCCCAAAGGCAAGGAGGGAGACCAGGAAGTGTCGCTATGGGACATGATCACCGAGGGCGGCTACACGCTGGCCTACGGCTATGAAGACTTCAAGACCAAGCAGGATGCCGACCATATTGTGCTTATCCAGAGCGAGGGCTCCGAAGAGATCTGCCCGTATGCCCTGGGCCGGCCCGAAGGTGCTCTCACGCTCTCCCAAATCGTGGAAGCTGCGATTACCGTTTTGGAACGCAACCCCAAGGGGTTCTTCATGATGGCCGAAGGCGGCCTCATCGATTGGACGGCCCACAGCCAGGACCTGGCGGGTACCATCTTCGAGACGCTCGATTTCGACCAGGCCATCGCCGTAGCTTACGCTTTCTACGAGCGTCATCCCAAGGAGACGCTGATTGTGGTGACGGCCGATCATGAGACGGGCGGTCTCGCCCTGGGACGCAAGGGATACAACTATGACCTGACGGTCATCGACAAGATCAAGAACGCTTCCGCTTCGACCGATGTGGAGCAGTATATGAACAACCCCCAGTCGATCGACAGCGTGAACGAGGAAGCCCGGGTCGGTTGGACCACGTATTCGCACTGTGGTGGCCCTGTGCCCGTCTGGGCGGTGGGTGCGCATGCCGGCTTGTTCGCTGCCCGGCAGGACAATACCGATATCCCGAAGAAGATCTGTGCGGCGATGGGAGTCGCTTTTTAATCTGTAACGATGAGGCGAAAATTTTCCGTCCTGTTGCTTGTCTTGCTTTCGGTGGTTTCTGCCTACGCGCAGGAACTGCCGAAGCGCGAATTCCGGGGTGCCTGGCTCCACATCGTCGGCAACCAGCGTATGAAAACGATGTCGCAGGAGCAGATCCGGCAATGGTTCGTCACGTCGCTCGACCAGTTGCAGGCGCAAGGTTGCAATGCCGTGATTTTCCAGGTCCGTCCGCAGGCTGATGCTTTTTATGTGTCGGAACTGGAACCCTGGACCCGGTTTCTGACCGGTGAGCAGGGTGTGGCGCCCGAACCACTGTGGGATCCGCTGCAGTTCATGGTGGAGCAGTGTCATGCCCGCGGTATGGAGTTTCATGCCTGGCTCAACCCTTACCGTGTCACCTCGAACGACCAGGAGCAACTCAGCCCGGAGCATCTCTATTTCCGGAAACCCGAAATCTTCAAACGGTACGGGAAACAGCTCTATTTCGATCCGGGAGAGCCGGAATCGGTGGCTCATACGGTCCGGGTAATTGCCGACATCGTGTCGCGCTATGATGTGGACGCCATCCATTTCGACGACTATTTCTATCCCTATCCGGAGAAGTTCGAGGAGTTTCACGACGACGATTCGTTCGTCAAGTATAGCGAAGCCCAGGGATTTGAATATTGGCAGAAGGGGGACTGGCGCCGCCAAAACGTAGAGACGCTCATCCATGCCGTGAACGACACCATCAAGGCCCTCAAGCCGTGGGTTCGTTTCGGTATCTCTCCGTTCGGCATCCATCGCAACAAGAAAGATACGCCCGACGGCAGCGGCAGCGAGACCAACGGCCTGTCGAACTATGAGCAATTGTTCGCCGATGTGCCGGACTGGGCCGACAAGGGTTACATCGATTACGTCGTGCCCCAACTCTATTGGCGCATCGGTCATCCGCTGGCTGACTATGATGTGCTGATTCACTGGTGGAACGACCGTACGCAGCGGGGCCATCTATACATCGGCCAAAGCATCGGCACTTTCAACGAACCGGATCTGGAGAATCCCGCCGTCACGCAGACAGCCCGCAAATTCCAGTTGGTCCGCGATCTGCCGAACGTGGACGGGAACGTGTGGTGGCCGGGCTGGACGCTGACCGAACACCGCCCGTTTTCCGATACCTTGCAACAGGGCTACCAACGCACGCCGGCCTTGATTCCGGCCTATACCGAGTTGGATTCCATAGCTCCGGACCCCGTTGCTTCATTGCACGTTTCGGGCCGTGGCCTCTCATGGAAGGGCCCTGAGACCGATGATGTGCTGCAGCAGCCGCATTTCTATGTGGTCTATCGGTTCGAAGCTGACGAGCCGGATGACTTCGAACGCAGCAGCGCCATTGTCGCGGTGACTCGCGATACGCATTTCAAGCCTGCAGAAAAACATAACGGCCGGCACCGCTATGCCGTGACGGTCGTAGACAAATGTTGGAACGAAAGTGCACCTTCGAAGGTCATCAAATGGTAACACTTTCATTTTGAACGAAGTGAAGCATCAAACGATATGAAAAGAATCAAGGATTATCTGAGCGGACAGCCGCAGGAAGACATTGTGGTCAGGGGTTGGGTCCGCACCAAACGGGGAAACAAGAACGTGGCGTTCATCGCTTTGAACGACGGTTCCACCATCAACAATATCCAAGTGGTCTGCGACTTGTCGAAATTTGACGAGGCGCTGATGAAACAGATTACTACGGGTGCCTGCCTGTGTGTGCGGGGCGATCTCGTTCCTTCGCTGGGCAGTGGCCAGGCCGTGGAGGTTCAGGCCCACTCCATCGATATCTATGGGACGGCCGACGCCGAGACCTATCCGCTTCAGAAGAAAGGACACAGCATGGAGTTCCTGCGCGAGATTGCGCACCTCCGCCCGCGTACCAATACCTTCGGTGCCGTGCTCCGCATCCGCCATGCCATGGCGTTCGCCATTCACAAGTTTTTCAACGACAAGGGATTCTTCTATCTTCATACCCCGTTGATCACGGCCAGTGACTGCGAAGGGGCCGGTGAGATGTTCCAGGTTACCACGCTTGATCTCGACAATCTTCCGCGCACCGAAGACGGGAAGATCGACTATGCCCAGGATTTCTTCGGCCGGCAGACCTCGTTGACCGTGAGCGGCCAGCTCGAAGGCGAGCTTGGGGCCACGGCGCTGGGCAGCATCTATACGTTCGGTCCGACTTTCCGTGCGGAGAACTCCAATACGCCGCGCCATCTGGCCGAGTTCTGGATGGTGGAGCCTGAGATGGCCTTCTATGATGTGAATGACCTGATGGATCTCGAAGAGGAATTCATCAAGTATCTGGTGCAGTATGCGCTTGACAACTGCCAGGACGATCTGGCTTTTCTCAACAAGATGATCGACCCCGAGTTGATTGCCCGCCTGAAGAGCGTCGTCTCGACAGAGTTTGTACGCCTTACTTATACCGAGGGTATCAAAATCCTCGAAGCAAGCGGCCAGAAGTTCGAGTTCCCGGTTTCCTGGGGCGTGGACTTGCAGAGCGAGCATGAGCGTTACCTGGTGGAGAAGCATTTCGGCAAGCCGGTCATCCTGACCGACTATCCGAAAGACATCAAGGCTTTCTATATGAAGCAGAACGACGACGGCAAGACGGTTCGCGGTACGGATGTTCTCTTCCCGAAGATCGGCGAGATCATCGGCGGCTCCGAGCGTGAGTCGTCGCTCGAGAAACTCAACCGCCGTATCGAGGAACTGCACATGGATACCACCAACCTGTGGTGGTACCTCGACACCCGTCGATACGGTACCTGCCCGCACAGCGGTTTCGGCCTCGGCTTTGAGCGTCTGCTGCTCTTCGTCACCGGTATGAGCAACATCCGTGACGTGATTCCGTTCCCGCGTACTCCCAAAACGGCAGAATTCTAAAAGATAACTATATGTTGATCATCGGCATCGCAGGGGGCTCCGGCTCCGGCAAGACTACGGTTGTGCGGGAAATCGCCCGCCGGATGCATCCGCAGGAGCGGGTGACGGTCATCCCGCAAGACTCCTATTATAAGGATCAGGGACATCTCTCAATGGCGGAGCGTCAGGCTTTGAATTTCGACCATCCCGAATCCATTGACTGGGACTTGCTCGTGCAGCATCTCCGTGCGTTGAAAGCGGGCCGGGCCATCGACCAGCCTACCTATTCCTATATTACTTGCACCAGACAGCCCGAAACCGTGCATGTGGAGCCTTCCGACATCATCATTGTCGAAGGCATCCTGATCTTCACTTGCAAGGAACTGATGGACGAACTCGACATCAAGGTATTCGTCGATGCCGACGATGACGACCGGCTGATGCGCGTCATCACGCGCGATATCGTGGAGCGCGGCAAAAACGTGGAGTGGGTCATTGACCGCTACACCAAGACGGTCAAACCGATGTATCTGCAGTTCATCGCCCCGAGCAAGCGCTACGCCGATATCATCGTGCCGCAGGGCGGACACAACAAGGTGGCAATCAACGTGCTGCTTTCCGGTATCCGGAAAATGGCCAAGGAGAAGGAGCAGGATTAGCATGAAATGGTGGGGCGGACGAGGCAAGGAGGACCGGGTCGGGTTTTACACGACCCTGGTCTTTCATTTGTCCGTCCTGATCATTCTGCTGCTGGTTTCCATCGGCCATGTTGCTACTTCCGAGACTTCTTTCGTACTCGACTTCACCAAGCAGGAGGAGCTTGAAAAGTTGCAGAAAGAGATTGAACTGAAAGAGGAAGTCAACAAGAACCTCGAGGATATGCTGGCCCGTCAGCCACGCGAGCGCATTCGTAACGTAGCCGTCGATGCCGGCAGCAAACTCAGGGACGACCGTTTCAAGAATCCGTCGGAGGTTTATGATGAAGCCCGCGAACTGCAGCGGAAACTCGATGCCTCCCGGCGCGATGCACTGGCCCAGCAGGCCAAGGAGGAGGCCGTCGATCTGACTCCGCAGAAAGGGGAGCCTTCTTCTGAACCGGCCCAGGCCTATCACGGGCCGTCCGTCATATCCTATGAACTGGAAGGCCGCAAGGCACTCAGCCTGCCTGTGCCGGCTTACAAAGGCTACGGCGCGGGCGATGTGCTGGTGGATATCGAGGTCAATCCTGCCGGTCGCGTGACGGCGGCCCGGGTGCGGGCCGACGGCTCGTCGGCCGACGCTTCGCTCCATTCCTTCGCCATCGACGCCGCCAAACGTTCTCGTTTTTCCGCCTCGGCCGACGCTGCCAAGACGCAGCAAGGCTGGATCCTATACCGATTTATCGCACAATAGTTCTTTACTAAAACCTTTACCATGAAACCCGGAATCGAAGCCGCCATCGACAGCATCAACGTGACGATGAATGCCGGAGGCATGAACACCATCAACATCGTCCTCGCTTTTGTGATGTATGGCGTGGCACTCGGCATCAAGCCGCACACCTTCGTCGAAGTTTTTGAAAAACCTAAATCCGTCATCCTGGGCGTGTGCTGCCAGTTGATCCTGTTGCCACTGCTCACCTTCCTGCTGGCCCTGCTGATGGACAGCGTGGGTTGGATTTCCTGGACGATGGCGCTGGGTATGATCCTCGTGGCCTCCTGTCCGGGTGGGAACATCTCCAACTTCATGAGTTCGCTTGCCAAGGCGAATATCGAATTGTCGGTATGCCTGACGGCTATCAGTACGGCACTGGCCGTCCTGATGACCCCGTTCAATTTCTGGCTTTACGGTAATATGTTCCTAAAATTCGCTTCGGTCCATGGGGAAGTTCCGTATTTGACCATTCCGCTTTGGGATGTGTTCAAGACCATCTTTATCCTGCTGGGTATTCCCTTGACGCTGGGTATCCTGACCTCTCACTTCCTGCCGAAAGCGGCCGAAAAAATGAAGAAGCCCTTCCAGTGGGTGAGCATCATTTTCTTCCTGGTGATGGTCGTGCTGTCCTTCGTGGGCAATATGGACGCCTTCCTCAAGTGTATCAAGTATATCTTCGTGATTGTGCTGGTTCATAACCTGCTGGCCCTGGGTACCGGTTTCGGTGTGGGCTCGATCTTCAAGGTACCGCGCCGTGACCGTCGCACGCTGACTATCGAGACGGGCATCCAGAACTCAGGCCTTGGCCTGGTACTGTTGCTCGGCACGTCGATTTTCGCAGGCCTTCCGCCGCACGGGGGCATGTTGGTCATCACCGCCTGGTGGGGCGTCTGGCACATTGTTTCAGGCCTGACTGTCGCCGCGCTCTTCAATCGGTCGAAGAAGCCGCTGGAGTAGGGCAGGGAACCCTCTTTTTACTCTTCTGCTGCAATCACATCCTTGAAGGTCCGGAAACCATAACCGCGGGCCTTGAGGGTGTCGATGATATCGCCCAGGTGGTTGTAAGGCCGTTCGTAGTCCTGCTTGTCTGGATAGTTCATCGCGTGGATCAGCAGGATGATGCCGTTGAGGCCTTCGGTTTCTTCCAGTTCCCACAGTCGCGCCAGCATTTGGTCGATGGTCTTGTAGTCCGTCATGTCGGGCGTCGTCCAGTCGAGGTCGAAAATCGGGCCCTCTGAAGGGTTCAGCAGGCTGTAACCCAGGGCTTCCATGTTTTCCCGCGATTCGATGTTGCAACTCTCATAGGGTGGAATCAGCCAGCGGTACTGTTTCTTTTCCAGACCGAACCGCTTGAGCTGGGCCTCCATTTTCGCAAAATCCCGGGCGAGGGAATCGGCACTGACCAGCGTCTTTCCCTGTTCGCAGAGCACCAGGTGCGCGTACGAATGAGAAGAGAGGTAATGTCCTTCATCCACGATCCGCTGGATTGCTTCCTGATACTGTGGTTGGACGAAGCAGACACCGGTGGGGAAGAACGAGCCCTTCACGTCTTTTTCCTTGAGGGTATTCAAGACAGGGATGACCCCGTCGAAGTTCTCGAAATAGCCTTTGTCGTTCTCACTGTAATGTGCCGTAAATACCAGATAGACATTCTTTTCGTCAGGATTTACGCGGCGTACGATGCCAGTTTCGTCTTTGACGAAAACCGGTGCGGCTGTCCGGTTTGGCTTGTCGCAGCCCGTCAGCAGGGCCAATGCAACTGCTACGCAGGCAGTCATGAAGATTCCTTTTCTATGAAGCATGGTATAGAAGATATATAGGTCATGCCCGACAAAGGCCGGACATTCAAAGTTAGTGTTTTTCCGGCCAATTGACGCATTTTTCGTTATATTTGACCGTATGAATCTCCTTCCTATGAAACACTTTGTCTATTTGCTTTCCTGGCTGCTCCTCGCCGGTGTCGCCAGTTGCGCAAATCCGGTCCGTGGTGCCATAGAGCGCCAATTGAATGACTATCCCGAAAGCCGTGTACAAGATATTTACAAGAGTTTCTGCCAGGACAATCTGGGGCCTGAACATCTGATACCGAATCCTGATGCCGCAAGAAACTACTTGTTGACAGAATTGGAGCAGTACCGGGCGGATGTGGCTTCCGGCATTTATGGCATCCCTCCCAGTCGTTTCTTCCCGACAGGCGATAACGGGAACTTTATTCGTGTTGATCTGTCGGTAGTGCTGGATTCGCTTCTCACGGCGGAGGAATTGTTGGGCGCCTTCGTGGAAAGTGCCAATGCGGGCCAAAAAATGACCGGAGATCAGTGGAAAGCGAAATGGGCATCGGTGGCATCCGTTCTCCGTCGGGACTTCCCGGACATTCCGGATTTGGAACCGGACTTGAACACCCTGGATTCCCTGATGGCGGAAGGGCATTTCATCGTCCATCACAGCCGCGCGTTCAATGCCGCGTATCATCCGCATTATCGGATCATAGACCAGCAGATTGTCGACAGATTATTCCCGGAATATTAAAAAAAGCATCGCTTTGTGCGATGCTTTTTTCGTGGAGCATAGGGGATTCGAAAATCTTGTAAAACCTGCCACAGGGGACTGTGGAAATCATTATTGTACTGCGCTATATTGTGGGTGTAGGTGTTGGAATTTACAGAAAATTGTCACATTTTTGTGACACGAAACGGTTAAATCGTGTGACAAAATGATTCTGAAATACCAGATTGCCTTCAAACTCCGTCCCTATGGAAAGGAAAAGAGCCTTTTCCAAATCCAGCAACATGCTACTTTCAATGGTCAGCGACTGATAACCTCTACGGGCTGTCAGGTGAACAGCCTTGATGCCTGGGATGCGGAGAATCAGTGTGTGAAGGAAGGATATAAGGGACCAAAAGGAGAGACAACCATTTCTATTAACAACACACTTCGCAACTGTCGTGAGCAAATGGTGACGGCCTTCAGATACTTCGAGGCCAACGACATCAATCCGACGAAAAAGCAAGTTGCCGACAAGTATCAGGAAAGAATAAAGGGGATTGTACCCAAGAAGCCGGATCCGGAACCTAAGAAGGAACGTAACCCCAAGTCTTCAGATTTCTTTGAAGTGTACGATAAGTTTGTCAAGGAAAGCGGAGAGAAGAACGCTTGGACAACGGCTACCTATGCAAAGATGGAGACGATGCGGAGAGACCTCAAGGCTTTCAAGAAGAACCTTAAGTTCTCAGACCTAACTGAGTCTACCTTAGCGGAGTTTGTCGCTTATTTCCGGGATGTCAAAAGACTCAGGACTCCCCGTAAGAAGAAAGGGGAAAGGGATGATTATGACCACGATGACATCATCGGCTTGAAGAACTCTTCCATCGAAAAGAAACTACGTTTTCTCCGTTGGTTCCTAAACTGGGCGACCGAAAACGGTTACAATACGAATATGGCTTATAAGTCATTCAAGCCAACACTGAAAACAACTCAGAAAAAGGTAATCTACCTTACCAAGGAGGAAATGGCCCGTGTCCGTAATCTTCAATTGTCAGGAGCCCAGGCATACCTGGATCCGATCCGTGACGTCTTCCTGTTCTGCTGCTTCTCCGGACTCCGTCACTCCGACGCCAATAATCTCCGCAGAAGCGACATAAAAAGCGGCCATATTGAGGTTACGACCGTCAAGACGGCAGATAGTATATCCATCGAACTTAACGACGTTACTAAGGCGATTCTGGAGAAATACAAGGATGCTCCCTTCAACGATAACAAGGCGTTGCCGAACTACACCAACCAGGCAATGAATCGCGATGTCAAAGAACTATGCCGGCTCGCCGGTATCAATGAGGAAATACGCATTACAACCTACAAGGGTAACGTCCGAACCGACGAGATCCATCCCAAGTGGGAACTGGTCGGCACACATACCGGCCGCCGCACCTTCATCGTAAACGCCTTATCCCTGGGAATCCCGCCGAACATCGTAATGAAATGGACGGGCCACAGCGACTATTCTTCCATGAAACCCTATATCGACATCGTGGATGATATCAAGGCCACCTCGATGACGAAGTTCAATGGGCTGTTAGAGAAAAATGATTAACTTCGCATAAAAGAACGTGCTATGGCAAAGAGGTCGCTGCAAACTACTCAAAAGGATGTCGCAAATTGCGACCACCTTCCTCAACTCTCGGTTGAGAGTCGGATTCTGACGATAAGGGATGTGCAGGTCATTCTTGACCGAGATCTGGCCGAACTTTATGGTGTCCAGACTGCACGTTTGAATGAGCAAGTCAAGCGTAATGCCCGTAGATTCCCAGAAGCTTTCCGCTTTCAATTGAATCAGCAGGAGACCGATGAACTTATCGCAAATTGCGATAGGTTTAAGACCTTGAAGCATAGCTCTTTCTGCCCATATGCCTTCACGGAACAAGGGGTGGCGATGTTGTCAGCCGTACTCCATAGCGATACTGCGGTAGACATTAGCATACGCATCATGAACGCCTTCGTCGCGATGCGTCATTTCCTGCTCGCAAATGCTCAGGTTTTCCAGAGGCTTGACCGAATGGAACTCAAGCAGCTGGAGACCGATCATAAGATTGAACAGATTTTCGACAAGCTGGAAGAGCAATCTGTCATCCCGAAACAAAACATCTTCTTCGATGGCCAGATCTTCGATGCCTATCGGTTTGTCGCCGGGCTCATCAAAAGCGCAAAGAAGGAGATAGTTCTGATTGACAATTATGCAGATGAGACCGTATTGACGATGCTTGATAAACGAGGGCCTTCTGTGAAAGCAACAATCTACACCAAGCAAGTTTCGGCACAGTTCCAATTGGATATTAGCAGGCACAATGCACAGTATCCTCCCATTGAAGTCCATGCTTTTAACAAAGCCCACGACAGGTTCCTGATCATTGATGAAAAAGTCTATCATATTGGGGCATCACTGAAGGACCTGGGAAAGAAGTGGTTTGCCTTTTCTCTTATGCAAGACATAACTCCGCAGGATCTGATCAGCCGGATTTAGTCGGCAGCGAGTGTCCATATCTTTAGTTCATCTTTGGCACATCGGTTTATCCTCTCCTGGAAACGGGAGAGGACTTTTTTGTCAATTGCGGAAATCTGAGTATCATTTCAGAGTACCATTTTGATACTCGCCGGGAAAAAAGGCGGGTTTTCGCAAAAAAGCCAGCTCTTCGTTTGGCTTTTCAAATGCTTCTTCCTAACATGCACTTGGGCGAAGGGCTTGTCAGACAGATGTTTGGCACATTCCCTTTCCCATGTTTGGCACACTCCGACAAAACGCGCGTTGGATAATCCTTGCCGGAATGCATTTGAAAACACGTTAAACTTTTGTTGTTATGAACTCGCAAACGAACATTGAGGGGCTCCTCCAGAAACCCCTTTGGCAGATGACCGGAGAGGAATACTGCCAGCTCACTCACTATGCTCTCTCCCTTTCTCCGAACACCGGATCATCCCCGGCTCCACCTGGGCAGAAGGCACTCGGCGTTCATGCCCTTGCCGTAGAACTCGGGTGTTCCGACTCCACGGTCTATGCACTGATGCGTACGCCACGAGAAGAAGATGGCTCCGCTGAAGGAGGCGGAATCCTCCGCCTTGCCATCGTCTCCCGCATCGGGCGACGGATTGTCTTTGACGTCGAGACAGCCCGCAGGCTGGCCGACGATTACCAATCGTCCCGCAAATAATCTGCGGGTCAAAAGAGAAATATGGTGCACGATGGGCTCGGCCTGAGAAGGTGCGAGCTATCGTCGTATCCACCCATTGAATCTTGTGCGCTTTTAAGACTGTATCGGCTTTTCCCTTCGTTCCTGCCACTCCCGGCTCGCCGCATTTCGGCACCTTGTAGGCGACATCGGTCGACCTACATATTAAGTTACCAGTTGTCATTTTGAGTGTCCATGATCCGGGCAAGCCCGAAGGCTGTCAATCATAATAGTGCCAAACTTTGCTCTTCCATAAAAACTGACGAGATGCTCCGAACAAACACTCCTTTTGAGCGGCCATTTGCCAGCCACAGCTTGCTGATTCCTTGGCAGACCTCCCCTTATGCTTTAAATAAGGGGGTATTAAGTTACCCACCACCCTTAAAAAGTGGCAGAAGTCGGGCAAGCCCATGATTGGCCTGACGGAAAGAAATGCCAATCTTGAGGTCATGAACGAAACAAGGTGAATTTGCGAGACCTTGTATTTCTTTGTAACTTTGAGAGTCATGAAAAACGTTGCATTGAACCCGGCATCGTGCTTTTTGCATTACCGTTGGTTACCATGGAGGTGAAATCATGATTGGACAGTAAAAACCTTGTTACATTTTGGGTCGTTTTACGTTTAGTAGTAAACGGAAATGATTTTATGAAAAGATTCGTCATCCTCATAGCGCTTCTGCTGCTTCCTGTTTCTGCCCTTCTGGCCAGGGATTTGGGCAAGGAGTGGAAGGCATACAGTCGGTTGAGCCGTCGGGACCGGCCGCGCGACCAGATCGAGAAGCTCCATGAAATCAGGGCTCTGGCCCGGACGTATCGGCTCCCGGATGATTTCCTGCGCGCCTGCCGGGAAGAACAGCAGGTGTATTCCCGCCTGAACTGGAAATCGACCGATTCCCTGCGCACGGCCCTTTTGGAAGCGGTGGAGTCCTATGGGGAACCCCTGCTGACCTACCGTTGGCTGGCCAGGGATTTCAAATATGCCAAAGCCCATCGGGATGAACTGGAAACCAGTCGGCGTCCTGCCCTGCAGGACCGGATGATCCCTTTTCTGCAGACCCGGGACGAGAATGATATCCCGGATGATTTCGAATGGGTTCTCTGGGACTGCGTGACACGAAACCCGAAGCTGATTCCCGACTCCGAGGAATACCGTCTGCTGGACGTAAAAATCGGCGACCGATATCCGGCCCGCCCGTACCTGCAGTACCTGGCGGCCCGGCAGGCGGATGACCGCGAGGACGCCTTGAAAAAGCTGGCAAAGCAGTATGCCGGTGATCCGTTCCGCTTCATTTTGGAAAAAGCCCTCCTGGACGAGCGGCTGTTCCAGCTTCGGCGGAACGTAAATGTGACTGAGGCCGAAGCGAGAAAGCTCTACGATGATGCCGAGGCTTTCCTCAAGGCGGAGAAAGCCGAGAAGGGTGTCCATCGCCGCATGGACCTGTCCGTGGACGAGATCCGTAGCACCCTCAGGGCCTCCTCGCTGAGTATCAGTTTCTTGCAAGATTCAATCATTCTGACCGGCCGCAATTTCGGGCGGGGGAGGCTGAGTTTCGTCTCGGACGAAAACCGTAAGACGGTCTCCTTCCGGAACCGGGACGGGCGGTTCTATGCCCTGGATACGGTGAAAGCGCCGATTCCGGCTCTGCCGGACGGCGCGTATGACGTCTATTCCGAGGAATATGGGGGGCGGTCCTCGTACGTGAAGCAGACCCTCTCGCTGGCCGCACGACGGCAGGGCGATGATTACGCCATCTATGTGGCTGATTATCGGACTGGCGAGCCGGTCTCTTCCGCTACGGTCCGTCTCAAGTACGGAAGGCGTTTGAATAAAGTCCTGGAGCGGGAGATTCCCCTGAACACCCAAGGCTTTACGCCCCTGCCGACCGACTTCCGGAAACAGATCGGCCGGAAAGCGGCCCTGTTGGAGGCCCGGGTCGGGGAGCGACGAAGCGCCATTGTCGTTGTTTCCGAGCCGGAGGACACGTTCGAGCTTCCGACGGCTACGCTCCATGCCCGCGTTTTCAAGGAGCGGGGCGCGTACCGTCCCGGTGACACGCTCAAGGCCAAGGCCGTCCTGTTCGAGGGCGACCTGCATGATCAGGTGAAGTCCCTGTCGGCCGGGAAGGACGTCCAGGTTCTGATCAGCGACCACCTCGGGAAGCGGCTTGCCACCATTGACCTGAAAACCAATGCGTTCGGTTCCGTCGCCTGGGAATGGACCATTCCAGAAGGAGAGCGGAACGGCCTCTGGAACATGGAAATCGTCTGCAAAAGACAGACACTTGCCCGTTCTTCCTTCCGGGTCGATGATTTCGTCCTTCCGACATTCGAGATAACCTTCGACCCGCAGGAGGGACCATATCTACCGGATTCCGCCTTCGTAGTGAAAGGGAAAGTGGAGAGTTATTCCGGCCATCCGGTGGACGGAATCTCGCTGGAAGGATGGGTCTCCCGATCTGGCCGTGAGGCGTGGCGCGGTTCTGTTACTATCGACAAGGACCATTCTTTCCGGATTCCGCTCAAGCTGTCGGATCACGGTGAGTATCGCCTGACTATCAGGGCCTTGGATGCGACAGGAGAGACCCGCGACTTTGAACACCGGTTCACGGTTTCTTCCGGCCTTTCCCTGAAGGCTGAGCTGGAGAATGCAGCGTCGGGTGACTTCACTATCCGGAGCGCCACGCTGGAAAAGACCGTACTGACAGAATCTGTCGCGCACATTGCATGGGGCATCAAGAGTGGACAGACCCCCGTCCGGATACCTGTCACTTACTGGCTGATAGATTGTGAAGGGAATACGGTCCGGGAGGGCACATCGGAGGATGTGCTTGAACTGGACCTGTCCGATTGCCCGGACGGCCTGTATTACCTGCAAGCCAGCGTCAAGTCAGGAAAGGCGAATGCACGGGCCGATATACCCATCCTGAAAGCGACCGCCGGGCTGAACGCTCCGGTGAGGAGTGTTTTCTTTTCCGGTGAAACGGAGATTGAATATGGGCAGCGGATCCAGGCCCGGCTGGGCGCCGGTGCGGGCCTGTTGTGGGCTGTAGCCACGCTGTCCGCGCCTGACGGCTCGGTTCTGGAATCCCGCCTGGTGCACCTTGACGGCGTCAAGTCCCTGAAAGGCATGGAGTTCATCTACAAGGGCTCTTATCCGGATGCCGTCCGGCTGGAAGTATTCTATTTCCGTGATGCGGAACAGGTTGTCCATGAGGCGGTTTACCATCGCGTACGGCATACCATGGACCTGCCGCTCGCTTTTTCCCGCTTCCAGGACCGCACGAGACCCGGTGCGCCCTATACGCTGTCGCTGCAGACGGAACCGGGCGTGGAAGCGGCCGTGGCTGTGTTCGACAAGAGCCTGGACGCCATGGCTCCGAGCGTCTGGAGTCGTGTGGATCTGCTTCCTCCGACTTTCCGTAAGGCGTGGTCCAGGACTGCGACCGGCAAGATTACCGGAGAGAGCATCATGATTGTACCGGGCGGCGCAGGCCCGGTCTGGGGCGTGGTGGTTGATGCGGACGGCGAGCCTGTCATGGGGGCGGCAGTGGTCGCATCCGGAACTTCGCAGGGTGCCATTACGGATCTGGAAGGCCATTTTTCCCTGAACGTGCCGATAGGAATCATCCTTGAAATCGCGAGTATCGGTTATATTTCCGTTTCTGTTCCGGCCTCATCGGGGATGCGGGTGGTTTTGGAAGAGGATACCGAGATGCTGGATGAAGTCGTGGTTGTCGGCTATGGTGTGCAGCGGAAGAGTGCCCTTACCGGCTCGGTCGCGAGGACCCTCGGTGGCCGGGTTGCCGGCGTCCAGGTCCGAGGCGACTCCTCACCCAGGATACGAATTCGGGGTGTTTCTTCTGTCGCCGTCCCCGAGGATGCCTATGTGGAAGAGATGCCGGAGATCTCCGATGACGACTTCCGCGAGGTCTTCTCCGAGGCTTTGGCTTTCGAACCGTTCCTGTATCCGGACTCTGAAGGGAAGGTTGATGTTGTCTTCAATACCTCCGACAAATTATCCACCTACCATGTGAATGTCTTCGCACATGACCCGTCCATGCGGAACGCCGTACTGCGAAAGGATCTCGTCGTGACGATTCCGGTGCAGATTTCAGTGACGCCGCCCCGGTATCTGTACGAAGAAGATAAGTATATTCTTTCGGCCTCTGTTTCAAACATTTCAGATGAGACTTTGTCTGGCCGTCTGTATCTCAGGGTAGAGATGGACGATGCCGTGGAGGAGCGGCAGCCGACGTATGCTCAGGCCACGGAACTGACCGTCCCTGCCGGAGGCACGGCCGCCGCCTTGTTCACCATAACGGCGCCGCCCTCCTTCCAGCCTTCCTTCGTCGGTTGGTGGGATGACCCGAAGCTGGACCTTCGACTCGTGTTCGAGGGCGATGGTTTCACCGACGCTGTGCGCATTCCCGTCCCGGTGAACCGGGCCGAGCAGTCGCTTACGGAGAGCCATTCGGCCCTCGTCGGGCCGGAGGCGGTCGATTCGCTCCGCCGTATGTTTGTCAACCTTCCCGGCGACCAGGCGGAAGTGACGTTCCGTATGCTCCGTGAAGTGGCGGAAACCGGCCTTGAACAGTGGACTGCGCCCGAAGATCCGGACGCCCTCTCGCGCTCGGCCGACTTCTACGCCCGAGCGCTGCTGGGGCGGGATACGACCGGCACGCTGGCACCGCTTCTGGCGCTCCGTCAGGATGACGGCGGTTTCGCCTGGACGGAGGGCATGGACTCCTCCCCGGTTGTGACGGCCACCCTGCTGGAACGCTTCGCCGTGCTCCGCGATCGGGGCATTGCTATTCCAGACATGAAGGAAACCGTCCGATATTTGGACAACAGCCAGTTCGGCAACTGGTGGCCGATGTGGTGCGGAGGCCTTTCGGATGAACAGTACATGGATATTCGCGCCATGTGGTCCGATGTCCCCTTCGACCTGACCGGCGTAGAGGAGAAGGCGGTCCGGCGTTTCCGACTGCAGGATTTCCGGCGATTCGCCAGAAAGTATCTGACTCCCGGCCGTTATGATTACGCCAATGGCTGGATTCTGGACAAGGCGCGCCGCGTGCGGACGCTCAGGAACCTGACAGCCTCCGAGGCAGGCATCGCCCTCGCCAAGGCATGGGGTGAGACGCTTTTCACGGCCTCCCGCTTCGAGAAATCTATCTCGAACGACCTGATTTCTCTGCAGCAATACGCGGTCCGGCACCCGTCCGGCGGGGTTTATTACCCGAATGCCGTACTTCCGTTCAAGGGTCTGCTTTCTTCTGAAGTCTATGCCCATACGCTACTTGCCAGTCTTCTGGACGGCCCTGTCTGCGACGGTCTGAAGTTCTGGCTTATTCTCCAGAACGAAACGCAGTCTTGGACCGGAGATCCGGCCTATGTAGACGCTCTGCAAGCCGTCCTCACAGCGCCGGACAGCCTCCTGAACCGCCAGATTGTCACCTTGACGGCCTCCGGCTCCGTCCCGTTCGCAGATATCCAAGCCTCTGGTAACGGCATGCGTATCGAGCGGAAGTTCTATCTGGAGGAGGATGGCAAACGCACCGAACTGCAGACCGGCGACACCCTCTTCGTGGGCGACAAGCTCGTCGCCCGCTATGAGCTTTGGAGCGCAGAGAACCGCTCCTTCGTCCGAGTCGATGCCTTCCGAGAGGCCTGTTTCTTGCCGGTGGACCAGCTCTCCGGCCAGGCGATTGGCTACTTCGGTCCCATTCGGGTCGACGGTCTCTGGACTCGTCTCCCTCAGTGCTACAGGGACATCCGCGCGGACCGGACCTGCTGGTGGCTTGATGTCTGTCCGGAGGAGTCCTCTACCTGGGAAGAATCTTTCTTCATCACCCAGGCCGGCACCTTCACCGCCCCTGTGATTACCGTCGAGTCCCTCTACGCCTCCCAATACCGAGCCAATGCCGCCTACAGTGCGCCGCTCAGCATAGCCTTTCCTTGATGGATCAGCAAAGAATGGCAGACATCCTGACAGAGACATACCAACGGATTCGACAACGCTTGAAGGTTGGGGCCGGAAAGTTGCTCGCGGACGCTGAGGCGGCCGAGGATGCGCTGCAGGATGCATTTGTCCGTCTATGGGGCCGATATCAGGTACGAAACGACCGGGAGGCGGAAGCACTGCTGACGCGCACGGTACGGAACGTTTCCATCGACCAGATCCGAAAACGGAAGACGGTACCGTTGGCAGGTGACCTACCGGAGGAGGACGTCGGTGAAAATCGTGAGGCTCTATTCCGACAGGTCGAGGAAATGGTCGATAATGAATTGACCGACCTCCAGCGGCGTATTATTAGGTACCACGAATACGAAGGTCTGACGCTGGAAAAGATCGCAGAAGAACTGGGCATGCAGCCCCCGGCAGTCAGGATGCAGCTCTCCCGGGCCCGGAAAACCATCCGAGAATTATACAAGAAACGATATCATGAAGAATAAGAACTACTATATGGATTTGGCCGACCGCTGGTTCGACGCTCTCCTCACCGGGGGCGAAGAGCGAGAACTGAAGTCGTTCCTCGCGACGACGGAGGATCCCGACTTCGACGAGATAAAAGCGGTGGCGGGCTTCTTCGTGGCGGGAAAGGCGATCGCGACGAGCCGAGCTACAGCCGGTGCCGATTCGCCCCGTCGGACACTCCACTGGGCCGCGGCCCTCGTTGTCGCCGCGAGCCTTGCCCTCATCGCCGCCATCGGCCTGCACCATCGACAGAATGATTGCTACATCCTGGTTTACGGACAAAAATCAACGAACCCGAATCTTGTTCTCGATGATATGACCGCCACCTTGGAAGGTATTTTCGGGGAAGGCGAAGATGTCGGCGATGAATTGTTTGACCTTTTCAACCCTGCTTTATGAAACGGATATTGATACTCATCGTATTGCTGCTTCCTGCCTGGACCGTTTCCGCGCAGGGGGACCTGCAGGTGGGCGCCGTCTTCGACGGGAAGGTGGTCCCTCAGAAAGCCATGAAGGAGACCTTTATCCGCAGCTCCCAACTGAACCCATACAACCTAGAGCAATATCACAGTGTCTCCTTTACCGGAGATGACCAAGTCCTCGCCGAAGTCTCCCGCCGTGTTCTCTCCGACGCAGGAAAGGCTACCGATCAAGAAATCCATATGGACAGTGGCAAACTGGTTTATGCAATCCTCACCTTCGAAAGCGCTAACCATGATAATCGGTTTGTCTGCTATCAATGTGTCTCCAAAGCCGGCAGTTACGCCATTACCCTTGTTTATATGCACGGCCCGGCTACATTGGACGATTTAAAAAAGCTTTTCCGGACTAAAACGAAATAGGAAGAAAGAATAGAGCCTTCACTAGACTATGTATACATAGGCATCGTGTGTAAAACAATCATTTGTCACACTTTTTGATACACTACATACGAAAAATCCCCCTCAGACTAATCTGAGAGGGATTTTTGTGGAGCATAGGAGAATCGAACTCCTGACCTTTTGAATGCCATTCAAACGCTCTACCAACTGAGCTAATACCCCATTGGGATTGCAAAGATAATTCAAAAAAAACTAAAATACCAAATTATTCTGCCTTAACCTTAACATTTGTCCCTCTCGTATTCCTAAGGGCAGATGATATCCGGTGCTTGCCGACATTAACCTTTCCGGATACGAATTCCGGGATGTTGTAGGAGACCATCAGTTCAGAATAAAACTTCAGTGGATTCTTCTGCGGCAGGAGGAAAGGTTTCAAAGGTTTGCCGTCGGACCCGATCCGGGCGATGTACGGCCGAGTATAAAGTCCGTCTCCCCTGCGGCTGCTGAATACCAGCCACTTGGAATCACCGCTCCAGGAGTGGTAGCTCTCCACATCGTCAGAATTGAGTTCATCCAGGGGATATACCCCTCCGGTGGAGAGGTCAGCAGCCCAGAGGTCTGCATCCTTGTGCCAGATGGAGAAGTTCCCGTACCCTGAGAGCGTGAAAACCAACAGCTTGCCATCAGGAGAAATCCTCGGGAAAGAAACGCTCTTCCCATTCAGAGGTGCGCTGTATAGGGTATCTACGGTATCTCCGAACGAGAACGACTCCGGATCGAAGTCTATGCGACAAAGGCTGTACTTGACTTCGGCATACTCCTTCGGCATCGGAGAAACTGCCTTGGATGAGCAGAAATACAGGCTCCGACCGTCTGGAGAGAAGGTCGGGAAAGTCTCGAAGGCATCCGCAGACTTTGTCAGAGGAGAATAATCTATCTCGTAAGACTCAGTATCTAGGACCACTACATCCGATTTGGCGTCAAAGACTTCAATCCTGTTTGGGTCGTGGTTGAAGAAACTCTGGTGCGTCTCGTTCACCGAAAACGCTACATACCTCCCCGAAGGATGCCAGTAAGGATAGACCAGGGCACTTATGGTAGAATCAGTCTTCGTATTCAGTTTCCTGACTTCCCCGTCACGGACCATTACGGTGCCTCCGAAACTGGCGCGGGCGTGGAACAGCATATTCCCGGGATCCCGGTCACGGAAAGAATGACAGTTCACGCAGTTCCTCTGAGTCAGGACGTTACGATAAATGGCATTCTGGGAATATGACTCCAGGTCGCGCTGATAAATTCCCATCTCATACCAGCCTTGATATCCAGGAGGGATGAGCCTGTAGGCAAGATAAGGATCCACCGGAGTGTCACTGACAGATATTCTGAAAGGATTGCAGGCCATCCATCGCCCTTCTTTCCGGACCACGACGGTAAGGACAAGGTCGGACCCTCTGCATGAGTCCAGCATCTTCCTCCAGCCACGGATCCCGAAAGAGTACAAGCCCTTCCTGGGTTTTATCCAACGGGTCCCGAAACTGCCTTCGACAAGCAGCCGCGACTCCTCTTCCCCAAGATAGGAAAAGTTAAGCGGAGCGATGTTGCAAGGAACCGTCACACCGGCATAATCCGGGAATATCTCCGGATCCGCTCCGAGACTTCCTCCGATACTCACTTCCCTGCCGCAGGAAATAAATATCATACTGAAAGCCAGGTATATAGCCAATCTTTTCATCTGCATCCCATCAATCATCTTTCCCCGACAACATCATATAAGCCAGAGCATATTGCCGGGCTTTCGTATCGTCAGGATTCGTCCTCACGATCCTCCTCAAGTCATCGAAGGAAGAACCCAGGACAAAATCCCCGTCTTCAGGGATATCCCTGCGGCCATTACCCAACACCGGGTCATTTTCAACCAGGGCATCGTTACCGAGGAATGCCTCGTGTGACTTGGCCCAGGAACGATAAGCAAGCGTCTTCTTCAGAAGCCGGATATTCTTTCCGGCAACGTCATATGAACCTCGCATCAGATCGACCTGCACCAGCATCTTGAGCATCGACGGGTTGTTGGAGAAAGCCTGGTTGGCATTGAAAGCCATGCTCTGCGCTCCTGCCATGTTACCCATCGAGAAGAGTATGTGCGATAGCCTCAGCATATCGATGGCTGACTCGCTCTTCTCATCAGCGATCAGCGATTCAGGTCCTGCCTGAGGGAACTTGAAAAGCTGTTCAGCAAGGACACCTTTCTCCACCAGGGCAAGATTGAGGTAATTCAGGTCATGGAGCGAACGGACATCATGGGAGCATATCCTTATGATCTCATTCCAATCCTGCCTCGACGTCAGTACTTCCAGCCTGGAGAACCGCATCATATCCCTGTTCAGCGTACGGAAATAGCAGATTCTGAACGGGATGAGCACAATCAAAAGAAACAGGACACAGAACAATGCCTTGAGAACGGTACCGGATTTCGAAACGGCTTTCGAAAGCAGGACAGCAATGAGGCTCAACTGCAGCAGGATCCAGCTAAGGTTGTGGATGAATGGGACCTTCGCCGCCATCAGTTCGTAATAGAAAGCCGGCGTGCATGAGAACTTCATGGTGGCCGTCCATCCGCAGAGGACCGAGATCCAGGCAAGGAGAAGCGACATCACCGGCAACATGACTGACCATGCCACTCCGGGACGCCTTGCGACCAGGTCACACACCAGGGCTGATACTCCGAAGAGCAAGGCTGCCGGACCGGCAAGCACGAACAGGAGGAGAACCAGGAGCGTTCCGAGCACGGCTCTTGAACCGACTTTCTCCGCGGCAACGCGATTGTACAGGCATAAAGCCGCGCAAGCCATGAAGAAAGCGACAAGCCCCTGATAGAAGTACTGTCCGTCGAGAAGGGAAACCAGCACGAATACAGGTGCAAGGAAAGAAAGCGGGAAAGCCTCCCAACCGGCACCGGACCTTTCCATCGACTTCCAGATGAACCAGGCGCTTCCTCCGGCCAGGAGAGCCGTGACCACAGGTCCGACCCACAGAGGACGGAACAGCTGTGTCAGGAACCTGGCGCAGAGGACTGAAAGACCACCGACCTGGCCAAGCAAACCCGATACATACCCCCAGTCGAAGAAGAACATCTGCTGCTGCTCGCGGAAGCAGAGCAGGTACTTCTGGCCGTAATACAGGAAGAAGGCCAGTGCGGCCACGCAAATGAGCCAGGCCGCACCAAGTCCTATCTTTTTCTTCCTGTCCACGGATAATGCAGGTTAAACAGTCTCGTCCTGATACTTGAGGACCGGCTGGCGCGCGGCCGTCGTTTCGTCCGGACGGGTGATCGGAGCATTGTGAGGAGCTGCCTTGAGGATCGCAGGATCCTCGGCTGCCTCGGCTGCGATCTTCCTCATGACCTCGATGAACGCATCGAGCGTCTCTACAGATTCCGTTTCGGTAGGCTCGATCATGATAGCCTGATGGAACAGCAGAGGGAAATAAATCGTCGGGGCATGGAAGCCGAAGTCCAGCAGCCTCTTGGCTACGTCAAGCGTCGTCGCTCCTTCCCTTTCCACGGTACCGTCGGCAGCTTTCCTCGAACCGTCATCGATGAGGCCGTCATAGACGAACTCATGCTTGCAGACAGACTGGATCGGAAGCTTGTAGCAATCCTTGAGGCTCTCCTTGATGTAGTTGGCAGCAAGGGTGGCATACCTTCCGACCATCTTGACGTTCTGCTTTCCCAGCATGAGGATATAGGCATATCCTCTCAGGATAACACCGAAATTACCCAGGAAGCCAGAAACCTCACCGGCAGTCTGCTCGGCATCACGGACGATCACCAGTTCACCCTTTCCGCTCCTTTCCACCTTCGGTACAGGCAGGCATGGGAGAAGCTTTTCGCAGACTCCCACAGGGCCAGAGCCAGGTCCTCCACCACCGTGAGGCGTGGAGAATGACTTGTGGAGATTGAGGTGCAGGATATCGAATCCCATGTCGCCCGGACGTGCGACTCCGATCAGAGGGTTCATGTTCGCCCCGTCATAATAAAGGAGTCCGCCGCAGCCATGGATGAGATCCGCAATCTGCCTAATGTCTTTCTCGAACAGACCCAGGGTGTTAGGATTCGTCATCATGATACCGGCGATATCGTCGCCCAGGAGAGGCTTCAGGTCGTTGACATCGACAAGTCCGTCAGCCTTGGACTTGACTACCACGACTTCGAGTCCGCAGACTGCCGCACTGGCAGGATTGGTGCCATGGGCGCTGTCAGGGACAATCACCTTGGTCCTTTTCAAGTCTCCGCGCAGGGCATGGTAACGGCGCATGACCATCAGTCCGGTCAACTCACCGTGCGCACCAGCGCAAGGATTGAATGTAAATCCAGCCATTCCGGTCAGTGCCGAAAGAGCCTTGTTCATCCCGTAATAAACCTCGAGGGCACCCTGGACGGTGGAAGCAGGCTGCAGGGGATGAAGCCCCTGGAAGCCTTTCATGTTGGCGATCTCCTCGTTGATCTTCGGGTTGTACTTCATCGTGCAGCTGCCCAAAGGATAGAATCCGGTGTCCACACCGAAGTTCATCTGGGACAGGTTGGTGTAATGACGCACTACATCGATTTCGCTGACCTGAGGCAGCGCAGGAGCGTCTCCGCGGCGCAGCCCTGCCGGTATCCCGGCTTCAGGAACGACTCCGTCCACGGCGAAGGAAGATGATCCGAGGGAATAACCCGTACGGCCTTCCCTTGAGAGTTCAAATATGAGTTTATCGTAATATTTCATATTCCTAGGCCTCCTTCACCAATGCTACGAGCTCATCGATCTGAGCTTTCGTACGTTTTTCGGTTGCACAGAAAGTCACATTGCCGTCCTCGTCCTGGAGGGCAGCGAAGAATCCGCCGTCAAAAAGCTTCTGCTGGAGAGCAGGGACATCGGTCAAAGGCTTCAGTACGAACTCCTTGAGGAAAGGCTGGTCATATACCTCCTCGAACTTCCCGGTCTTGAGAAGCTCGTCGTGGAGATAGTGGGCGGCGGCATAGGAACGGTCGTTAACCTCCTTGAGGCCCTGAGGACCCATGAGTGAAGCATATACCGTAACGAAAAGGGCCATGAGGCTCTCGTTCGAACAGATGTTGGAAGTAGCCTTTTCCCTGCGGATGTGCTGCTCCCTCGCCTGGAGTGTCAAGCAGAATACCCGCCTGCCTTCAGTGTCCCTGGTTTCACCCACTATCCTCCCCGGAAGCTTGCGGAGGTGGTCCTTGCGGCAAGCCATGAAACCCACGTAAGGGCCTCCGAACTGCATCGGAATCCCAAGGCTCTGGCCATCACCCACGGCGATGTCAGCCCCCCACTCAGCAGGAGTCTTGAGTACCGCGAGTGCGGAAGGGTCGCAATATTCGATGAATACGGCGCCAGCCTCGTGGATAGCATCGGCATAGCCGGTGAGGTCCTCGATTATTCCGAAGCGGTTGACCGAAGGAACGATCACACCGGCGACATCTCCCTTGGAAAGCTCAGCCTTCATGTGGTGCTGGCAAGTATGCCCGTCCATCACAGGCAGGTATCCAAGCTCGATCCCGCTGTATTTGGAATATGTCTCGATGGTCCTGATAACGTTCGGGAGCAAGGTCCTGGACACCAGCACCCTGGATTTCTTACGGGTGCAGGCAAGGGACATCCTCACAGCCTCGGCTGCGGCGGTAGGTCCGTCGTACATCGAGGCGTTGCTGACATCCAGCCCGGTCAGTGCACAGATTATGCTCTGGTACTCGAAGATATACCTCAGGGTACCCTGTGAGATTTCCGCCTGGTAAGGTGTATAGGCAGTAAGGAACTCGGAGCGGGAGGTGATGTAAGGAATCACCGAAGGAGTGTAGTGGTCATATGAACCCTGACCTACGAAGACCTTCAACTTGGAATCCTTCTCATCCAGGCTCTCGAAGAAATCCCTGACCTCCTGCTCGGACATAGCGTCCGGGAGGTCATATTCTCCCTTATAGATGACATCCTGCGGGACATCGGAGTACAGGTCGTCGACCGACCCGGCTCCGACGCGTTCCAGCATCTTGCGGACATCATCTCCGGTATGAGGGAAATACTGGAATGTGGCCATGATCTACTTCTCGGTAAACTCCTGGTAAGCAGCTGCGTCCATGAGAGCATCGACCTCTGCGGGGTCGGTCATCTCTACCTTGATGATCCAGGCCTCGTAGGCGTCCTCGTTGATCTTCTCAGGAGCATCGTCAAGCTCGGCATTCACCTCGATGACCCTTCCGGAAACCGGGGACATCAGTTCGCTGGAAGCCTTCACGCTTTCAAGCGCACCGAATTCCTCTCCGGCCACCACTTCGTCGTCAACCTCAGGGAGGTCTGCATAGGTGATGTCACCAAGTTCGTGCTGTGCGAAATCGGAAATACCGACAACTGCTACGTTTCCTTCTACCTTTACCCATTCATGGTCATCGCTGTAACGGAGACCTTCTAATACTTTGCTCATAATTTGAATTGATTGTTATTATTGATTATTTCTTGTAATTCGTCTGATAGAATCTCTTCTTCACCACCTTGCCTGGGAAGACCTTCTTGCGGATACGGATCGAGAGAGGGGCATCCAGAGCTCCGTACTCCCTCTTGACGAGGGCGAAGCAGATGCTCTTGTCGAGGGATATGCTGTGATAGCCTGTGGTAACAACACCGACCTCGGTCCCGTCTTCAAGTTCGACCGGATATCCGGCACGAGGGATAGCCTTATCCTCGATCTCTATTCCGACAAGTTTCATAGGGGTACCGTTCGCCTTCTGTTCGACAATGGCTTCCTTTCCGATGA